>R14__coassemble_232_pt1 | contig 44377 bp, 29 predicted proteins | sample R14__metabat2_high_PE_017 | metagenome-assembled genome bin R14 | reverse complement strand
TCTTTTTCTTGATTTTCATGCCGGTATTTTACTATTTTCCGATTTTCGAATTTTTTGGTTTTTGCCGGGGGGGCGGGTTTCCGGGTTTCCCGGGTTTCCCGGATTTTCCGGATTTGCTGGATATGCCGGATTGGTGGATTTATGATTGTCTGTTAGCGGCGGCGGGCGGAGCGGGAGCCGCCGCCCTGCTGCTTCTGCTTGGGCTGCTTGGCGGCTTTCTGCTTCGAACCCTTCGAACCGCTCTTCTTGGTGTCGACCTTGCTGTTGCCCAGATAGGTGCGGACGCAGCGGAAACCTACGAACGAACGCTGTTCGTTCTGGTACTCCCACGAGCGGATGTCGGCACGGATGTAGTGCTCGGCATCCTTCCAGGAGCCGCCGCGGATCACCTTGCGCTTCAGGCGGTAGGGATCCTCCTTGGCAGCGTTGTACTTGTAGTCAGGGTTGATGTCGCTGGCTCCATAGACGCCCGATTCGCTCCAGGCGGTCGAGGTCCACTCGGCCACGTTGCCCGACATGTCGTAGAGGCCGAAGTCATTGCTCGAATAGGCACCGACGGGCGAAGTGATGATGTAGCCGTCGCGGCTGTAGTCGCCGTCACCGGGCTTGAAGTTGCCGTTGTAGCAGCCGCGGTCAGTGTGAGGTAGATCGGTCTTCCACGAGAAGGTCTGCTCGTTGTTGCCGGCACGGGCAGCATACTCCCATTCCGCCTCGGTGGGCAGACGATAAGGCTCGACGTCGATGCCGCGCATGCCGTAGCTTGCCTTCAGGTACTCGGTGCGCCACTGGCAGAAGGCGTTGGCCTGCTCCCACGAGACACCCACCACCGGATAGTCGTCGTAGATGGGTGACGAGAAGTAGTAGCGAGCATACTGGTCGGTGTAGGCATTGGCAAAGTCATTGACCCAGACGGTCGTGTCAGGGTAGATGTTGACGATGTAAGTGTTGAGGAAGTCCCACTCAGACGAGAGCGGGCGCACCACGGTGGCACGCTGGATGTTGCCGTCATCGTCGATGTAGGCAGTATCCTTCGAGATGGTAATCTCGGCATCATAGTCCACGGCGTGGTCCGTATTGAGGTCGCGGCGTTCGGGGTCGAGGCGATAGCGGCGCTGAGCGTACGAATTGTAGTCGAAGACCTCGTAACGGTAGTTCATCTGACTGGCGTCGAGCATCTTCTTGCCCGTGATGGGATCCACGCGATAGACGCTCTCGATGGCGCGCTGCTCGTCCTCATTGGGCTTGCGCCACGGGATGGCCTTCGCCCAGTTGAGGTGTGGAGTGACGGGCTCGCCGTACTTGTCCTCCTCGATCTTGTAGTCCTCATTGCCGCCGTAAGCGGGGTCGGCGAGGCGTTCGCGGATGATGGAGTCGCGCACATACTGCACGAACTGGCGGTACATGGCGTTCGATACCTCCTTCTCGTCCATCCAGAAGGCATCGACCGAGATGCCTTTGGCATCGAGCAAGTCGCCCCAGAGCGAGTCCTGCTCTTGGGCGCCTACCTCCATGGAGCCACGTTTGATGAGCACCATGCCGTAGGGCTGGGGCTCGTTGAAGGCGCGGCCGCGGACACCGGTCACTTCGCCGCCCTGACCGCCCATCGACTTCATGCAGCTGGTCAGCATCGTGCAGCCCAGGATGACTGCAAGGATTGCCTGTAAGGTCTTCTTCATATGGTTGCTATGCAACGTTGTTAGGTTGCTTTGTTGTTAGGTTGCTTTGTTGTTAGGTTGTTTTGTTTCGTTTCGGCCGTTATGTTGCCCTCCCCTAAAGTATACGGATTGACTTGGTCGCCCGTTTCTTCTGCTTGTCGAGGTCGATGTGCAGGGTGTAGGTGGCGAGTATCTCGTGCGAGCCGCCGCCAGCCAGGCTCATCTGCGAGATGGGAGCGTCGTAGGCGTAGCCCAGGCGGATGTGGTCGATGTCAGCGCCTACCATCACGACGATGGCATCGCCAGGCCGGTAGGTGATGCCTCCCCAGAAGCGGTTGTCCCAGAGTACGCGCATCGTCAGGTCAATCTGGTTGAACTGCAGCGTGGACTTGTAGAGCAGGGAGGGTTGCAATATAAATAACGTGCGTTTGAGCGGAATATTGCCTCCAGCGTGAAAATAATAGGTTCGCGTCATCTCAGTGTAGGCATATTCATCCAGTTCAATCTCGCTGCCCAGCAAGTGCTGGGCGCCGATGCCGGCATAGTAGCCGTGCCACTCATAATAGGCACCGGCACCGAGGTCGAACGCCATGCCCGAGACGTCGCCCGTCGGAATGCCGTCAGCCGACTTGTCCCAGGCATCGCCGGTGGGGATGAAGACGTCACCGCCGGCAAAGCTCTGGTTGATGAAGCCCGGCTGTACGCCCAGCGCCAGACGTCCGCCCCAGAGCTTGAGGCTGTAGCTGGCCTGCAGGTTGACGTAGGTGGAGGTGAAGAGGCCTGCCTGGTCGTTCATGACCGAAACGCCCAGACCCGTGCGCTTCCTGCCGAGCATGATGGGCAGGTCGACCGAGGCGAAGAACGTCTGCGGAGCGTCCTCCACGCCCACCCACTGCATGCGGTCGAAAGCCGTGATGTGGAGCGCCGAGTCGCAGCCCGCCGTGGCAGGGTTGTAGAGCGTGGGAGTGGCCCAATACATGCTCTCCTGCGTGTCCTGTTGGGCCAGCAGTGGAGAAGCGGCACAAGCGACCGCCAGAATCAGGCAGAGACTCCTCTTTTTCATCCGATTTTTGTTCAATTCGATAAAAACGCTATACAATAAACGAAGTTTTTTCGATTTTATTGCCCAAAATTGCACAATCTATTAAAAAAAGATGTATCTTTGCCCCATGAAAGGAAGATTTGCACCCTCACCGACGGGCCGAATGCACCTCGGCAACGTCTATTCGGCGCTCCTCTCCTGGCTCTCGGCACGGAGTCAGGACGGGTCGTGGCTGCTGCGCATCGAGGACCTCGATCCGCAGCGTTCGCATCGCGAATATGCCGATCAGGTCGAGGAGGACCTGCGCTGGCTGGGTCTCACCTGGGACGAACGCTACGTCCAGAGTGAGCGCTTCGGCATCTATGAGCAATACCTTGGTCAATTGGAACAGAGAGGCCTGACCTATCCCTGCTATTGCACCCGTGCCGACATCATGGCGACGCAGGCGCCTCACGAATCGGACGGCAGGATCGTCTATGCCGGCACGTGCCGGCCGGAGAAATTAAAGGCTAAAAGTTATAAGTTAAAAATAACTGAGGGACGGAAGCCTGCCACGCGGCTCATCGTTCCTGACGAGGCAATCAGCTTCGTCGATGCCCACTATGGGACCCAGTCGGTCAATCTGGCCCGGCATTGCGGCGACTTCGTGCTGCGCAGGGGCGATGGTGCCTGGGCCTACCAGTTGGCGGTCGTCGTGGACGATGCGCTGATGGGCGTCACCGAGGTGGTGCGTGGCCGGGACCTGTTGCTCTCGGCTCCGCAGCAGATCTATCTGTATCGGCTGTTCGGCTTCCCCGAGCCCACCTTCTGTCACCTGCCCCTGCTCTGCAACCAGGAGGGCCAGCGTCTCTGCAAGCGTGACCGCAGCCTGGACCTCGGCGAAATCCGCAAGGCGGGCACCACGGCCGAGGAGGTCATCGGTCGGCTGGCACATTATGCGGGCATCATCGACCGTCCCGAACCCGTCTCAGCCCGGGAGCTCATTGCGGAGTTCAGTTGGCAGAAAGTGCCGACCAATGACATTCGCGTCTAATAACTTCGTGTGTCAAAACTGCGCAATTTGGTACAAATCTCGAGCAAAAACTGAATTTTTGGCATCAAATAGTACCATCGTTTCTGATTTTTGGTTATCTTTGCGCCGTTTTTATCAGCAAATATACAATATTAATATAAAAAATTACATTACACCATGTTCGAAGGACAACCCAAAGGCCTCTATGCTTTGGCATTGGCCAACACTGGCGAGCGTTTCGGTTACTACACCATGCTGGCCATCTTCACCCTGTTCATGCAGGCTAAGTTCGGATGGGACGAATCGCAGGCGGGCAACGTCTATGCCATCTTCCTTGCCGTAGTCTATTTCGCCCCGCTCTTCGGCGGCATGCTCGCCGACAAGATTGGTTACGGCAAGTGCGTCACCATCGGTTTCATCGTGATGTTCCTGGGCTATCTGGGACTCGCATTCCCCACCGAAGCCGACTTCTCCGGCGAAATGGCCATGTATGCAGGCCTTGCCTGTGTCTCGCTCGGCACGGGTCTCTTCAAGGGCAACCTACAGGTGCTCGTCGGCAATCTGTACGATGACCCTAAGTATCAGTCGCGCCGTGATTCGGCCTTCTCGCTGTTCTACATGGCCATCAATATCGGCGCCATGTTTGCCCCCTCGATGGCCAAGTGGATCACCAACCAGTATCTCGCCCAGTACGGACTTGTCTATGATGCAGGCAACCAGACGCCCGAGTATCTCCATGCCCTCTATGGAGCCTATGGCCTCTGCTTCGGTGTGGCATGTGTCTCGCTGGTCCTCTCTGCCATTGTCTACTTCGCCTTCCGTGGTTGGTTCAAGCATGCCGACGTCACAGCCAAGCAGGCCAAGGCAGCCGACAGCAACGTCGTCGAACTGACTCCCAAGCAGGAGAAGGACCGCATCGTGGCACTGCTGCTCGTCTTCGCCGTCGTCATCTTCTTCTGGATGGCCTTCCATCAGAATGGCTCGGCATTGACCTTCTTTGCCAAGAAGTACACTGACCTCACCGTCACGGGTCCCTTGCGTATCGGCTTCAACATCTTCTCGCTGGCGCTCATTGCCGTAGCCGTCTACACCGGCTTCAGCGCCGTGCAGTCGAAGGTCCAGAAGACCCGCATCATCTGTGGTGTCGTGACGCTGCTGCTCTGCGTCGGCGCCTATCTCCTCTATGCAGGCATGGCCGATCCTACCATGGCCCAGCCCTCCGACTTCCAGCAGTTCAATCCCTTCTTCGTCGTTGCGCTGACTCCCTTCAGCATGGCGGTCTTCGGCTCTTTGGCCAATAAGGGCAAGGAGGTAAGTGCTCCTACCCGCATCGCCTGGGGTATGCTGGTGGCTGCGCTTGGCTTCGGTGTCATCACGATGGCTTCTACCGGGCTCACCTCGCCAATGGACCTCGGTGACAACACGCAGAGCGTGCTCTCTCCAGGCTGGCTCATCTCGACCTATTTCACCCTCACCATTGCCGAGCTGCTGCTCTCGCCCATGGGCATTTCGTTCGTGACCAAGGTGGCTCCTCCCAAATATAAGGGACTGATGATGGGTGGCTGGTTCGTCGCTACGGCAATCGGCAATTATCTGAGCCGCATCCCATCGGCACTCTGGAACAAGATTCCGCTCATGTACAACTGGGCCATCCTCATTGCCCTCTGTCTCATCAGCGCCATCGTGATGTTCGCCCTGCTCAAGAAGCTCAAGGCGATGACTGCATAAGTCCGTGACATTGTCATGACCACTATTCAGGTTTCAGACCGTACATTCCGTCCGTACCTCAGTCAGGAGCAGATCCTGACTGAGGTATCTCGTGTAGCAGCGCAGATTGACCATGACCTGCAGGGCGTGGAGCGTCCGCTCTTCGTCAGCGTGCTCAATGGCTCGTTCGTCTTCGCCTCCGACCTCTTCCGCCGCATCACCCACCCCGAAGCCGAGATCACCTTCATCCGCATGAAGTCGTATGTCGGCACGCAGACCACCGGCAAGGTCAAGACCCTCGTCGGACTGATGGAGAGCGTCGTAGACCGCACCGTCATCATCGTCGAGGACATCGTCGACTCGGGCTATACCATGCAGCGCCTCGTCTCACAGCTCCGTGACCTCGGAGCCAAGGAGGTCCGCGTCTGCACGCTCCTCTCCAAGCCAGGCGCGCTCCGTGTGGGGGGACTCAGGCTCGACTACGTGGCGCTCCAGATTCCCAATGACTTCATTGTGGGTTACGGCCTCGACTACAACGAGCAGGGTCGCAACCTCCCCGACATCTGGGTGGTAGCGCAGTAAGACTGCGCGGTTGATGGCCCTTCAGGCCGGTTGATGCGGCCGGGGCCGCGGTTAAGGGAGGTTCATGGCTAATAGCCGGTTAAGGGGAGGCTGTCGTATATTGCCTCAGTGTTAATGCAGGTTGTCAATAAGGTTTTTATTCAATGGAAGAATCCTTCACTTTGAAGCAGCAGTTGCGCAAGCTGACGGTGCCCATCTTCCTCGATGTGGCGCTCGTGATGCTGTTGGGTGTGGTCGATACGGCCATGCTGTCGCGCTACAGTGACGACTCCGTCGCTGCTGTCGGCCTCGACAACCAGCTCATGTCGCTCATCTTCCTGGTCTACCAGTTCATCTCGATGGGCGTAGCCATCCTGTGTGCGCAGTACATCGGAGCCCGCCTTCAGAAGCGACTGGTCCAGGTGGTCGGCATCGCCCTTGTGCTCAATCTCGTCATCGGCTTTGTGGTCAGTGCCATCCTCTACTTCCAGGCGGAGGGCATCCTCCACTTCATGGGTCTGCGTGACGGGCTGATGCCCGATGGTCTCGTCTACCTCCGGATCACCGGTGCCTTGAGTTTCTTCCAGGCATTGTCATTGACATTCAGTGCCTCGCTGCGCTCAGCCGATCGCACCACCTGGCCCATGATCGTCACCTTGCTGAGCAATGTGCTCAATATCGTGGGCAACTATGCCCTCATCTTCGGCCATTGGGGATGTCCCGCCATGGGAGTGGCAGGCTGTGCCTGGGCTACCGCCATCAGCCGCGCCGTAGCCATGCTGTTGCTCGCCGTCATCCATACGCGCGTCCACATCCGCCGTTTCCCGCTCTGCTACTTCCGACCCTTCCCCTGGCGTGAACTGAAGAACCTGCTCCACATCGGCATTCCCGCCATGAGCGAGGAGCTCTCCTACAGCCTCTCGCAGGTCACTATCACCTACTTCATCAACCAGATCAGCACCGTCGCCCTCACCACCCGCACCTATTGCTGGAGCGTCATCGTCTTTGTCTTCCTCTTCTGCTCGTCGGTCACGCAGGGCGGCGACATCCTGGTGGGACATCTGGTGGGGCAGAGGCGCTATCGTGCAGCCTACGTCCTGGGCAACTACTTCCTGCGCTGGTCGCTCATCATCACGGTCTGCTGTTCGGTCATCCTTGCCGTGGCAGGCCAGTGGGTGCTCGGACTCTTCACTACCAACCAGGAGATCATCCAGATGGGCGTCTGGGTCTTCGTCGTCGACATCTTCCTCGAGGTGGGCCGTGTGCGCAACATCTTCGCCTGTGGCACCCTGCGTGCGGCTGGCGACGCCATCTACCCCGTCATCGTCGGCATCATCTTCCAGTGGAGCGTCGCCGTGGGCGTCAGCTATCTGCTCGGCATCCCGTTGGGCTACGGACTCATCGGCATGTGGATAGGATTCGCCCTTGACGAGAACCTCCGCGGCATCATCCTGATGCGACGCTGGCACTCACGCCGCTGGACTGGCAAGTCGTTTGCCGTCTAATCAAAAGCAGTCAAAGAAATCCAGTCAGCCCTGTCCGATCCGCCTTCTGCGGATTCCTCTCGCTCCTGCTAAATTTATCAATTATGAATACTAAACTTTCTCTACTCTTCCTGGCCCTTCTTTCGGTCGCTCAGCCAGCCTTAGCCGACTGGAGCACCGATCCAGCCAAGAACAATCAGGTCACAGCCACCGGCGTGCCGTTCTACGACGAGCAGTTGCTCACAACCATCGACGGCTACACCTATTGCTACTTCATCGTACCCAACGAGAATCTCCACTATCGCCTCCAGATCATGGACCCCAGTGGCAACCGCGTGCTCCGCACTGCCGGACTCACCGTCTCGAAGGAGGCCAGCACCACCTGGACCAAGGTCAACTATCCCACGACGCTCGATCAGGAGGGCAACCTCGTCATGGCGGTGCAGGACATGCGCACCCGTGTCGATTCGCTCGATCAGCACTTCCTCTACACCCTCTACAAGGTCTCGCGTCAGGGCGACATCCTCTGGAGCCGTTCGCTCAACGACAGCGTAGCCTCGTTCGATGGAGCGCATCTCACCCTCACCTCCGCACCAGACAATTCCATCTATGCAGCCTTCGGCGAGTCCGGCGTCAACTATGCCTCGCGTTGGCTCCACATCGAGCGATTCGCCGCCGATGGCATGTCCCTATGGTCACAGCCCCTTCTGTTCAAGGCTGCTGGTGGCGACCATTATTCCTATCCCACCGTTAAAGCATTGACCGAGGGCGGCATCCTGGTCGGCTTCCTCGATGAGACGACGGGCCTCTATCAGGCGATGCGCTTCGAGGCGGATGGATCGCAGGCCTGGGAGGCTCCGCGCACGGTCTATGACGGCTCGTATGGCAGCGACCGTGTCTGGGATGCCATGGAGATGCGTCAGCTCAACGACTCCACCTTCGTCTTCGTCACCCTCAATGCCGACAAGACCTCCGTCATGGTCTGCTTCGATGCTGATGGGCAGGTGCTCTGCCAGTATGGCTCCTATCGCGCTCTCAGCAACGTCACCGATTACGGCATCTCGTACGACGACTTCTGGTATGACCCCGTCGATGACGTGCTCAACTTCTCCTACCGGCAGATTGAGGTCGACTATTCCTCGCATCACGGCATATACCTCCAGCAGATGAGCACGGAGGGCGACTGGTACTTCGAGGACGAGGGTCACCCACTCATCGAGATGCAGGAGTCCGACCAGTATGCTTACTCATGCGTCCGTGGCACCGACCAGGCGGGCGAAATGGCCGTCTTCTTCATCAAGAAGGAGACCCTCTCGTACGTCGCCCCGGCTCAGTGCTACATGGCTAAGGTCAACTACGATGCAGAGGTCACCATGGAGCCTGTGGCATTCACCGCCTCCGATGCTTCCAAGTCGGACCTCGAGGTTTCGGACCTCATCGACGGGCAGTATTACCTCGCCTCCTGGCTCGAGAAGCGAGGCACGGCATCCACGTCGTCGGTCTATATGCAGCGCGTCTATGTCAACGGAGACATCGAACTCGCCATCCATGAGCTTCATCCTGAGTCGGCATCGCCGACCGGTGCCGTCACCCGCCTCGACCTGCTGGGACGCCCTGCATCCACCTCGGCGCATGGCCTCTTCGTCCAGGACGGTCAGGTCATCAGCATTCATTGATCAACCCTATTACCAATCAAATACATTAACAACTATGAAGCAAAACTTCCTCCTGGCCACAGCCTTCGCAGCCTGTGCAGCCACCGCCCTTCATGCCGAGACCGTCAACGTCCCGACTGCAGGCACACTCCCTTCGCTTATCTCTGCTGAGCAGAAGTATTCCATCACCGACCTCACCCTCACCGGCGAGATCAACGGCACCGACCTCGTCCTGCTTCGCGAGATGATGGGTCTTGACATCGAGAACAACGCTACCGAGGGCCAGCTCGCCAGCCTCGACCTCTCAGGCGTCACCTTCAAGGCAGGTGGCGATGCCTACCTCGCCGACTATTCGAAGGACATCGAGTACTACATCACCGAGGACGCCAACGTCCCCAGCCAGTCCTTCTCCAACCTGACCAAGCTCACCAGCGTCGTGCTGCCTGCTTCGGCCACTCAGATCAAGGACAGCGCCTTCTACAAGTGCTCTGCTCTGGCTGACGTCACCTTCCCAGAGGCATTGACCCACATCGGCACCTATGCCTTCGAGGGCACCTCCCTCACCAGCGTCACCCTGCCTGCAGGCTGCCTCTCGTACGGCAAGGGAGCCTTCCGTCGCATTTCCACCCTTACCTCAGCCACGCTGCCCGATGCCCTGACCGAGATTCCTGCTAGCATGTTCGCCGATTCCGGCATCACCGGCTTCAATTGGCCTGCCTCCTGCACCAAGGTTTGCGATGACGCTTTCTACAGCACCGAGCTCACCGAACTCGTCATTCCCGAGGGTGTCACCGAATTGGGCAGCGATGCCTTCGGTTCCTGCCGCAGCCTCGAGTCGGTCAGCTTCCCCACCACGCTGCAGACCATCGGCGATTATGCCTTCGAGTTCTGCTACGGTTTGACCAATGTCGTCGTTCCTGACAATGTACAGACCATCGGTGAGTCAGCCTTCTATTTCTGCCAGGGTCTCGAGACGGCACAGCTCCCCAGCACTCTTCCCGAAATCTCCAACAGCCTCTTCGGCAACTGCTTCTCGCTCACCACGGTCAACAGCCCCGCAGGCGTCACCCGCATCGGCGACCAGGCATTCAACAACACCTGCATCACCGAGTTCGCCATTCCTTCCACAGTGACCTCCATCGGCATGAGTGCCTTCGAGTTCTCTCAGCTCTCGGGTGATGTCGTCCTGCCAGAGACGCTCACCGAGCTCGGCGAAAATGCTTTCGCCTACACCTACATCACCTCCTGCAACCTGCCCTCATCGCTCACCTCCATCCCTGACGGCTGCTTCAGCAGCTGCTACGGCATTACCGAAGTCGTCGTTCCTGAGGGCGTCACCACAGTCGGCATGATGGCATTCATGGAGTGCGGTGCGAAGAGCATCACCCTGCCTTCTACGCTGACCTACGTCGGTTCGCGCGCCTTCAGCTTCTGCTACGAGTGCACCTCCGTCACCTCCTATGCTGAGACCCCTGCCGAGGTCGAGATTGCTTTCCGTCAGCAGATGGCATTCAACGACATGGCAGAGAACTGCGTCCTCTACGTGCCACAAGGCTGCAAGGCCGCTTATGAAGCTTCCGAGCCATGGAATGTCTTCTCGGCCATCGAGGAGTTCGTCCCCACCGGCCTCACCTCGCTGCAGCCTGCTGCTTCTGCTTCTGCCGCTGCCCGCTACAACCTCTTCGGCCAGCCTTCGCAGTCGCTCCGCGGCTTCGGCATCCAGAATGGTCGCCTGCAGTATGTGAAGTGATTTATCCATCACTTATTTTTGACAACGAGCATCCCTCGCTTGCAGGGAGCAGCATCTGTGCCTGGATGCTGCTCCCTGCGTCTGCTTCGAGCGGCACCTGCGCACGGATGCTGCTCCCCGCGTCGGCATCAGGCAGCATCTACGCACGAATGCTGCTTTCGCTCAGCAATGAGAGCAGCATCTGCGCACGGATGCTGCCTTCGCTCAGCAATGAGAGCAGCGTTTGCGCCTGGATGCTGCCTTCGCTCAGCAAAGAGAGCAGCGTTTGCGCCTGGATGCTGCCTTCGCTCAGCAAAGAGAGCAGCATCTGCGCACGGATGCTGCCTTCGTTCAGCAATGAGAGCAGCATCTGCGCTTGGATGCTGCTTTCGCTCAGCAATGAGAGCAGCGTCTGTGCCTGGATGCTGTCTTCGTCCACCTCACCTTGAAATTCAGAGATGAATTCGTTAAAACTCATGCTTATTTGCCACCTCGATTATTAAATAACCCAAAAAACGAGGCGGAATTGTGAACTATTGAGCAAAATATTTGGAAGATTGGAGAAAAGTTACTATCTTTGCGCCCAAATTCCACAAATGTGCAAAATGAGAATCTGTAAAATCGCGTCTCTGCTGGCGTTGTTGCTGATGGCGATGACCTCTTGCGGCGAGTACAACAAGCTGCTGAAGAGTAACGACCCAGACGAGAAATATGACTACGCCAAGATCTACTACGAGCAGGGCAAGTACTCGAGGGCAGCAACGCTGCTGTCGGACGTGGTGCCCATCTATCGTGGTACCGAGGAGGCCGAGAACGCTCTCTGGCTGCTGGCGATGAGCTATTTCAACCAGAAGGATTACCTCTCGGCAGGAGAATATTTCGTTCGTTATGCCAACAACTACCCCAAAGGCAAGCATGCCATGGAGTCGCGCTTCAATGTGGCATACGGTGACTATATGGACTCGCCCGACGCCCGTTTGGATCAGGAGGTGACCCGTCGCGCCATCAAGGAGCTGGACTCGTTCGTCGACGTCTATCCACACAGCTCGCTGGCCGACAGCGCCCAGGTGATGCGTTCCGAACTGACCGACAAGCTCTGCTACAAGGAGTACCTCAGTGCCAAGCTCTATCTCAACCTCGGCACCTATATGGGCAACAACTATGAGTCGGCAGTCATCACCGCACGCAATGCCCAGAACGACTACCCCTACAGCAAGTACCGCGAGGACCTGGGCTACATCATCTACCGTGCCCGCTACGAGGCCGCCATGGTCTCCGTGAGCGAGAAGCAGGAAGACCGTCTGCGCGAGGCTTCGGACGAGTACTACACCTTCATCAACGACTACCCTGAGGGCAAATACTCGAAGGAGGTCAACAGGTGCAACGAGAAGGTGCAGAAGCGCCTGCAGGCCTACGTCGATTAGTGTCAGTCACCATTCGGCAACTCATCCGCAAAGGCCGAATCGGACGCAGTCCCCCTACGCGAATCATGAATTATCAATAATGAATTAATTTCAGAATATGGATTATAAGAAGACCAATGCTCCGGGCAACACCGTGACCCGTGACATCATCGCCCTGTGCGAAGATACCGGCAACATCTACGAGACCGTCGAGATCATTGCCCGTCGTGCCAATCAGATTTCAGCCGAAATGAAGCATGACCTGGACAAGAAGCTCCAGGAGTTCGCCACCACTACCGACAACCTCGACGAGGTATTCGAGAACCGCGAGCAGATCGAGATCAGCCGTTACTACGAGAAGCTCCCCAAGCCAACCTTGATTGCCACCCAGGAGTACACCGAGGGTAGCGTCTATTGGCGTCTGAACCAGAATCGCGACGGTGAGCCGTCGTCTTCACAGCGCTTCTGATCGGGTCATGATACAGCGGGTACAGACCATCTATATGCTGGCCAGCGTCATCGCAGTATTGACGATGCACTTCTTCTGGCTGGCATCCTTTATTATCCCTGAGGGCACGTTTGAGTTGAACTCGCTGGGATTGTCGAGCCTCAATCCCGAGATCAAGCTCGACCAGATGAACTGGCTGCTCTTCGGCACGCTGCTGGTGATGCTGGCATTGCCACTGGTGAACATTTTCCTCTACAACAAGCGCAAGGTGCAGTTGCGTGTGCTGATCTATGCTATCGTGCTCAATGCATTGTACTACGGTGTCTTTTTCTGGGTATGCTCGCAGTGTAAGGATACAGTGGCTGCGTTGAGTGAGGCAGGTGTCGAAGTGGCTGTCCGCTACAGCTACATGATGCTGGCAATGCCGGCATTGAGCATCTTCTGTCTCGTGATGGCAGCACGTGGTGTAATCTTCGACATCGCACTGCTTAAGGGTTTGGAGCGACTTCGCTAACGCTGCCGTGTCGGCAGTTCTTGGTTATTGGTTATTGCCTATCGGTTAGTGTCCTCTGACCCTTGGGAACCATGGTTCTGACCAATAACTACAAATTAATAACTACTGATATCCCAGTTTCGACCATCTTTATTATTTTAAATAGGAATCCCCCGCTTGGCGATTGTGCCAGACGGGGGATTTTTCTTCTTCATTGATCAGGATTACAGTTCCAGGTCGCCGTCGTGTTCCTCGTGCCAGGGGAGACCCTGCTTGTTGAGCTCGTCCATGAATGGATCGGGGTCGAACTCCTCGACGTTGTGGACGCCTGGCTTCGACCAGATGCCCTTGAGGAACATCATGGCGCCGATCATGGCAGGCACGCCAGTAGTGTACGAGACGCCCTGCATGCCGGTCTCCTCGTAGGCGGCACGGTGCGAGCAGTTGTTCCAGACGTAGTAGGTGTGCTCCTTGCCATCGTTGCCTATACCACGGATGCGGCAGCCGATAGAGGTCTCGCCGTCATAGTTCTCGCCGAGCTCCTTGGGATTGGGCAGCACTGCCTTGAGGAACTGCAGCGGCACGATTTTGACCACGGTGTCGCCGGTGCCGTCCGCCTTGGGCGCCTTGTATTCGATCTCGTCGATGCGTGCCATGCCGATATTCTGAATCACGTCGAGATAGGTGAGGTACTGCTGACCAAAGGTCATCCAGAAGCGTGCGCGCTTGATGGTGGGGTAGTTGATGACGAGCGACTCGATCTCCTCATGGTGGAGCAGATAAGACTCCTTGGGGCCAATGCCAGGATAGTTGAGAGGCTTGTGGATCTCCATGGGCTCGGTCTCGTGGTATTCACCATTCTCCCAATAAAGACCCTTTTGCGTAATCTCGCGGATGTTGATCTCGGGATTGAAGTTGGTGGCGAAGGCCTTGTGGTGATTGCCTGCATTGCAGTCTACGATGTCGAGGTACTGGATTTCGCGGAAGTGATGCTTGGCAGCGTAGGCGGTGAAGATGGAGGTAACGCCGGGGTCGAAGCCGCAGCCAAGGATAGCGCAGAGACCTGCTTTCTCGAAGCGTTCGCGGTAAGCCCATTGCCAGGAGTATTCGAAGTGTGCCTCCTCCTTAGGCTCATAGTTGGCGGTGTCCATGTAGTTGACACCAGCCTCCAGACAGGCATCCATGATGGTGAGATCCTGATAGGGGAGGGCCAGGTTGATGCAGAGTTCAGGTTTGAACTCCTTCATGAGGCGAACCAGAGCTGGTACATCATCCGCATCGACACTGGCGGTGGTGATGTTGGCGACCACGCCGTTCTTGCTGTAATGACGGGCACGGATGGCCTCGGCAGTGGCGTCGCAACGCGACTTGGTGCGCGAAGCGATGCAGATGTCGGTGAACACGTCGGCATTCTGTGCCAACTTGTGTGCTGCTACGGTGCCTACACCGCCGCAGCCAATGAGAAGGACTCGGGACATAGTTTTCTAGGTGGGGGTTGCGTTGCAACCGTTGATGGATTGGTTTGTTGGTTTGTTATTTGGTTGTTTTGTCGTTTAGACGTGGGAGAGGGGGAAGGGTTTAAAAGGAGGATGACACTACTATGCGACCACGGGCTGCATCACGGGTGATGCGTCGGCCCATGAGGTCATAGAGCGCTACCGGACGACCGGACGAATCGAGGAGGAGGGTGTTGACGCCAGCGAAGTCGGCAGAACCCTGTCGGACATTGATGGTGAAGTGTGAGGCACCCTCTTGCGTCGAGAAGACCGCCAGCCCTGAGCGACCGGCGACGCCATCGGGCAACGGATCGGCCTGGAGCATCAGGAAGAGTACTTCATATTCATCCCAGTTGCCGTTCCAGATGCCGTCTATACGATTCCAGGAGAGCCAGTCGGGCAGGGAGGCGATCGTGATGTCATCCTCGCCCAGCGTGGTCTCGATGGGGAACGTGATTTCGCCATCCGTGCCGCCCATCGAAGGCTCGTACATCTCGACGTCGCCACCAGACTCGAGAGCCACGCCGTACTCCACCGAATCTCCGTAGCCATAGAGGCCGATGAAGTTGAAGTAGCCATCGATGTTGATGCAAGGCTTGCCGTCTGAACTGGGCAGCCAGTGGTGATTGTCAAGGCCGCTGACGGTTACCGTGAACAGATGGCTGAGGATCACTGGCTCAGAGAAGGAGGCGACTGCTGCCTGCCTGCCACCAGTGAGGTCGGTGAGCTGGACGCTGGCAGTGACGTTTTGCAGCGTTGTTCCCTCGACGGGATCAGTTTCGGTGAGAGTGACCGAGAGTTCGAGTGGAGCCTCCTCCGCTTGCGTCTGGTAGCTCTCGGGGATGAGCTGGAAGTTGACACTACTGACGACCAGGCCACTGTGAGGATCGCTGAACTGCTCCGTTACGGTCTCATGGAGCTCAGAGGGCCGACGGTAGTCGATGGGGTGTGCCCAATGGTCGTACATCGCCATCGTGTAGCTGCTGATGCCGAGGCGGGCAGGGTCATAAGCTGCGGCGAGGTGGTAATGCTGTGTAGCGAAATCCGTGTCGAGCGAGGCGAGGCGTGAAACCTTGGCGTCCGTACCCAGGTCGATGACACCGATGCCCATGTAGTGCGTGAGGTCGATGCTGAGGTCGGGATAGCTGCAGTCGATGACCGACTGATAGGCCTGTGCAATGAGCATAGGATAGGAGTAGCGCTCTTCCCCATCAGCTGGCAGACCGCCGTAATAGACGCCCTCTCCGGGGAAGAAGAGGGTGTCGGGCTGTGCCTCGGTGATGGTGAAGGGATGTGATGAGCCTGCGACGGTGCCGTAGTCGGTATAGACCACGTCGACAGCCAACACGTGGTCGCCTACTGAGAGGTTGCCGGCACTGAAGCTGGTAGCATCGGCAGGAATGAGGCTGTCAGCATCGTAAGGAGCATCGTCAATACGGAGCTGGTAGCCGTCGATGGGCATAGGGCTGGCATTGCGCTGATGGATCAGCAGTCCCATGTACCATGAGAGCTGACGGTCGTATTGTGCAATGGCAGCAGTGAGGGAGGTCCAGCCCTCCTCTGCCTCCTCGCTTCCGATGTCATAGCGGAAGAGGTCAGAATACTCGGCACGGCCAGAGGTGGTGACCTCATCCAGTGCCAGAGGCAGGTCACCCGTCACGCCGTCATAGCAGTCGACGATGAGGCGGTAGCTGAGCGAGCCATTGACAGTGATGGGTTCAGGCAATGTGATATAGTTGACTTCGAATGGAACGTATTCGCCTGGAGCAAAGGTCTGCTCGTAGTAGTAATTGCCCTGGTCGTCCATCAGGTCGATGGTGTACTCTATCTGGTCAGACATGGGGCAATAGTAGAGCTGGGTGATCTCGTAGTCGTCGGCATAGGCACCCATCTGGCTGACGGTGTAGACCGAAGCCGCCTGGATTTCCGAGCCGAACGACTCCTGCCAGCGTACATTGTCCGAATCGGCAGCGTCCATGGGATTGCCTTGACAGTAGGTGATGGTGTGCGGATCGTCATTGAGCGGCGTGCTCCAGGATGCAGTGACGGTGCCGGGAGAGACGGCGAGGTCGACGTCGTCGATGGCGACATATGCCTGCTCATTGCTGCCCAAGGTGATGGCGAGCGTGTCAGCCTGCGACTCCATGCCGCTGGCGTAGAGAGCGCTGACGGTGAAGAGGTGGCGACCCTCAGAGACCGAGGGGACCATGTAGCGGTTGCCTTGCACACCCGTGGCAAGTTCCTGGCTGTCCATCGTGAGGTGGTAGCCGGTGAGGGTGGCATTGGCCAATTGCTCCTCACTGCAGACGCCTACGCCGAGAGGCAGCGTGAGGTTGTAGGTGCCACCCTGGCTGGCGCGGGCGATGCTGACGAAGTGATCGTGGACGCCCTCGATGCGGCAGAGGTCGGTGTAGCCAGCCTGGAAGCCGTTCCAGGAGACGCCGAGCATGTCGTCCGTGCCAGCTGTCTGGATGTAGAGTGCCACATAGAGATCCTCACCCTCGGGGATGCGGAGGGCTGAGTCGAGCGGGATGGTGTTGTATTCGCCCAGGGTGATGTGTTGCAGGGTCGTGTCGATACGCTGGGTGTAGAAGGGTACGGTATCCTGACCGGCATAGAGCCGGATGTCCCAGCCCAGCTGCATGCCGGTAGGGAGGAACTGGAACGTGCGGATCTGCAAGTCGCGATAAGGCTCGAGGTCAGAGGCAGGGATGCGGATGGCCCACTCGGAATTGTAGGTCGATGAGCCGAAGGCGGTGGTCTCGTCGCTCTCGTCGTAGTACTGCAGGGCAGGGAGCACGTTGTAGGGGGTGCTCCAGGTGAGGTTCACATCGTTGATGCCACTCTGACGGTAGCTGAGGTTGCGTGGCGCCTCCAGTCCCGGCAGGGTGACGGTGACCTGCGCCTCATAGCTCTGGTTGGATTCGATGTCGTCGGGATAGAGGGCACTGACGGTGTAGGAGTAGGTCTCGCCTTCGGTGATGTCGCTGTCGTAGTAGAGTGTACGGCCGTCGGTGACCTGGGTCAGGAGTGCGCCATTGCGGTAGACGCAGTAGTCTTGGACGTCCTCGGCGCCGCTGACAGGTTCATTCCAGCTGACCTTGTTGAGCAGGAGGCCCTTCATCTGACGTGCCGTGAGACCGGTAGGAGCCAGGTGGGTAGTGGCGACGTCCATCAGGATGGCCATGCCCTGCACGTAGGCATCGTCGGACGAGACACCCTCAGGGATGCAGAGGCAGATCATCGTCTTGCCATCGCCCGAGATGCGGCGGCCTGCGAGGAGGTCCCAGCCCTCGATGTCGAGACCGCGTTCACGGTCGAGGTACTCGAGCAGGTTCTGCCAGTAGCCGTCATGGTAGACGAGCGCCATGTTGTTCGAAGCAGGGTCGTAGAGCGCATTGTCGAACGTGCCGAAGACGAGGCCCTCGTCAGTGATGCCCGTTGCCTGTTCGAAGGTATCGCCCCAGGGAGCGCCCATCGAGGTGATGTGCTCGCTCAGCCTGGTGCTGACCTGATAGCGATGGAAGGAGCCTATCATCAGCCAGTCGCCATTGCCGGAGAGGAGCGTGACGGCACCCTTCTGTCCCTCGTCGCCTACGGTGACCGCCTTGAGCTGGTCATACCAGAGGGTGGGATGGTCGGCAACCGAGCCGCCCAGGAGCTGTCCGTCCTCGGTGACGCAATGGATGGCGCCATTGCCGCCGGGGTAGATGATGGTCTCGCCAGTGAGGATGTTGTAGGTGGCTGGCTTGCCTTGGTAGGAGCCGTAGAGGCGGTTGTCGCCAGTGATGCCGTAGACTGACCAACCCGAGGGATAGGCAGTCCATTGCCCCTCACGGCACCAGCCCGAATAGGTCTCGCTCGTGCTGATGACACCGGTCACTGGATCGGCCTTCATGCGCCATCCGATGACGGTGCCGTCATCCGATACGCCCTTCGCCTCACAGTAGAATGCCGAACTCAGCAGGGTGACCACATTGTCCGAGAGGTCCCAGAGGTAGCCCTGCGGATCGTTGCCGTCCTGCATCTTGCCGCAGACGTAGCGGTGGTTGGGTGAGAGGCTGTTGACATAGATGTTCTCGAGCGAACTATCGGTGATGAGCAGGCGGTTGCCGACGCCTGTGTCCTCAGCGGGATAGCTGCTGACCACGGCATTGGCTACTGCCGAGACTTCGCCCTGGGCATTGTATGCGACGCAGCTGATGAGGCAGTTTTCTGCCACATTGAATGGCTCGGCATAGAGCTGTGCCGAAGCCATGAGGTCATTGATCCAATACTTGAGCGTGACGTCGGCATCGGTCGACGAGAGTTCGACGTGACTGCCCGTGATGTGGATTGACGGAGTGGAGAGGGTAGGGTCCGGGACTCCGATGCCCTGGGGCATGTCGGCCGTCGGGTCAGGCAGGACGTCGTCGGTGTAGATGTTGCCCGTTTCGGGATTTTCAGGGACGTCGCCTACATAATAGGTGGCGGTGAGCTCTCCGGTAGGTTCGCCATTGACGATGAAGGCACCGGGGGCAAAGTGCAGCGTATATTGGCCATCAGCATAGCCTTTGTATTTCTTGCTGATGTAGAGTTTGTAGTCGGGAGAGGGATCGTCCCAGAGGCTGGACGAAGAGGTGACGATGGCACCCGTCTGGTCGTTGGTGATCCATGCCAGGTCGTGACCCGTCCCTTCGAACGACGTACGGCAGTCCTGGACGGTGGTGGCATTGTGCCAAGTGAACTTGGTCAGATAGAACGACTCACGCGCCGTGCCCGGCTTGGGTTCGGCGGAGAGGAAGGGGGCAGTGACCTTCTGGATGGTATAGGTGCAGGTGACTGGGTCGGTGATGATGTCGCCGTCGGCATTGACACCAGCCACGGAGAGTTCGGTGTCGGTAGTGAAGGTGAGCGGACCGGTGTAGGGACGGGCGATGATGCGGCCGCCGCCTGTCCAATAGACGCCGCCAGCGCAGCCTTCGGGGAAGGTGCAATAAAGGCTCACCTGGTCGTCGTAGGTGCCAGAGGGCGTGCTGATGGTGGGGAGCACGGATTGGGCGAATGCCGGTACGCTGCCGGCGATGGCGAGGGCGAGAAGTGAAGATAAGAAGGACTTCATCTGGTTTGAATGGTGTGAGGTTTTGAGGTTGTGAGGTTTTGAGGTGGAACCTAAAAACGGGAAAAGGCGCGCCCTGGGGAAGACCCGATGGGCGCGCCTTAGAATTGAAAGAATCAGCCAAGGAAGGCGATGAGTACACCGGCAGCGACTGCCGAGCCGATGACACCAGAGATGTTGGCCGACATGCAGTAGTTGAGGATGTTGTTCTTCGGATTGATCTTGGTGGCAATCTCGTTGGCTACACGGCTGGCCATAGGTACAGCCGAGAGGCCGCAGGCGCCAACCAGTGGATTGATCTTCTTCTTCGAGAAGAGGTTGAAGAGATAGACCAGACCGATACCACCCGCGATGGAGACGGCGAAGGCGAGGAAGCCGCCGACGACGATGCCGAGGGTCTGTAGGTTGAGGAACGACTCGACGGTCATGGTAGCACCTACCGAGAGACCCAGGAAGATGGTGGCAATGTTCATCAGGGCGTTCGAAGCAGTGTCGGCGATGCGTGAGGTGTCGGTGCCAATCTCCTTGATGAGGTTACCGAACATCAGCATACCGATCAGCGATACAGCCGAAGGAACGATGATGGCGACAAGCACAGTGACGAAGATGGGGAAGATGATCTTCGCAGCACGCATGTTCTTGATCTTGAGTGTGTCGGGATAGAGCTTGTCCTGCTCCTTCATGTTGATCTCGAGGTCCTTCTTGCGGCAGCAGATCTTGACCACCATGGGGATGATGACAGGGACGAGAGCCATGTAGGAATAGGCTGCGATGGCGATAGGACCGAGGAGGTGAGGAGCCAGCTTGATGGTGGTGAAGATGGCGGTAGGACCGTCAGCGCCACCGATGATGCCGAGTGAACCAGCCTCCTGAGGAGTGAAGCCGAAGACACCGATAGCGACCAGCACTACGCTGAAGATGCCGAGCTGGGCAGCAGCACCGAAGATGGCGAGCTTCAGGTTGCGGAGCATAGGACCGAAGTCGGTCATGGCACCTACGCCCATGAAGATTACCGGTGGAATGAATCCGGTCTTGATGAGCCAGTAATAGATCATGTTCATCAGGCCGAGTTCGTGAGCAATCTCGGGCAGACCCATCTCATAGACGTGGTATTCCTTGCCGTTGGCAAAGACGATGCCCTCGCCATTAGCGCCATAGACACCCATCTCGCCGCCAGGGAAGTTGGCGAGCAGGATGCCCATCGCGATAGGGATGAGCAGCAGTGGCTCATAATGCTTGACGATGCCCAGATAGAGGAACAGGAAGCCAAGCGCGTACATGATGAGGAAGCGCGGATCAGCGGCAATGTCGCTGAAGGCGGTCATCTTGTACAGGTTAGAGAATATAGTTTCTACAAAATCCATAGTGTTCTTGAAAAAGAAAGTTACTTAATCTTGAAGATAGGATCGTCCTCGAATACCTTGTCGCCCGAGTTGGCGAGGATGGCGGTGATCTGGCCATCGCAGTCGGCAGCCACGGCGTTGTAGGTCTTCATGGCCTCGATGTAGCCTATGGTCTGACCCTTCTTGACCATGTCGCCCACCTTGACGGGAGTCTCGGAGGCATTCTTGACGAGGAAGAACTTGCCCTCGAGAGGAGCCAGGACGTCAGCGCCCTCACCGGCAGCGACAGGAGCAGCTGCGGCGGCAGCAGGAGCTGCGGTGCCATCGTTAGGTGCGATGCTGACGGTGTAGACCTCACCGTTGACGGTGACCTTGAGGTCCTGAGCCTTGATTTCGCCCTTAGGAGCGCTCTTGGCGGCCTTGCGCTTGGCGAGGTCAGCCTCGAAGTCAGCCTTGGCCTTGCCGCTCTTGTAAGCCTCGTACTGCGATGGGTGCATGGCGTACTCGAAGAGCTCCTCGTCGTCCTGACCGAGCTCCCAGCCATTGGCCTTCATCTTGGCGCGGAATTCGTCGAGGCAGTCGGGAGCGTAGGTCTGAGGATCCTCGGTCTCGAACTTGAGGCCCTTCTCCTCTGCCATCTTGATCAGTTCGGGAGCTACGGGACCAGGCAGCTGGCCTGACTTGCCGAGCAGCATGTCCCAGTGATTGTCGGCGATGATGCTCCAGCGCTCCTTGCCCTTCTCCATCTGCATGACGTTCATGAGGGCCTGGTTCTTGACATACTGGCTGAATGGGGTGACGAGGCAAGGATAGCCCATCTTAGGCCATACGTAAGCCACCTCGTCGAAGAGCTTGATGAGGAGCTGGTCGGTGGTGAGCTTGGGCTGACCGTTCTTCTCCTTCCAGCGGTTGAGGCCTTCGAGGTTCTCCTCGAGGTCGGTCATCAGCGAGCCCATCATGCCGCCGGGCAGACCTGGCTTGACGAGCAGCGAGTTGTTGAGGTGATTGAGGGCGGGGATGTAGTAGCCCAGGAAGTCGTCCATCATCTCCTGGATCATGGTGCGTACCTCCATGTAGGCGGTCATATTGACGTCCTTGACCTTGAAGCCAGCGTCCTTCAGCGTCTCGATGACGGTGATGACGTCAGCGTGGCCGGTACCCCATGACAGAGGTGACATGCCGCAGTCGATGTAGTCGCAGCCAGCCTCAGCGACGGCGAGGATCGATGCCATATTGAAGCCAGGACCTGCGTGCGAGTGGTACTGGACGACGATGTCCTTCTTCAGCGCCTTGATGCCTGCTACGATCTTGCCGAGGCTCTTGGGGCGGCCGATGCCGGCCATATCCTTGAGGCAGATTTCGTCAGCACCAGCCTCGATGAACTTCTTGGCGAGGTTGACGTAGTATTCGACGGTGTGGATGGGCGAGAAGGTGATGCAGAGCGAAGCCTGGGCAATCATGCCAGCCTCGTGGGCATAACCGATCGATGGGATGACGTTGCGGGGATCGTTCAGACCGCAGAAGATGCGGGTGATGTCGGTACCCTGAGCCTTCTTGACTTTATAGAAGAGCTTGCGCAGGTCCTTCGAGCATGGGAACATGCGGAGGCCGTTGAGGGCACGGTCGAGCATGTGGGTCTGGATGCCAGCCTCATGGAAGGGCTTGGTCCACTCGCGGACTGACTTGTTGGGGTTCTCGCCATAGAGCAGGTTGACCTGCTCGAAGCCGCCACCATTGGTTTCAACACGATCGAAGCAACCCATCTCGATGATCTTGGGTGCTACCTTGACGAGCTGGTCGACACGGGGCTGGTACTTGCCAGCACTCTGCCACATGTCACGGAAGACCAGACTTAACTTAACTTCTTTTGCCATTGTTTCTATTTACTGATTTTACTGATTGACGATTGATTGATTAGCCCTTCTGGATCTTGGTCACCATGGCCTTGGGAGCCACCTGGGCGATGGCTGCACGGATGGCAGCCTCCACATTGGCAGGCACGGCAGCAGGAGCTGCAGCGGCAGTTCTCTTGGGAGCGACCTCCTCCTCGGGAGCAAATTTGTTGACGGCCATGATCATCACCTTCGAGAGATAGATGATCAGGACAAGAATCACGAATACCGTGCCCATGCCGACTATCATCAGCAGCGCGGCGGTTTGCATTGGTGTTAATCCTTCCATATATGAAATTTTAGTTTTTGAATATCCTTGCTTATAAATGTGAAATATTACCCTTGAACACGATTCCAGAGCATAACTTTGGGTGCAAATATACGGATTTCTTTGGACAAAAACAAAAAAAGTCGCGAAAATCTTCATTTTTGGCCCGATTTTTGCGACTTTTCTGTTAAATATGCATTGTTTATTTGTTTTTTATCGCCTCGTAGATGGCGGAATGGAGGCGCGGCCGGATGTTGTCGGTCATGAGTCGTTTGTTGTCACGCGAGGGGCAGATGCGGTTCGAGAGGAAGATGTAGATGAGTTCGTTCTTCGAGTCGACCCAGAAGCAGGTGCCGGTGAATCCGGTGTGCCCCCAGGTCTGCACGCTGCTCTCGGGGGCGATGGAGGGGTTGTCGTGGCTGGAGGTCTGCCGGTCGAAGCCGAGGCCGCGCCGGCTGTGGCTGGAATGCTGCGTCGTGAACTGGTGGCAGAGGTCGTGCGGCAGGTATTGCTTGCCGCCCAGTTCGCCGTCATTGAGCATCATCTGGAGCAATGGAGCCAAAGCTTCAGCCGAGCCGAAGAGTCCCGAATTGCCCTCGACGCCCAGTGCCCAGGCACCTGTCTCGTCATGGACCGTGCCGTGGATGAACCGGTGCCGCACTGCATCGTCCTGCTCAGTGGGGGCGATGTAAGCCAGCGGCACGTAGTGCTCCAGCGGATTGAAGCAGAGCCAGGGACCGTAGAAGTCGGGCAGCCGGTGCTCCAGATAGGCATCGAGCTGCTCGCCGCTCACGCGTTCCACGATGGCGCGCAGCAGCACGAAGTTGAGGCATGAGTAGAGGTAATGCCCCTGCTTGCGCTTGGGTTTGAGCGACGCTATCTGCTTGATCATCGTCGAGGCGCGGAAGGCAGAGTCCGGCTGGTCGGCGAGCTGGTAGAAGGGATAGCCCTCGCGCAGGCCCGACTCATGGTAGAGCAGGTCTTGCAGCGTCACCTTGGCGTAGCGTGTGCCTTTCAGTTCGGGCAGCCACTTCACGACGCGGTCCTTGAGCTTGATGCCATGCTCGTGCATCAGCAGCATTACGGCAGGCACTGTGGCGACGCACTTGCTGACCGAGGCAAGGTCGTACATCGTCTCGGCGGTCACCGGACGGTCATGGTATCGGTTCTGTTCGGGCGATCCGCCCAGGGTGCCGAAGGTCTGGTCGTAGACCACCTTGCCCCGGCGAGCCACGAGCACCTGCAGACCCGGCGTGGCGCCGCTGGTGACAGCCTCCTCGGCAATGCGCGATATCTGGGCGAATTTCCGGACGTCCATACCTACCTCTTCGGGGGTGGCTACAGGCAGGGTCAATGCCGGCACAGGCGGAGGGAGCAGTTCCAGGTCGTCTGCCGAGGGCTTCTGAGCCAATGCCTCGTCATTGAACTGATTCTGCAGCGTAGGGTCATAGTCGGTGAAGAGCGGATTGCCACTCAGTCGCTCCAGGTCGCTCTGGAGCTGCAGCGCTGTCGGGGTGTTGATGCGCGCCTCCAGTCCCTCGGGATTGACCTCCTGGTCGCTGTCGGCGAGGCCGAGGGCATACTTCCACTCCAGCACGCGGCGGCACTTCTCGTCCACCATCGACTGGAACTCCTTTGCCGACAGCTTGTGGCCCTGTCCCTTGTAGCCGTGGGTCAATGCCTTGCGCAGCGACTCCATCTGCTGCTGCTGGGGGGTGGGCTGCAGGAGGATGTCATTGCCGGCAATGAGGGCGCAGATCGAGACGTCCTTGTAGCGCGTGGCGCCCTTCATGGCGAGGCCGTCGGTGAAGATGAGACCGTGGAAGTGCATCGTGTTGCGCAGTACGTTGGTCACGATGCGCTGGCTGACAGTGGCGGGGATGCCCTTCTTCTCTGCCAGCACAGGCACGTCGAGGTGGGCAGTCATGATGCCGCCGAGCCCCTCATTGATGAAGTACTGGAAGGGAGGAAGCTCCACCTGGTTGAGCTGCTCCACGCTGCGGTTGATCAGGGGCAGCGTCTTGTGCGAGTCGGACTTCGAGTCGCCGTGGCCGGGGAAGTGCTTGCCCACCGCCAGCACGCCGCCGTCCTCCAGACCGTGTGCATAGCTGACAGCCGCCAGGCCCACCACCTCGGGATTGTCACCGAACGAGCGGACGCCTATCACCGGGTTCTTCGGATTGGAGTTGACGTCGAGCACGGGAGCGAAGTTGACGTGGATGCCCAGTTCGCGGCATTCGCGTGCCACCTCGCGTCCGTAGTAGTAGCACAGCTGGTCGCGCACCTCAGGATTGATCTTGCCGAGGGCACCGTTCTTGGGGAAGCGGGGCGCATCGCTCAGTCGCATTGCCAGTCCCCACTCACCATCGATGCCGATCAGCACGGGAGGCATGCCGGCACGGCGCGCCACCTCCTGGATGTGGTTGACCAGCCGGGCATGGTTGGCAATGGTGCCCTTGCTGAGCACCACACCACCAAAGCGGTTGGTGACCAGGTCGCGCTCGATGGCATCGAGGTTCGCCTCGGTCGCATTGGGATAGATGTAGAGCGGCATCACCAGTTGCCCGAGACGTTGCTCAGGCGTGAGGCGCTCCATCTGTTGCTCCACCCAAATCTTCATCTTCGCCTGATCGGCCTTCTCGAGCAAAGTCTGCGCGGGGAGGCTTGAGGCAATGGCTGCCCAGAGGCAGACCGTCGTGAGCCATCGTCTGATGAGGCGATGGCTCAGTATTCTATTTAAATAATGTGTAACCATAAGTCGATGTTAGGGCACGCGGGCATTACTCCATAGGTCCTCGGGGCTCACGTCGGGGCGTCTTGTCGATGACGCGGTCATCGACCACGGGCTCGATGACCTTGCCTTGGGCATCGAGTGCCTTGACGTAGTCGATCATGGCGTCACGGATCAGGATGCCGGTGTTCTGCGACTTCACGGCGTGGGTCAATGCCGTCATGCCGCTGTTGCCCTCTGCCAGGAAGTCGATGGTGCACATCGTGTAGATGCGTTCCTCGTCGATAGGTTCACCGCCCACGAGGATTTTAGAGGCAATGCAGCGGTCGCCCTCCATCTCGAGGGTGATCTGGGTGCCGCTCCAGGCATCGAGCTTGCGTCCGGCATTGCTCTCTATGAGTCGCTTCAGGTCGCTGCCCTTGAGGTCCAGAATGGTGACGGTGTTCTCGAAGGGGAAGATGCTGAAGAGGTTGCCCAGCGTCACGTCACCCGCAGGCAGGTCGGCACGCAGTCCGCCGTTGTTCATCACGCTGACGTCCATCTTGCGTCCAGTGAGCTGTTCGCCTATCTCGCGGAAGGCGTCGGAGGTGAAGTTGCCCAGCGTGCTCTGTGGCTTGCCTCGATGCAGTCCCTGGGGGCAGGAAGCCAGGCGGACATTCATCTTGGCGCGGTACACCTCCTGATAGGGGGCTATCGTCTCTGCCATCTCCTTGCCCAGTCCGGTGAGGTCATAGTCCTCGGGATGGAGCTTGCTGCAGACGATGCTGTCTACGCTGTAGTGGCATCCGGGGTATGTGCTGCCGCGCTTCATCGTAATCTGCAGATAGCCGATGGGAGCCTGCTTGGCGCCCGTCTGGGTCACCAGCACCTGACGGCCGTCAGGATCAGTGAAGTAGACGCCGTGCTCGATGTTGACATGGGTGTGGGCGCCGATCACCACGTCGATGCCGCGGCAGCCAGCCACGAGGTCCGAGTCGAGCGTGCCCTTGTGTCCGGGCTGCGGGGCAGCCAGATAGCCCAGGTGGCTTAGGACGATGACCAGGTCGCAGCCTTCGCTGCGCATCGTCTCGACCTCACGGTTGACGGCTGTGCAGGGATCCTCGAAGGTGATGCCAGCCCAGTTGCGGGCGAAGATCAGGTCCTGAGGCGACACTGTGACGCCCGTGATGCCAATCTTCACGCCGTGGTTGTAGAGAGTCATGTAGGGGACGATGAGGTTCTGCAGGGGGGTGCCCTCGCAGTGGTAGTTGCAGCAGATCATCGGGAACTGCGCCTTGCGCAGCATGTCGGCGAGGAAGGGCAGGCCGTTGTCGAACTCATGGTTGCCCAGGGTCGAAGCCACCAGTTGCTGCTGGTTCATGCACAGCATCTCGACCTCGCCATCAAAGATGTTGAAGTAGGGGGTACCCTGTATCATGTCGCCCGCGTCGAGGTAGAGCAGGTCGGGATCCTGCTGGCGGAAGTATTCCAGCAGTGAGGCGCGCTCCACGACGCCTCCCTGCGCCACGCCCTTGCGGTTCACGGCAGGCTCTATCTGCGAATGGGTGTCGTTGGTGTGGATGATGGTGAGGACGGGTGCGTCATTGCTCTGAGCCAGCAGGCACATTGAACAGAGTAGGGTGACGAGAGTTGAGAAAAGCTTGCGCATGGTTCTATAATAAGTATTTAGGATAGCTCATTTCTTCCGGTCAATGATAAGGCTGACTTGATTTGCCTGTCATTGGTTATTCCGAATTCGCGGGGCAAAGATACGAAGAAATTCTGGAATCTCCAAGGATTCTGCCCGATTTTTTTCAATCGAAGAGCGACTTGAGCACCTCCAGGCTCTTGAGCCGCCCCATCTCGGGGATATGTTGCCCCAGGAAAGCCAGCTGCATGTCCAGCAGGGCTGCCCTCTCGTCGCGTCGCAGCTGCAGCGCCTGCATCGTGTCGTAAGTGGTGTCGAGCAGGCGGCAGAACCAGCGGGCCGACTCCTCGTTGAGGTAGTAGGGATGGTAGATGGGTCCAGACGTGAACGTCCCCTCGGTGAGGTCCAGCCGCATGCCAGGCTCGTAGGCATCGGTGTCGACGCTGAAGCCCAGCTGCGAGGTCAGCCCGCTGGTAAAGACCAGATGGAAGTTGGCCCATCCAGCCTCGCACTCCTCGAGCACCCGCAGGCTGCCTGTGATGAACTGCCAGAGCCGTGGATTGGCCTCTACCTCGCGCACCGTATGGGCGATGAGTTCCGCCATGTAGAGGCATTGCGCCGCCTTGTCGGGATGTCTGATTGTCAGCAGGTAGGGCGACTGCACCACCTGAGCCTCGCTGATCATTCGGATTTCGTCATTGGGCTTGCCTCCCAGCACGAGGTCCAGCACCGTCATGGGCGTCATCATCGTGCGCATCTGCCCTGCCTTCTTGCCGCGTGAAGCCAGGGGTACGCGGCAGGTCACACGCCCATACATCTGGGTGTAGAAGTGCACCAGTTGGGCGTGGTCGTTGAGGGGAATGCAAGTCAGTACAATGGCTTGCGTCTTGTCGGTACGTGTAGTCATTTCGGAGGTCGGATTTTGAGCGCTTTGACAATCATGAGTGCCAAATTCGGGTGCAAATATACTGCTTTTCGATTTAAAATCAAAGTTTTCTTTAAATTTTCTGTCCAAAAGTTTGCTGATTTCAATTTTTTTTGCTATCTTTGCACCTGCTTTTGGGCAATTTCCCTCCTCTTGCACCGTGCGTCGTGCATCGTGCAATATTTCAAGTCCCGGCTTCGTGATCGGGCAATACCAGCGGGAGCGACATGGCGGTGCTTGGCTGGATGGTTCAATGGCGTTCCTCCTTGTCGGAGGATGACGCAGAGGGGAAGGACCGGAGCATACATTATAAAATAATTTCATTTAACAATAGGCGGCCTCTTGCAACCACAATGCCGCTCAAACAAACCCACAACAATGGCAAATCATAAGTCATCCAAGAAGCGCATCAAGCAGACCCTCACCCACAACACCGCAAACCGTTACTACGCCAAGACCGCTCGTAACGCTGTTCGCAAGCTCCGTGCTACCACCGACAAGGCAGAGGCAGCCGCTCAGCTCCCCAAGGTATCTGCAATGCTCGACAAGCTGGCCAAGAAGAACGTTATCCATGCCAACAAGGCTGGTAACCTCAAGTCGAAGCTCGCTAAGCTCGTCAACAAGCTCTGATCTTAAATCCGAGATTGGAGTCGCTGCCTTTGGCAGCGCATAATGCCCGTATTGTGCCCTATTGGGGTCCTTGCGGACATTATTTATAATACGCGCGCGTATGTACGCGTAGAATCCCCCGTTCCCCGCTGCCATCGGGGAACCAACCACACAAAACATTCAAAATGTCAGAGATTCAGAACAATTACGACGCCAGTCACATCCAGGTGCTCGAAGGCCTGGAGGCAGTGCGCAAGCGTCCGGCGATGTATATCGGTGACACCAGCGTCAAGGGCCTCCATCACCTCGTCAGCGAGGTCGTGGACAACTGTATCGACGAGGCGCTCGCCGGCTACTGCCACAACGTCCAGGTATTCATTCTTCCCGGCAATTCCATCAAGGTCATCGACGACGGTCGAGGCATCCCCGTGGACATGCACCAGAAGGAGAAGCGCTCTGCGCTCGAGGTCGTCATGACGGTGCTGCACGCAGGTGGCAAGTTCGACAAGAACACCTATAAGGTCTCTGGTGGTCTGCATGGCGTCGGCGTCAGCTGCGTCAACGCGTTGTCTGACCAGTTCATCGCCGAGGTTCATCGTCAGGGCCACATCTATCGTCAGGAATATGCTTTCGGCAAACCCGTCACACCCGTCGAGGTCATCGGCGACACTGACGACACGGGCACGACTATCACCTTCCACCCCGATGACTCCATCTTCACCGAGACTGTCTACGAGTGGGACCGCATCGCCGAGCGTCTGCGCGACCTCTGCTACCTCAACACCGGCATCCACCTTTCGCTCACCGACATGCGCGAGGAGGCGCTCGACGAGCAGGGTCAGCCCCGCTACCAGATGTTCTACAGCACCGAGGGCCTCAAGGAGTTCGTCCAGTGGATGGACGAGAGCCGCACCCCCCTCATCCCGGATATCATCCACCTCGTTACTGAGAGCGACAATGTCCCCGTCGAAGTGGCATTGACCTACAACACTGGCTACAGCGAGACCATCCATACCTTCGTCAACAATATCAACACCCACGAGGGTGGCACCCACCTCGATGGCTTCCGCTCAGCCCTGGGCTCGTCGCTCAAGGAGTACGGCAACCGCGAGAAGATGTTCGAGAAGGCCAAGGTCGAGATCAAGTCGGACGACTTCAAGGAGGGCCTCACCGCCGTCGTCAGCGTCAAGGTGGCAGAGCCTCAGTTCGAGGGTCAGACCAAGACCAAGCTCGGCAACGTCGAGGTGCGTCCTGCAGTACAGAAGGCCGTGCGCAATGCCATGGACAACTACCTCGAGGAGCACCGCGAGCAGGCGCACCTCATCATCGAGAAGGTCATCCTCGCCGCTCAGGCACGCATCGCTGCCCGTCAGGCACGTGACAAGGTGCAGAAGGCATCCCGCCTCACCGGCGGTGGTCTGCCCGGCAAGCTCGCCGACTGCTCCTCGAAGAACCCCGAGGAGTGCGAGATCTTCCTCGTCGAGGGTGACTCGGCAGGTGGCACCGCCAAGTCGGGCCGCAACCGTTTCTATCAGGCCATCCTTCCCTTGCGAGGCAAGATCCTCAACGTCGAGAAGGTACTCATCCACAAGATGCTCGACTCGGAGGAGATCCAGAACATGTTCCGTGCCTTCCGCGTCAACCTCCGTGAGGACAAGACGCTCGACGTCGAGAACCTCCGTTACCACAAGGTGGTCATCATGACCGATGCCGATGTCGATGGTGCGCACATCGCCACCCTCATCCTCACCCTCTTCTTCCGCTACATGCGTCCCCTCATCGAGGGCGGCTACGTCTACATTGCCCAGGCTCCGCTCTATCGCTGCACCATCGGCAAGTACGATGAGTACTGCTGGGACGATGCCGAGCGCGATGAGTTCCTGCAGAACTACGGTCAGGGCAAGGAGGACAAGGTCAAGATCCAGCGATACAAAGGTCTGGGTGAGATGAATGCCGAGCAGCTCTGGGACACCACCATGGATCCTGCCCACCGTCGCCTCAAGCAGGTCCACATCGAGGATGCCATCCAGGCCGACCAGACCTTCTCGCTCCTCATGGGCGAAGAGGTGGCTCCCCGCCGCGAGTTCATCGAGCAGAACGCCACCTACGCCGAGATCGATGCATAAGCTGCATTGCATGCAGAGTTAGGAGCTATTAGTTATTAGTTAGGCAGGTCGTGCCGGGGGAAGTCCTTTCCTCATTGACCATGAACTGATGGCTAAGAGCCAACAACCAAGAACAAATAACTTTATTTTATTTATAAAAGAACAAATGAACATTACAAAAACTAACGTAGACGACGTGAATATCGTCCTCAGCCTTGAGATTGAGAAGGCTGACTACGCCGACGCAGTTGAAAAGCAGATCAAGGAGACCCGCAAGAAGGTCCAGATGCCTGGCTTCCGCAAGGGCATGGTACCTGCAGGCATGGTCCGCAAGATGTATGGCACCCAGATTACCATTGACGAGGTCAACCGCCTCATCAATGACTCCATGTATAAGTATATTGCCGACAACAAGCTCAACGTCCTTGGCGAGCCTATGGTCAATGGCGAGCAGGAGCCCGTCGACTTCGCTACTGCCGAGTCGTTCACCGTCAAGTTCGATATCGCCATCGCTCCTGAGTTCAATGTCACTCTCGACAAGAGCGTCAATGTCCCTTACTACACCATCAAGGTCACCGACGAGATGATGGATGGCCAGATCAAGGGCTATCAGAACCAGTACGGCTCAGATGTCAAGGCTGAGGAGGCTGTCGAGGACGACGTCATCAAGGGCGACGTTGCCGAGCTCGATCTCGAGGGCAACCTCGTAGAGGGTGGCATCACCTGCGAGGGCGCTACCATCTATCCCCGCTACATGCAGGGCGCAGACGAGAAGGCCAAGTTCGTCGGTGCCAAGAAGTTCGCCAGTGTCGACTTCAACCCCGCCGCTGCCTACAACAACAACGCCAGCGAGATCGCCTCTCTGCTCGGCAAGAAGAAGGAGGAAGTCGAGGGCCTGACCGCCAACTTCCGCTTCACCATCACCGAGATCAACCACCACGAGCCCGCCGTCCTCGGCGAGGAGTTCTACAAGACCGTCTTCGGTGACGAGTGCACCACTGAGGAGCAGTTCCGTGAGAACATCAAGGCTGGCATCGCCGCCCAGCTCGTGCAGAACAGCGAGTATAAGTTCAATCAGGACGTCCGTGCAGCTCTCACCCAGCAGGTCGGCAAGCTCACTTTCCCTGAGGCAAGCCTCAAGAAGTGGCTCCTTGCCAAGGACGAGAATCGCGACGCCGCCAAGCTCGACGAGGAATTCCCCAAGATGATGGAGGACCTTACCTGGCAGCTCATCGAGGAGAAGATCGTCGAGGCCAACGGCATCCAGGTCAGCGATGACGACATCAAGGCCGAGGCTCAGATTATGATCCAGGCTCAGATGGCACAGTACGGCATGGGCAACATCCCTGCTGAGTACCTCAAGCAGTACGTCGAGAGCACCCTCAAGGACGAGAAGCAGCGCGGTCAGCTGCGCGACAGCGCCGTCACCCGCAAGATCTTCGCCGTAGTCCGTGACGCTGTCACCCTCGAGCCCAAGGAGGTCACCGTCGAGGAATTCCAGCAGATGCTCGGCTAAACCGCCTCATCCTGAAGCGAAGGGATGACAACATATCCCTTCATCCTGAACCCATCTCATAGCACCCCCGTCACTCCCCTTAGGGGCGGCGAGGGTGCTGACATTTTACTGATATTCGATATTCCAGAAGCCATGCGTCGCATTGTCCTCCTGTCTCTCCTCTGTTGTCTGTCCGCTCTGCTGCAGGCGCAGGTCAAGACCCACTACACCGACTTTGAACGCGACACCCTGCAGCTCGATCAGGTCGAGGTCACCACGGGCAGCGGCTCGCGCCTCAAGGTCAGCCACGTCACCGCCAACACTGAACTCATCGGCCAGCAGCAGCTGGTGCGTGCCGCCTGCTGCAACCTCGGCGAGTCGTTCACCACCAATCCCTCCGTCGACGTCAACTACAGCGACGCCGCCACCGGCGCTCGTCAGATCAAGCTCCTCGGTCTCTCGGGTACCTACGTCCAGATGCTCACCGAGAACGTCCCCAACCTGCGCGGCGCCGCCATCCCCTTCGGCCTCGGCTATATCCCCGGTCCCTGGATGCAGTCCATCCAGGTGTCGAAGGGTGCTTCGTCGGTGCGCAATGGATACGAGAGCACCACGGGGCAGATCAACATCGAGTACCTCAAGCCTCAGGGCGTCGATGGCATCAGCGGCAACGTCTACTACGATGCACAGCAGAAGCTCGAGGCAAATCTCATGGCGGGTACCCACCTCGGCAAGGTCGATCCAGTGACTGGAGCCCAGCCCAAGAACTCCACGTCGCTGCTCCTCCACGTTGAGGACCGACAACGAGAGCACGACGGCAACGGCGATGGCTTCATGGATATGCCCCGTCAGCGGCAGTGGAATGGCATGTGGCGCTGGGCACACGTCGGTCCCAAATGGATCAGCCAGCTCTATGTCAAGGGCATCACGGAGGAACGCGAGAGCGGTCAGACCGAACATACCCACCAGCAAGCCAGTTCTTCGCAACAGCAGCTCTATGGTGTCTCCATCGACACCAAGCGTGCCGAACTCCAATGGAAGAACGCCCTCATCCTCGATCCTTCGCACGGCTCCAGCATTGCCCTCATGCTCCATGGCTCCTTGCACGATATGGACAGTCGTTTCGGTACCTCCAGCTACGACGTCTTCCAGCGCAATGGTTATGCTCAGCTGATGTACGAGATCGACTTCACGCCGTCGCACAACCTCTCTGTAGGTGCCTCGCTGGACTACGACGAGTTCTGCGAGCATTTCTTGCGTCCCAACTATTGGAAGGACGTCTATTGGTACGTTGATCCCACGGTCCGACTCGATCCCACTTCGCGTGAGACCGTGCCGGGTCTCTATGCCCAATACACCTTCAAGGCTGACGACCTCTTCACCCTCATCGCAGGTCTCCGCTTCGACCACAGCAGTCTCTACGGCACGTTCTGGACGCCCCGTCTGCATCTGCGCTATCATCCCACCGACTGGCTTACCCTCCGTGCCTCGGCGGGCAAGGGTTATCGCACGCCTCACCTCTACGCTGAGAATTTCTCCCTCCTGGCTTCCGGTCGCAGCATCAGCGACTTCACCAGCGGTTCTCCCCAGCAGGAGGAGGCATGGAACTACGGCATCTCTGCAGCCTTCACCCTTCCCTTGGGTAGCCAAGACCTCGAGCTTAATGCCGAATATTACTTCACCGACTTCCGTCATCAGCTCGTCTTCGATCCCTACTACGGGACGGGAGATGCTTCACTCTACAATTTCTGTTTCTACAACCTCACAGGCAACAGCTACAGTCACACGGTTCAGGTCGATGCCACCTATCCCTTCCCTGGAGGTTTTGACCTCACTGCAGGCTTGCGTTTCAGCGATGCGCAGACCGACTACATGTCTTATGGCACTGCGGGTGTCGAGCGTCGCTGGCGCCCATTGACCTCCCGTTTCAAGGGCATGCTCTCCCTCTCCTGGAAGTCGCCCCTCGAGCTTTGGCAGGTCGATGTCACCGGTCAGCTCATTGGCCCCCAGATGCTCTACGACCAGACCAAGACGCCTACTTACGGCCAGCTCTCGGCACAGCTCACCCGTGAGTTCCACTACTTCGCCATCTACCTCGGCGGCGAGAATCTCACCGGTTACAAGATTGACCATCCCATTCTCGGTGCTTCCGATCCCTGGGATGCCTCCTTCGATGCCACCCAGGTCTGGGGACCCACCGAGGGCGCCATGGTCTACCTCGGTATCCGTTTCAAGATCGAGCGCTATTGAAGACCTCCCAGAAAAGAAAAACAAGCATCCACCTTCGCAAGGAAGATGGATGCTTGTTTTTACTTGTTGGATGCTTGATTGTTTCCTCGGGTGGGGGAGGAGGACGGTGACCTTTACTTGACAACGATTTCGCCGTTCACGATGTTGAAGCCCTTCTGGAGGGCTGGCAGGCGCTGGCCCGAGAGATTGAATATCCGGACGTCCGAAGTCTCATCCTGGAGCGATTGGATACCGGTAGGCATCTCGTTTTCGACCTCGACGACCGTGATGTTGCCCTCCATGTCGCAGTTTACGATGTTCGAGCAGTATTCGCGTCCGTCATGATTGTAGACGATCTGGATGCCAAGAGTATCGAAGAGACCCTCGTGCACGTTGACGTAGGCGACGTCGCGCACCAGGTAGAAGTCCGTGCCGTCGACATAGCCCCATGGGACGAGATCGGTGTCGGCATCGATGCCCGTGTATTCGTCAGCCTCGAAGGTGTAGACCTCCCCATCCAGGTAGATGCGGTAGTAGAGGTTCTCGGGCTCGAAGTACTGTCCCTCGGCATTCAGCAGCGAGCTCTTGAAGAGGATGAAGTTCATGTTCTCCGAGGTCGTGTTGGCGCTCAGCTTCACGTCGGTCGGGTCGGCAGGCACGCCAGCCTTGGCATCAGTGTATGGATAGAGGGTGAAGGTGAAGTTGTACGAGTAGTTGCGGTTGTTGGCGGTGTGCTGCATCAGTGCCCAGAGTTTCTCCTCGGTCTCGTACGAAGTGAAGATGCCCGTCGCGGGGTCATAGACCAGCTTGTATTCGTCGGCGACCGCGGCACCCGAGAAGTCGTGGTTGAACGAGTAGGCACCCGTGTAGGTCTGATAGTAGCTCACCTCACCGATGTACTGGTTCATGTCGATGCTGACCACGTTGTCGGTCATGGTGCCATGGATCCAGCATTCGCCAGTCTGTGGGGCAAGGCCCGAGAAGTAGACGTCACTGCCGTCGATGGCGACCTGATAGACGCTGGTATATTCGGCATTGTAGAGGTCGTGGTAGTGGTAGACGTACTGCTGGGGCTCCACGCCTTCAGGCAGGGCAAGTGGTTTGGGAGTGAGGTCGCCTGGTGCCAGTGTCACGTTGAAACCGTACATCAGCAGGCCAGCCAGTGAGCCATTGACATAGGCAAAGGCTGTCACGTACTGGGTGGTGTTCGAGTAGGAGCCGTCTTCGTTGATGGTGAACGTCACGTCCGTGGGTTCGGCGGCATATCCGCCCAAGGTGACGTCATAGCCCAGGTAGTTGCCGAGGGTCTGAGGGGCGAAGGTCACGGTGCCAGCCTCCTTGTCGATGCTGCCCTCGGCCCAATTCACGAGGGCGCTGTCGGGGATGTAGTAGGCGAAGAGGTTGCTTACATAGAGCTTGTCGTCGGTCTCAATGACCTCCACGAGCGATGAGTGCTGGGCGGAACCGCCGGCGAGGCAGGTCAGTGTGAACTGCTTGGCGTCGCCTTCAGGGGCGGCATGGCGCATGCCCGCAGCGCCCTCGGTCACTGTGGCTGCAGGGAGATCCAGCAGGGCAGGCATGGCGTCGGCTGCTTTTGTCAGATTAGTTACTTGGGCATTCATCTGCATGGCGCCCATCATAGCCATAGTGGCTGCAAAGAGAAGATTTCGCTTCATAAGCTGTTGATTAATTCAGGAAAGACCATCAATGTGTAATTGATAAACCGATTTCATTCTTTACTTTCTTACTTCACCTCATTGACCAGCGGCTTGCCGTCGAGGTAGTCGCGGACGTTCTGCAGGGTCGTCGTGGCGATGTTGTGCAGCGCTTCGCGGGTGAAGAATGCCTGGTGGCTCGTGACGATGACGTTGTTGAACGACAGGAGGCGCGCCAACGTGTCGTCCTCGATGATGCTGTCCGAGATGTCCTCGTAGAAGTAGTCGCCCTCCTCTTCGTAGACATCCAGCGCCGCCGAACCGATCTTCTTCACCTTCAGACCCTCGATGAGGTCCTCTGTGTTGATCAGCTGGCCGCGGCCCGTATTGACTATCATCACGCCCGTCTTCATCTTGTCGATGCTCTCGCGGTTGATCACATACTTCGTCTCAGGGGTCAGCGGGCAATGCAGCGTGATGATGTCCGACAGCCGGAACAACTCGTCCATCGTCACGTACCGCAGGTTGTTCACCGCAGCGAACTCCTCGTCCGGATAGGGGTCATAGCCCAGGATGGTCATGCCGAAGCCAGAGAGCATGCGAACGAAGACCTTCGCAATCTTGCCCGTACCGATGAAGCCGATGGTCTTGCCGTAGAGGTCGAAGCCCAGCAGACCCTGCAGCGAGAAGTTGCCGTCGCGCGTACGTGCCACAGCCCGGGGGATGTGACGGTCGGCAGCCAGCATCAGCGCCAGTGCAAACTCTGCGATGGCGTGGGGCGAATAGGCAGGCACGCGCACCACCTGGATGCCCGCTTCGGCAGCCGCCTTCAGGTCCACGTTGTTGTAGCCCGCACAGCGCAGTGCTATCAGCTTTACCCCCTGCGCAGCCATTGCCCGGACTATGTCGGCAGGCACGGGGTCGTTGACGAAGACGCAGACAGCCAACGCACCCTGGCAGAGCGTGACATTGTCCAACGTAGGATGTGCCTTGAAGAACTTCAGTTCGAAGCCGAACTGCTCATTGACATTCTCGAACGACTCCTGGTCGTAGGGCTTTGAGCCGTAAAGTACAATTTTAGCCATGCTGATGGGTATTATAGATTTCGCGGTGCAAAGATAAGCAAAATTTCTGAGATAACCAAGGAAATCCGCCATTTTTTTCTCAACTTCCTCCGTCGACTCCATGAGAGTCCCTCACTTTTGCCCCCTCCAGGCATAGAAAAGCCAATAAAGTGACCTCGGAAATACGATTTTGGCTCCAAAATTTGGAGATGTCGCAAAATGTCCTTATCTTTGCCACCGAAAAACCGACACATACATGAGGGGCATACGACAAGGCATATTGCTGGCAGCCTTGCTGACAGCCATGGGAAGCGCCGAGGCGCAGACGACCGGGGAGGCAGTGCCATCCCTTCCATGGGGCTTGCAGACACTCTATGCCGAGACGCGCATGGCAGCCGAGCGGCAATGGGATGACGGCGCTGCCGACCACGACGCATCAGGCTTCCGTGGTCAGTACCTCAACCTCCGTATCGATGGCAGGCTCAGTACCGGGCTGACCTTCAGCTACCGGCAACGCTTCAACAAGCTCACCGACCGCACCTTCTTCGATGCCACTGACTGGCTTCACCTCGACTGGCAGGCGACCGGTCACCTGCGCCTCGGCGCCGGCAAGCAGGTGGTCGCCATCGGCGGATATGAGTACGACCGTGCTCCCATCGACCTCTATTACTGTTCAGAGTTCTGGGGCAACATCGCCTGTTATCAGCTCGGCGTATCGGCCACGCTTATCGCTTCCGACCACGACCAATGGCTCCTGCAGTGCTGCAACTCTCCCTTCCGCCTCACAGCAGGCAATGACACCTATGCCTGGAACCTCCTCTGGCAGGGAAGCCATGGTTGTCTGGAGACCCTCTGGAGTGCCAACCTCCTCGAGTATGAGCAGGGCCATTGGATCAGCTACGTAGCCTTGGGCAACAAGCTCCACTTCGGTCAGCGTTGCCATCTCGAGCTCGACCTCATGAACCGTGCCGCCGCCCATCAGGCATGGCTGGGACGCGATGTGTCGGTGATGGCAGAGCTCAGCTGCCAGCCCACGCCTGCCATGCGTTGCTATGGCAAGTACACCTACGACGTCAACCGCAGCGGCACTGCCAGTGACCTCCTGGTGCTCGACGGCACCGAACTGCACGGCGCCAGCCTCGGCATAGAATGGCGTGCCTGGGAGGGCCGTGGCTGCACTGAAGTGCGACTCTTCGGTGCCACAGCCTACAGCTGGGGCACCAATGCCAATCCTACGCCCTACCTGCCAGCCTGCCGCCTTCAGGCACAGCTCGGCTTCCGTCTCCGGGTTGGATGTCAGTCCCATCCGTAATTTGCAATTAACCTCATGAAATCACTGTTCAACAAGATTCCCCGCGGAGTCACCTGCATCATTGTCATCCTGGTAATCTTTGGCTACATGGGCTCGGTGATGGGCATGACCAACATGCTCAACACCATCATGAATACTGCCCATGACCTGCTCATCAACACCGTCTTCTACCTGATGGGCATGTGCGTCATCACCGGCGCCTTGGGCAAGGTGCTGGTCGAATTCGGCGTGGTGGACCTCCTTCAGCGTATGCTGAGGCCGGTGATGAAGCCCCTTTTCAACATGCCTGGTGTCGCCTCACTGGGCGCCGTGCTGACCTTCCTGAGCGACAATCCCGCCATCATCGCCCTGTCGCAGGACAAGGCATTCGCGCGTTACTTCAAGAAGTACCAGCACGTCTCGCTCGTCAACTTCGGCACCGCCTTCGGCATGGGCTTGCTCGTCATCATCTTCATGATGGGCCAGGGCTACTTCGCTGCCCCCCTCATCGGCTTCGTCGGCGCCGTGTGCGGCTGCATCATCGCCACCCGCCTCATGCAGTACTTCACCTGCCGCGACTTCCCGCAGTACCGCACCGAGCCCGCTGTCGCTGACGACGGTGAGGACAGTGCCGTCGACGAGGCGCAGCAGCTCGCCGAGCGGCAGCGCACGTCGCTCTTCATCCGTATCCTCAATGCCCTGCTCGACGGCGGCAAGGACGGCGTCAACATCGGCCTCGCCATCATCCCCGGCGTCCTCATCATCTCCACCTTCGTGATGATGCTCACCTTTGGCGGCACCGTCGAAGGCGTCGATGCCTTGGGCAACGACATCGTGGTCTACACAGGCAAGGCCTATCAGGGCACGCAGTTGCTTCCCTGGCTGGCAGGCAAGGTCAGCTTCATCTTCGAGTGGCTCTTCGGCTTCACGGCGCCCGAGCTCGTCGCCTTCCCCATCACGGCACTGGGTGCCGTCGGTGCCGCACTGGGCCTCATCCCCGAGTTCTCGGCACAGGGCATCATCGACGGCAACGCCATCGCCGTCTGCACCGCCATGGGCATGTGCTGGAGCGGCTACCTCTCCACTGATGCCGCCACGCTCGACCTGCTCGGCTATCGTCCACTCGTCCCCCGCGCTTTCCTCAGCACCTTCCTCGGCGGCATCGGGGCAGGCATCATCACCCATTGGGCCTATGTCGGCATCATGGCGCTGAGCGCCCTCTTCCTGCCACAGCCCGTATGGCAGACCCAGGCAGAGGCCTGGAACGACACTACCACCGAGAGCATCAGCGTGCAGTTCACCGAGCTCGACGACGGCACCTACCGTATCTCCGACTGGTACACCGTCAAGGGCACCGACCTCGAGTTCAAGGTCAATGCCGACAGTTCCATCAGCATTCTCAACGCCTATGCCAGCCAGGGCGAAGAGTATTACTTCGTCTCCATCAACGATAAGGCACAGCTCGGCGAGAGTGCCTATGCTGCCCTTTATCCAGTCAATGGCTACTCCTCATTCGAAGGCAATCGCGACAAAGGCCGCCTCTACGTCTTCGCCTTCATCTACGACCGCGCCAAGCGCCAGCTCAACCGCTGCTACTACGAACTCACCTGGGGTGGCATGCCGCGCCAGACCGTCGAGGCAGAGGCTGTCGTCGAGGAGGAGGTGAGAAATGAGAAGAATGAGGAGATGCAAGAATGAATGGAATGATAGAATGAAATAAATTGAAAAATGAAAGAATGCCTGTCGCTGCCATAGTCAGCATGCAGGCATTCTTTCATTTATCAGTTCTATCAGAATTTCATTTCTCAATCGTAGAACCCAGGCTGCTTGTATTCGATGCCGAGTTCACGATCGACGGTGGCGATGACTCCCTGAATCTGGCCCATGGCGAACATGCGGCCCAGCAGGGTGTAGCCGGCATTGTGTCCGTGGTTGCTCTCGTCGAAGACGCCGCCGGGCACGTCGGTGAAGGTCATGCCGTGGTCGACGCGCATAGGCAGGCGGCGACCCGAGTTGCAGCGACCCTCCTGTTCGGCCTTCTCGAAGATGCGGCACAGCTCGATGAGGTCGCCGCGGCCACCCAGGTGCGATGCCTCGGTGAAGTTGCCGTTGGGGAAGATATGGCACGAACGGAGGTGGACGAAGTGGGTGCGGTCGACGAACTGGCGGGCCATGGCGACGCAGTCGTTGTGCTCACCTGCCGAGAACGAGCCGGCGCAGAAGGTCAGGCCGTTGTGCTTGTTGGGCACGGCATCGAGCATCCACTGGATGTCGTCGGTGCGACCGATGATGCGTGGCAGACCGAAGACAGGATACGGAGGATCGTCGGGGTGTACGCACATGTTGATGTCGTATTCGTCGCAGATGGGCATGATAGCCTCCAACCAGTACTTCATGTTCTCCTGCAGCTTCTGCTTGTCGATGCCATCGTAGAGCTTCAGCAGGTCGCGGAACTTCTGGACAGGGGCGGCATCGCCCTCGCTGAAGTTGCCCGACACGAAGCCCTGGGTCTTGATGACGATGTTCTCGACGAGGAAGTGGTCATATTCAGGGCTGGACTGCTTCTTGATTTCGTCAGCCTCGGCGACGAGGTCGCGGCCCCACTTGTGCTCTTTCGAGAATTCGGCCCACTCCTGACGGGCGGCTTCACGCTTCAGGATGTAGATGTCGAAGTAGGCAAACTCGCCCCAGTTCATGTAGAGGTTGTTGGCGCCGTTGGGATTGATGTGAGCCAGGTCGGTGCGTGCCCAGTCCAGCACGGGCATGAAGTTGTAGCAGATGCACTTGATGCCCTCCTCGCCGAGGTTGCGGAGCGACTCCTTGTATACTTCTATCTGATGGTCGCGGTCGGGGCCTCCGTACTTGATGGTCTCGACGACGGGGAGTGACTCGACGACGCTCCAGGTCATGCCATATGATTCGATATAGGTCTTCAGGTCGTGGATCTTTTCGCGGGTCCATACTTCGCCGAGGGGCACGTCGTGGAGGGCGGTGACGATGCCTTCGACGCCAATCTGCTTGAGGTGGGCAAGGGTGATCTTATCCTTCTTGCCGAACCAACGCCAGGTTCTTTCCATAAATTCTTGGAGTTGAGGTATTGATTGTTAGTACTGTTGATAAATGTCGCGGTGTGTCACGAATGACGGTGCAAAGATAAGGATTTTAGGTGAGATATGCAAGTTTTTGGACGGTAATTTTTCCGAATTGAACGAAAATTCTCCAAAACTCCTTTTTTTATACGCTCATGGAGTCAATAGCGTGGAGTTTCTGTCTGCCTCTCTTTTGCTTCCGACTCATCTTCTATCGCTTTTTGCCAAGGCATTCTATCGGACAAGGTCCGTTCCGACGCGCATCAGTCAGTTCCGAATCGAGACAAACGCGCTACCGATGCGGAAGCATAATCCCTGCCGACACTATGCAATATCCGGCAGCGATGACACAATCTCGGCCAGGATTATGCCATCTTCCGATGCGGATGACATAATCTCAGCCGTGATTATGCTGTCTTCCACCACCGACGGCATAATCCCGGCCGGCATCGTGCCATCTCCCCAGGCGGTAGTATAATCCTCGCCGACATCGTGCCATCTCCCCGTGCGGTAGCATAATCCTCGCCGACATTGTGTTGTTTCTGTCCGAGGAAGGCCAATCTCGCAATCAATATTGACCTCCTACGCATGGGGCTCGCTCAATCATGGCCGACATTATGTCTCCTTTCATCGAGGATCGCATAATGTTAGCCAACAATATGCTATCCGCTGCAGCAGATGACATAATCCTAGCCAGCATTATGCTATATCCTCGGTGGATAGCACAAGGCTTGCCGACATCGTGCTATCTCCTCCGTAGATGGTCCGTCAGCATCTGGAAGTCCTCCTTAGGGGGGATTCAGGGGGTCTTCCTGGCAAGGATTGTGATTGACACAAGAAATGAAAGGTCAGCCTCAAAAAAGACTGACCTTTTCGCCCTTGTTTAGGAATGATTGCTCGCTTTTTGCGGGTTGGCTCACGTCAGCAATCTCACGCCATCGGTCGGAGCAGCTGTATCGCCTGGCGGATAGAAGTGACGGGATGGGGCACCTTGCCCGTGGCGTCCTTGATGCCGAAGAGGAGGGAGCGGCGACCGGACTTCTCCTCGAGGCGGCAGAACTGGGCATGCTGAGTGAAGTATTCGAGCACGGCGTCGAAGTGGGAGGACTGATAGTAGGTGTCGTCCATGCCTGTGACGAAGAGGCAACGCATCTGTCCCTGGCGCATGATGATCTTCTCGAAGCCGATCTGACGGCCCAGCTGGCGCAGGATGGGCACGCGCATCAGTTCCTCGGCTGCCTCGGGCAGCTTCTTGCCGAAGCGGTCGATGAGACGCAGGCGGTACTGGTCGATCTCCTCCTGGGTGGTGAGGCTGTCAAGTTCCTGATAGAGGGTGATGCGTTCGCTCGACTCGGGGACGAGTTCCTCGCCGAACGAGATGTCGAGGTCGGTGTCGAGGGCGCACTCATCCGTGACGAGGTCGCTCTCCTGGGGCTCGCCGCTGAAGAGGGCACGGAACTCGTGGGTCTTGAGCTCCTTGACTGCCTGGCGCAGGATTTTCTGGTACGCCTCGTAGCCGAGGTCGGTGATGAAGCCCGACTGTTCGCCGCCCAGCAGGTTGCCGGCACCGCGGATGTCGAGGTCCTGCATGGCGAGGTGGATGCCCGAGCCGAGGCCTGAGAAGTTCTCGATGGCCTGCAGTCGACGGCGTGCATCCTGCGTGAGGTAGGTGTAGGGTGGGGTGATGAGGTAGCAGAACGCCTTCTTGTTGGTACGGCCTACGCGGCCTCGCAACTGATGGAGTTCGGAGAGGCCGAAGTTCTGGGCGTTCATGACGATCATGGTGTTGGCATTCGGGATGTCGAGGCCTGCCTCGATGATGGTGGTGCAGACCAGGACATCGAACTCGTAGTTGGCGAAGTCGAGGATGATCTTCTCGACCTGGTCGCTCTCCATCCTGCCGTGACCGTAGACGGCACGCACGCCGGGGACGAGGCGTTCGATGCGTTCCACCAGTTCGGGGAGCTGGGTGATCTTGTTGCAGATGACGAATGCCTGTCCGCTGCGCGACATCTCGAAGTTGATGGCCTCGCGCAGGATGTCGTCCTCGTCGCGGTGCACCTCGGTCTGGATGGGGTAGCGGTTGGCTGGTGGGGTGGCAATGATACTGAGGTCGCGGGCGCCCATGAGGCTGAACTGCAGCGTGCGTGGGATGGGGGGGGCCGTCATCGTGAGGGTGTCGACGTTGACGCGCAGCTTCTTGAGCGTCTCCTTGGTCTTGACGCCGAACTTCTGCTCCTCGTCGATGATGAGGAGGCCGAGGTCCTGGAA
>R14__coassemble_215_pt1 | contig 47002 bp, 34 predicted proteins | sample R14__metabat2_high_PE_017 | metagenome-assembled genome bin R14 | reverse complement strand
GGCTTCGGGCTGAGCGGGAGCGGCGGGGGCTTCGGGCTGAACGGGAGCGGCGGGCTCGTCATCGAAGAGCGAGGGCTCGACGACTGCGGGACGATCGGCGGTCTGGGCAGCAGCGGCGGTCTGGGCAGCAGCGGCATCAGCCATCTCCCGGGCGAGCTGTTCCTGGAGCGCCCGGATGCGTGCCTGGCGGGCAGCCTCGGCACGCTCAGCCTCCTGCTGCTTCAGGCGTTCTGCCTCGCGGGCAGCAGCGGCCTCCTCCACCTTCATGCGCGCCTTGCTGAGGGCGGTATCGAGCTTGGCCTTCTCGGTCTCGACGTCGGTGTCGAGATTGGGCTTGTTGGCGAGGTCGGTGGCCTGGTGCAGGGCGTGCTGGAAGAGCTCCTGCGCCTCGGCATTGTCATCGAACTCCGAGAGATACTCCTGATAGTCGATGACTACCTGGCGGAGCGATGCCTGCAGCTTCTTGAGCTGCTCGGCCATGGCACCGCGTGCGATGACGTCGCCGGTCTCGTGGTTCATCTGGAAGCCACTGGCGAGGAGGATGATGCGGACGTTGTCGCCCTGCGTCTCGTCGAACATGGCACCCCAGATGACCTCGATGTCACCGTTGAGCGTATCGACGAACTCGTTCATCTCGGCAATCTCGTTCATCGTGAGCGGGTTCTGATGACTGAAGCAGAGCTCGAAGAGCAGGTGCTTGGCCTTGTGGATGTCGTTGTCCTGCAGCAAGGGGGAATGGCAGGCATTCTCGATGGCCTTGCTGAGACGCTTCTCGCCACTGGCGCTGCCGGTCGAGATGAGCGCCACACCGCCATCGCGCAACGTGGTGGAGACGTCCGCAAAGTCGAGGTTGATATAGCCCTGGATGTTGATGATATCAGAGATGGACTTGGCGGCATTGGTGAGGGTGTCGTCCGCCTTGCGGAAGGCATTGCCGAAATCGAGGTCGGGATAGATGTCGATGAGGCGGTTGTTGTTGACCACCAGGAGGGCATCGCACCACTTCTCGATGGCACGCACTCCGTCGAGCGCCATGATGATCTTGTTGCGACCCTCGAAACGGAATGGAATGGTGACAATGCCGACCGTGAGGATGCCGAGCTCGTGGGCAATCTGGGCGACAATAGGTGCTGCACCGGTGCCCGTGCCGCCACCCATGCCGGCAGTGATGAAGACCATCTCGGTGCCGTCGCTGAGTGCCTGGCGGATATTGTCGGTATACTGTACGGCAAATTCGCGGGCTACCTCGGGCTTGGCGCCTGCTCCGAGACCCTTCTCGCCGATGAGCAGCTTGTTGGGCACGGCTGAGCCGCGGAGCGCCTGCTTGTCGGTATTGATGATGAGGAACGAGACGTCATCGATGCCGGTGCGGTACATGTTCTCGACGGCATTGGAGCCGCCGCCACCGACGCCGACCACCTTGATGATGGAGTGATTCTCGCCTGTCGCCTTGAAATCGAATTCGATCAACGGCTTGTTATTGTCCATATTCTGATTTTCCATATTGTGTAATTTTTACTTGGGTCAATAAATCATCATTACTTCTGTCCGGAGAACAGATCCTTGGCGAAACGGATGAACCCGTCGCGGAGGGGATGCGACTCGGGGACGTAGTCCTCGGCGGGTAGGTTGAGGTCGAGCTGTCCGTCTGCAGCGGGGGCAGCCTTGTCCGCAGCGGGGGCAGCCTTGTCCGCAGCGGGGGCGGCATTGCCACTCGCCTTGGCACCGGACGGGGTGGCAGCAGTGGGCCGGACGACCGGAGCCTGACAGCCTTGCTGGCAGAACGTGAGCAAGGCCAGCGTGTTGGTCAGATGGGGCTTGCGCTCGCTGCCCAACATGGCACGCTCACGGTAGGCACGCGTCTCGATGCGGGCAATGGAGAGCCGACGACGCATCAGGGAGGTAAGACCTCGCTGGAGCGAGGCGCCACCGGTCAGGATGCAGGTGCTGAGCTTGCCCTTGAGCCCTGCGACCTCAATCTGATGCTGGACATTGGCGGCAATCTCCTCATAGCGACAGAGGGCGATGTGGCAGAGCTGGCTCTGGGGCATGGGGAGCGCCTGGTCGGCAAAGCGGTCGCTGGCATGGACGTCGGACGCCTTCTGGACCTCGCTGGAGACGTCGCTCCACTCGACCTTGATGCGCTCTGCCTCGTCGTAACCGGAGCATGCCGACTGGATGTCGTAGGTGACGCTATCGCCTCCCAGCGGAAGGACGGCGAGATGTCGCAGCTCGCCCTCCTGATAGATGGCAACGGTGGTGGTGGCTGCGCCCATGTCGACCAGCAGGCAGCCTGCCTGTCGCTCCTCGGAGGTAAGGATGAGGCTGGTGGCACGAGGCAGGGCGATGAGGTCAATCAGGTGGATGCTGGCACGGTCCATGGCTGCCTGGATGCGCTGACGGATGCGCTTCTGACCGATGATGAGCTGAGACAGGTTCCCCTGGGCAGGTTCGGAACTGAGCACGTCATAGTCGGGAATCTGGATGGTGGGCTGCTGCAAGAGGCTGTGGAGCGACAGGCCACCCACGCCAACATAGGCGGAGGTGATGGTGGCACGCATGCGGTTGCCGAGCTTCTGGATGAGGCTGCGGAGGTGCATCGCCGTCTGCTCGACGTTGGTGATGCAGCCATGACTGATGCAGTCGCGGGCAGGCTCACTTTCGATCTGTATGTTGCTGAGGGCTCCTGACTGCATGTCCTTCATGGCTGCAATAGCCATGATGCGCGAGGAACCGAGTTGGATGGCACAGGTGAGGGTGGTCATTCGAGGGTGGGTTATGCGGGCGGAGCCCGCGGTTGATGCGGCGGAGCCGCGGTTAAAGGGAGGTTATTGCGGCGGGAGCCGCGGTTGATGCGCTGCGCGCGGTTAAGGGGGGGGTTATTTGCGGCCTACGACCTGTCCGTCATACTTGACGCTGATGACGTGGTAGGCATTCCAGCCACGACGTGGCATGACCTGGTCGTAGAATTCGCGCACGTGGTCGAGCTTCTCGTCATAGCCATCGAGCGAGCCAAGCTCGATGAGATGGTCGCCGATGCGAGGGATGAGACTGACGTCGCCCTTCTCGTCCAGGTAAATCTGCGTGATGTCGTCGGCCCAGAAGTCGTGATGCTTGAGATAGAGCGCGAAGTCGTGAAGGGGCTGCAGGTCGGAGGCGCGGACATGACCCGTGACCAGCGGCAGACGGATGGCGGTGCCGAGCTGGGCAGGCATCATCTCGCCGTCGCGGTCAATGTAGAAGTCGCGCATGGCGTGTCCCTGGGCATCACGGACGTCGTTCTGGCTCTTGACGCGGATGATGGGGTCACGCTGCTCGATGTCGATGCGCAGCAGGCTGTCGGGCGTATGGTAGCATGCCACATGTCGGATGAGCCGGTTGTGCTCCTCGAGGTACTGCGTCAGTTCGAGCGTATTGACTGCCGAGAAGGGCTGACCCTTGCAGCGGAAACCAGGCTTATTGGTCACCAGCTGACGGATACTTGCCTCAGAGACGAAGTGCGCTTCGTCGCTGGGGTAGTCGATGCTGATGTGGATGCCCTTATAGCGCGGCTCGGGTCGCCAGCAGCCATAGAGGATGCCGGCAGCCAGCAGATAGCCGACGAGGAGGGTGAGTCCGATGACCTTGAAAACGGTTTTGATCAAGAGGAGGTGGGGATTTGACAATTGGACAATTTACAATTTGACAATGATGAGCTGCAAGGGCTATCAGAGCGTGCGCAGGGCCTCAGCGGCAGGAGCGACGAGTCGCTCGATGTCGACACCGGCGCCCATCATGATGACCACGTCGAGCTGACCAGCCTGACGGAGGCTGACGAGGTGCTGGACGAGTTGGTCCTTCTGGACGAGGCACTTGTCGGCCGACTGGACCTTCTGGAGCAGCCACTCGGAGGTGACGCCTGGGATGGGCTGCTCGCGTGCCGGATAGATGGGCAGCAGGATGGTGCGGTCGGGGATGGCCAATGCCGAGGCAAAGCCTTCGACCAGATCCTGAGTGCGGCTGAAGAGGTGGGGCTGGAAGCAGACCGTGATGTGACGGCCGGCATAGAGCTGCCGCATCGAGGTGAGCGAAGCGCGGATCTCGTCGGGATGATGGGCGTAGTCGTCCATCAGGACGAGGTCGTCGCGCTTGATGTAAAAGTCGAAGCGACGCTTGGCTCCGCCGAAGGTGCGGAGTGCAGCACGGAGTTCCTGCTCGGTGCAGCCGTTGAGCCAGCAGATGGTGAGCGCTGCCACGGCATTGTCGACATTGATGGGGGTGGGAACGCCAGGCTCGAGGTCACGCATCGTGACGCCCTCCTGACGGGCCACGAAGTCGAAGAGGATGGTGCCATTGGCGATGCGGACATGCGTGGCATAATAGTCGGGGAGCTCGGCAGGCTGGGAGCCTTCGGCCACCACGCCATACTCGGCATAGCGCACGCCTGGCTGAATGCGACTGACATCGACCTTGACCCCCTGATGCTTGAGCAGGAGGCCTCCGGGACGGATGAGCTCGGTGAAGTGGGCGAACGACTCGCGATAGGCCTGCTCCGTGCCGTAGATGTCGAGGTGGTCGGGATCGCAGGAGGTGATGACCGCCATATAGGGCGACAGGGTGTGGAACGAACGGTCGAACTCGTCTGCCTCGATGGCGACGAGGTCACTCCGATCGGAGAGCATCAGATTGGAGTCGTACGGCTTGAGGATGCCGCCCAGGAAGGCGTTGCAGTCGACATGACTCTGCTTGAGCATGTGGGCAATCATCGAACTGGTGGTGGTCTTGCCGTGCGTGCCTGCCACGCAGAGGCCGCGCTTCTGCTCGGTGACGATGCCGAGCAACTGACTGCGCTTCATGACGCGGAAGCCATGCTGCTGGAAGTAGCAGAGCTCGCCATGATCCCGGGGGATGGCTGGGGTGTAGCAGATGATGCACTGGGCAGGATCCTTGAACTCAGGGGCGACGGTCGTGATGTCGTCCTCGAAGTGGATGTCGATGCCCTCGCGGATAAGGGCCTCGGTGAGGGGCGAGGGGGTCTTGTCGTAGCCTCCCACCTTGTAGCCATTGGCATTGAAGTAGCGCTCGAGGGCGGACATTCCGATGCCGCCGGCGCCTACGAAATATATTGCTTTCACAGAACTCTTTGACTTTTTTACTCTTTAACTTTTGGCCTTCATCGCCTCCTCGATGACAATCTTGGCGATAGTGTCGGCAGCACCGAAACGACCCATGGCGCGGGCATTCTGCTCGAAGCGGGCGATACGCGCCTTGTCACCCACCAGGGCAATGGCCTCATCGATGAGGCGGGCAGGAGCCTCGCTGTCAGGAATGAGGAGGGCAGCATCACGCTCGGAGAGCGAGCGGGCATTGGCTGTCTGATGATCCTCGGCAGCAGTGGGCAGCGGGATGAAGATGGCCGCCTTGCCGATGAGGCATACCTCGTTGACAGCACCTGCCCCCGAGCGTGAAATGACGACGTCGGCGGCACGATAGGCCTGCGCCATGTCGCTGACGAAGACAGTGGGATGGATGAGACGGGCACCGGCAGCGGCTACCGCCTTCTCCCACTTGTCGCCATCGGCCTTGCCCGTCTGCCACAGTACCTGCACGCCAGCCTCCTCGAGACGCTGGATGCCGGCACAGATGGCCTGGTTGACACTGCGGGCTCCCAGGCTGCCTCCCGTCACGAAGAGGGTGGGACGCTCGGGATCGAGACCGAAAGCCTGACGTGCCTCAGCCACCGTAGCCGTGCAGCCCAGCAGGGACTGACGGACGGGATTGCCCGTCATCACGATGCGGTCGGCGGGGAAGAAGCGCTCCATGCCCGGATAGGCCACGCAGATGCGACGGGCCCCCTTGGCGAGCTTCTGGTTGGTCACTCCGGCAAAGCCGTTCTGCTCCTGCAGCACATAGGGGATGCCGAGGGCAGCAGCCGCCTTGAGCGCAGCCGCACTGGCATAACCGCCCACGCCGACGGCGGCGTCGGGCTGGAACTCGCGGATGATGCGCTTGGCCTGACGGATGCTCTTCCAGAGATCCAGCAGCACGGCGACGTTGCCGGGATGGAACAGGGGACGGATGAAGCCGCGTACGGGCAGACCTATGATCCGGTAGCCCTCGGCGGGTACCTTCTCCATCTCCATGCGGCCCAGAGCACCGATGAAGAGGATCTCGCAGTCGGGCTGGACCTTGCGGAGGGCATTGGCTATGGAAACAGCGGGGAAGATGTGGCCACCCGTGCCACCACCGCTTATCAGGAATTTCATTCTTGGTTCGATTGTTTACGTTCTATTCGTTGTTCGTTTCTTGCAATTGGTCGATGCCTTCATCGACGGGAATCTCGACGATACGCGAAGCATCCTCGTCGGCGACGACAGGACCCTCGGCATCGTCGCTTTCCGAGGCAGCAGCAGCGAGGCGTTCCTGCTGCTCACTCTGAATCAGCCGGCTCACCGCCAGCATCAGGCCGAACGAGATGCTGGTGCCAACGATGCTGGAACCGCCTCGGCTGAGGAGGGGCAGGGGCTGTCCGGTGACGAACATCGCTCCGGTGCAGACGCCGATATGGATCAGCGCCTGGATGACAATGATGAGCGGCAGGCCCACTATGAGCAACTGCAGGTAGGCATCGTCGGTGCGGCGCGAGAGGATATAGCAGCGACCCAGGAGGATGAGGTAGAGCAAGAGCACGAGAAAGGCTCCCACCGGACCCCACTCCTCGAAGATGATGGCGTAGATGTAGTCCGAGAAGGCTTCGGGCAGGAAGTCACGCATCTTGCTGTTGCCGATGAAGCGACCGAAGGGGTAGCTGTTGGCTATCGCCATGTGAGAATAGATCTCCTGGCTCTTCTTGCCGTGGATGTCCTCCTCCCAGAGCGGGAGGCCCGAATGACCGAAGATGCGTTCGGACCAGGTGCTGCCTCGCTTGAACAACTTCTCGACGACGGTGGCACCCTTGCTGCTCTCGGCAGACGAAGAGGAGGTCACCGACTCGATGTTCTCAAGATTGCTGCTGCCCGAAGGATGATTGCTGCGATAGACGCCATAGAGTGCCGAGAGGAAGATGATGCCCGCGATACCGAAGGCAAAAATCGTGATCCAGAGATACTTGCCATTGACCTTGCCCATGAACAGGATGCCCAATGACGCCATGCCGATAATCAGGGCACTGGAGAGGTTCTGGATGGCAATGGGAACGGCAACCACCGCAATGATGAGCAGATAGGTGATGAACCGACGGCCGACGATGCGGGTGCGATACCAGGCAACGGGCAGCTGCTGGTAGAACGCATCGCGCGCCGTGATGGCCGAACAGAGCAGCATGACGACACCCAGTTTGCAGAACTCGACTGGCTGAAAGCCTCCGATGGAGCGGATGGCACCCTTCTGGTCGGTGCCCAGGAAGGGCAGGGCAATGAGAAAGAGCAACCCGAGGAAGTAGAATGCCTTGTCCCAGGCAAGGATAGCCCTGCGGTCGACGCTCTGGAAGAACAACAAGGCGAAGAAGCCGATCAGCAGGAACGAGATATGACGATAGGCAGGGTCACTGGCATTGCCCCCCTGGAAGGTGAGCTGGCTGGTGGCGCTGAATATCTCGACTATCGAGATGCAGAGGAGGATGACGTAGATGGTCCAGATCCAATTGTCGCCTCGCATGATGTAGTCGAGGAAACGGAGCTGTCTCGGCTGCGGTCCTTGCGTAGAACTCGGTTCTTGCATCTTATATATTATATATAATGTGTATTATTGCTGCTGCCATTCCTTGACGATGGCCTTCATCTGGTCGCCTCGGTCCTCGTACGACTTGAAGAGGTCGAACGATGCGCAACAGGGCGAGAGCAGGACGGCGTCGCCCGGACGAGCGAACTGACGGCACTTCTCGAGCGCCTCGCGCATCGAGAGGGCATCGGCCACGGGCTTGCCCTGACGGTCGAAGAAGTCGTGAAGCTTCTCGTTGTGCAGACCCATGTAGACCAGGGCGGTGCACTTGTCGCGGACCAGCTGCTCGATCTCGGTGTAGTCGTTGCCCTTGTCCTTGCCGCCCAGGATGAGGACGGTGGGCTTCTGCATCGACATCAGCGCGTACCAGCAGGAGTTGACGTTGGTGGCCTTCGAGTCGTTGATATACTCCACGCCATCGACCATACCGCACTTCTCGAGGCGATGCTCCACGCCACGGAAGGTCGCCAGTGCCTTGCGGATCTGCTCCTTCTTGACACCGCTGAGCCGTGCCGAGAGGGTGGCAGCCATCGTGTTGTAGAGATTGTGGGGACCAGGCAGCGGCAGTTCGTCGAGTGGAATCTCGGTGGTGTCGGCCGACAGGGCGGCATCGAGGACGTTGAGCACCAGATTGCCATCCTTCACATAGGCACCGGGAAGCAGAGGACGGTCGCCCATCTCCTGGAGGGACATGCCGGTGAAGGGGACGAGCTGCGCCCGGAGCGGCTCGATGTGCCCGCTGAAGGGATACATCAGCGTACCGTCGGCATTGAGCAGGTCGGGACGCTCGCGGTTGGTGCCGGTGTAGTCCTCACCTTCGGCAGGAGCATGGAGACGGCGCTCCAGTTCGCGCATCACGATGGGATCGCCATTCCAATAGATCACGTGGTCGGACGAAGTCAGATTCTGGACGATGCGGAACTTGGAGTTGATGTAGTTCTGCATCTCATGGTCGTAACGATCCATATGGTCGGGCGTGATGTTCATGATCACGGCGATGTTGGCGCGGAAGCTGTACATATTGTCCAGCTGGAACGAAGAGAGCTCGATGACGTAGTAGTCGTAGTGCTCGGTGGCGACCTGCAGCGCCAATGACTTGCCCACATTGCCCGCCAAGCCAACGTTGAGACCACTCGACTTGAGGATGTGGTAGGTCATCATCGTGGTGGTGGTCTTGCCGTTCGAGCCGGTGATGCAGATCATCTTGGCGTCGGTGTAGCGACCGGCAAACTCTATCTCCGAGATGATGGGCGTGCCCTGCTGCATCAGTTTCACCACGAGGGGGGCTGTAAGCGGCACGCCGGGGCTCTTGATTACCTCGTCGGCATTGAGGATGAGTGCCTCCGTGTGGGCATGACCCTCCTCGTAGGGGATCTGGTACTGATTGAGCAGTGCCTTGTACTTATCTTTGATGGGCGACATATCGCTCAGGAACACGTCGAAGCCCTGAACCTTGGCAAGCACGGCAGCACCCGTGCCACTCTCACCTGCACCCAGGATGGCAATTCTTTTCATCTCAATTATCAATTATGAATTATGAATTCTCAATTATGAATTTTGAATTATGAATTCTCAATTATCAATTATGAATTTTGAATTATGAATTCTCAATTACGAATTATCTTATCTTCAAAGTCATGATGGCAAACGAGGCCAGGATGATGGTGACGATCCAGAAACGGGCGGTCACCTTATTCTCGTGGAACGAGCTGCGTGGCCACTTGAGCATGATGCGATCCATCGTGCGGAGTTGTGCCAGCTGCTCAGGCTTCAGGCGGAAGGCATCGTGGATAGGGGCACGATTGACAAAGCGGAACTTCCTGCCCTGCGCATTGCCCCGTTTGGCAATGAAATTCTGTCCCAGCACCGAGACACTCTCGGCAAGGAAGACGAAGCAAATGATGGGGATGAGCAGCTCCTTGCGGATGATGATGGCGAAGACGGCGATGATGCCACCGATGGGCAGCGAACCGGTATCGCCCATGAAGACCTGCGCCGGATAGGCATTGTACCACAGGAAGCCCACCAACGCACCCACAAAGGCGGCTCCGAAGACGACCAGTTCCTCACAGCCCGGGATATGCATGATGTCGAAATACTGAGCGAAGTCGACGTGGCTCGAGAAATAGGCAAGCACGATCAGCGCCACCATCATGATGGCGGAGTTGCCGGCACAAAGTCCGTCCATGCCGTCATTGAGGTTCGAACCATTGCTCACCGCCATGATGATGAACGTGGTAACTCCGACGAAGAAGAGCCAGCCGGCAGCCTGCTGCCACGTGCCGAGCCAGCCGAAGAGGCCCGCGTAGTCGAGGTTGTGGTCCTTGACGAAAGGCAAAGTGGTGAGCGTGGACTTGATGAACTCGCCCCCCTCGCGCAATACGGCATCGGGCGAGAGCCACAGGATCAGACCGACGGCAAGGCCCAGCAATGCCTGCCCCAGCAGCTTGATGATGGGACGCATGCCGTTCTTGTTCTTGGCTCGATATTCGGCCGAGGCACCATAGAACTCGCTGATGCGCTTCATGAAGCCGGGAATCTGATCATACTGGCGGCTGTGAGCCTTCAGGTAATCGTCGATGAAACCCAGCAGACCCAGCCACAGCGTGGTGGCAAGCATGAGGAGCATGTAGATGTTGCGCAGGCGGCCCATCAGCAGACAGGGCACCACCGTGGCGACGATGATGATGATGCCGCCCATCGTGGGGACACCACGCTTCTCAACTCCGAAGGGATCCACCTCGGCATTGCGCTGTGCCTCGGTGCGATTCTTGCGACGCATGTAGCGGATGAACCATTCGCCAAAGGTCATCGAAAGGATCAGCGCGAGGATCAATGCCGTGATGGCACGCGTCGACACGTAGCTCCACATGCCGGCTCCCGGCATGTTGAAGGCGTCGCGCAGATAGCGGAAGATATAGTATAGCATTAACTACTAACTTTTAACTCTTAACTTTTAACTCCATCAAATGCCCATTGCCTCGCGTACCACCTCATGGTCGTCGAAGTGATGCTTGACGCCCTGGATGATCTGGTAGTCCTCATGACCCTTGCCAGCCACGAGGATGACGTCGCCGGGCTGAGCCAGCAGCACCGCCGTGCGGATGGCCTCGCGACGGTCGCAGATGGTGATGGTCTTCTGACGGAGCTCGTCGCTGTCGAGACCCGCCTGCATGTCGTGGAGGATATCCTCCGGCTCCTCGAAGCGTGGGTTGTCGCTCGTCAGGATGAGCCGGTCAGAACGCAGGGCTGACTCGTGCGCCATGATGGGACGCTTGCCCTTGTCGCGATTGCCGCCACAGCCCACCACGGTGATTATCTTACCCTCCTGCTTGGTCTCCAGAATCTCGCGGATGGTGCCCAGCACGTTGACCAAGGCATCAGGTGTATGAGCATAGTCGATAATGGCAGAGAAGCCGCGAGGGGAACGGATTGACTCGAAGCGGCCATTGACCGGCACAAGCTCCGACATCTTGACCAACAGGTCCTGATGGGTGATGCCGTGGGTCAACGAGCGGGAGCCGGCATTCTCCAGAATCTCGCATGCTGCGCCATAGACAGCGATGAGGTTAGAGGCATTGAAGCGGCCTACGAAGTGGGTCTGCACCTCCTGGCCCTCGATCATGAGCGACATGCCCTCGAAAGCCTCCTCGACGATGCGTGCGGTATAGTCTGCCATTGAGCGTACACTGTAGAGGCGACGGCGGGCACGGGTGTTCTGCATCATCACCTCGCCATTGCGGTCATCGAGGTTCGAGAGGGCGAAGGCCTCCTTCTTCAAGCCATCGAAAAACGACTTCTTGGCACGAAGATAGTTCTCGACCGTCTTGTGGTAGTCCATGTGGTCGCGGGTGAGGTTGGTGAAGATGCCGCCATCGAAGTCCAGACCGCCGATGCGCTTCTGGTCGGCAGAGTGGCTCGACACCTCCATGAAGGCGAAGGCGCAGCCCTCGTCCACCATCTGGCGCAGCAGGTCATTCAATGCCAGGGGATCGGGCGTGGTGTGGGTAGCAGGGACGGCACGGTCAATGACGTAGTTGCAGACGGTCGAGAGCAGGCCGCAGGGATAGCCCAGCTTCGAGAAGAGCTTGTAGAGCAATGTGGCGATGGTGGTCTTGCCATTGGTGCCCGTCACGCCCACCAGGGTGAGCTGCTCCGACGGGTAGCCATTCCATGCCGATGCCAGGAGGGCGAGTGCCAGATTGCAGTCATCGACCACCACATAGGTCACGCCATCATTGACTGAGGCGGCATTCTCGGTCCACCACGGCTGATCGCACACGACGACGGAGGCACCCGCCTCGATGACCTGTGGGATGAACGAGTGGCCATCGACCGTCGTGCCGCGTACGGCCACGAAGAGGCTGCCTGGCTGTACCTTGCGGCTATCCTGCTCAATCGAGCATACTTCTGTATCTGTAGTCTTGGAGCCTTCGAGCTTGTAGTCGAGGCGCTCCAGAAGTTGATTCAGTTTCATTAATTATCAATTATGAATTATGAATTATCAATTATGAATTATGAATTGTCAATTATGAATTCACTTCAGCGTGATGCTGATGGTCTGTCCCTTGCTGCAGGTGCTACCTGCAGGCATAGACTGGCTCACTACGCGTCCGCATCCCACCACATTGACCCTGAGGCCAACGCTCTCGAGCATGTAGGTAGCATCGATGGCACCCATATCGTGAACGTCGGGCACATGACCGGGCACCGCGGAGTTGAGGTTGACAGAGCGCCGCTTGACGCGGTCGAACTGCTTGGAGAGACCGAGCTCGCCCGCCACGTCAGCGGTCATCGCCTCGCTGCCTGCCTTGGCATGCGGATAGAGGCCATACGCTGCCTCGCTGGCTGAGTCGGGCAGGAGTTCCTTGACGCTGCGATAGCAGCTGCGAGCATAGATCTGCTCGGCAAAGTTGCGGAACACTGGGCCTGCCATATAGCCGCCACCGGGACGACCGAATTTGCCTCCCGGACGTGCGTCAATGACCACTACGCAGGTGTACTCGGGATCGTCGGCAGGGAAGTAGCCGGCGAACGAGACGTAGTGTCCGTTGCCGCTGTAGGAACCGTTGGCATAGCGCTGCGCCGTGCCCGTCTTGCCTGCTATCTTGAGTTTCTTGCTTTTGGCTCCCTCACGGATGACGGTGCCCTGGCTGTTCCACTGGGTGCTGGCAGTACCATGCTCCACGACGCCCTCCAGGGCATGATGGATGGCCTTGAGGGTCGATGACGAACAGATGCTCGAGTTGATCACCTCAGGCTCACGACGGTAGAGCACGTCGCCGTCCTTCACCACACGGTCCACGATGTAGGGGCGCATCAACTTGCCGCCATTGGCGATGGCATTGTAGAAGTTGAGGATGTACATGCCTGGGATACGCGTCTCGTAGCCGTAGCTGATCTGTCCGAGCGACACCTTGCTCCAGGTCTGGTCGCCCACCTTACGATTGCGTGGACGCTGGGCGCCCTGGAACTCCACGTTCAGTCCCAGATCCTCGAAGATGCGGGTCTGGTCAATCAGGTCCAGGTAGCGCTGCGGATTGCTGTCGTAAGCCTGCGTGGTGAGTTTGGCGAGCGAGATGTTCGACGACTGCACCATTGCCTCATCGGCAGTCACACAGCCCACGGGGTGGTCGTCGCGGATGTCCTTGCCATGATAGTTCCACGGGTGCTCATTACCCGGATAGTTGCCGGTGTCGACCGTCGTCTCAGGTGTGATCTTTCCGTCGTCGAGCAGCACCATGTAGCTCACAGTCTTGAAGGTCGAGCCTGGGTCGTAGAGGTCCTGCACGAAGTGGTTGTAGTCCTCTACACAGGTTTCGCCCACACGCTTCAGGTTCGAGATGGCCTTGATCTTGCCCGTCCTGGTCTCCATCACGGCGGCCCAGCCTCCAGCAGCTGCCAGCTGCACGATACGCTTGCCCAGCTCCTCGTCGAGGATGCGTTGCATCTCCATGTTGATGGTGGTGTAGACGTCGGCGCCATTGACGGGCTCACGCTGCACGATGGTGACACGGTTGCGCTTGATGGTCTCGGTGAAGCCCAGACCCTCCTTACCCGCCAGCAGGCTGTCGAAGGTCTGTTCGAGACCATTGCGGCCATGGCCTTTGAAGTTGACCTTCACCCCATCCACGATGCGGAAGGTGTCGGTGGGGAACACCCCGCCGATGGTCGACGATGCCATGCGCGTCTCGCCATAGGGACGGTAGCGGTGCGGACGCTCCTCCCACATCAAGCCGATGTGGTAGCGATCCTTCGAGAAGAAGGGCGCCACGTGCAGCAGTTCCTTGAACTGCAGGTACGAGATGGCACGCAGTGCCAGATAGCGACGCTGGCGCTTCTGGAAAGCGCTGCGCATGCCTTGGGCATGATCGGCGGCACTCTTGCTCGGCTTCAGCCGGTGCATCCATTGGGCTGCAGGTCCGTTGGCGCTGAAGTAATAGTTGATGGTATCCTGGGGCAGAAGCTTCACGGGGATAGACCTCTTCTTCACCTCACCGGTCGCCGTCGTATCATAGATCGTCTTGTAGAACGTCTGGTCAGCATCACGGAAGTCGAACAGGATGTCATATTGAGGCAACGAGGCGGCTATCATGTCGCCATCCTCGCTGTAGATCACGCCGCGCAACTGCGACACGACGACGCTGTCCTTCTTCAGCTTGCTCACCAGTGCCTCGTAGTGCGGACGGTCCACCAGAAGCGTCTGACCCGCACAGAAGACGATGATGCCTACATATACCAGCAGCATGCCCAGCACGATGCCGAACCTCGTCCCGAAGGAGGGGCTCCACGAGAGCAGTAGCTTAGCCAGCAGTTGTTTCAGTTGCTTCATTTCTTGTCGTCTCTTGGATCAATGGCATTATTCCAGCATCACAGGGGGCTCATCGCTGTCGATCAGCGGCACCTCACTCTCCGCCACGCGGGCACGGATGGCCTCCGGCCGGTTCTGCATGGTCAGGCGCCCCCACTTCTCGATGCTGGTGTAGCGCACGTCATTCAGCTCGCGCTTCAACTGTCCGATACTGAGGATGCGCTCCTCGTATTCGTAGCGCAACTGGATGTAACTAAGCAGCAGGATGATCACAACGACAATCTTGCCGAAGTGCTGCTCATAGAACTTCATCCCGAAGGGCGACTCGTCCTCCGAGAGCACCTTGTTGGCACCGCCTATGATATTGATCTTCTTTGCCATGTCGATACGAGTTATTATTGGTTCTCCTTATCCAGTTTCTGAGCGATGCGGAGCTTCGCCGAGCGGGCACGCGGATTGCGTTCCACCTCTTCGTCCGAGGCTTCGATCACCTTGTTGTTGACCGCCTTGAGGGGGGCGATGATGCGGCCATAGAAGTCCTTCTGCACTTCACCGTCGGCACGACCGGAGCGTATCACGTTCTTCACGATGCGGTCCTCGAGGCTATGATAGGTCATTACCACCAGCCTGCCTCCCTCGCCCTCCGGGCACTGGCTGGGCGTGCCCAGCAGCTCCACGGCAGCCGTCAGCATCTCCTCCAGCGCCTGCATCTCATGGTTCACCTCGATGCGCAGCGCCTGGAAGGTCTGTGCCAGCTCCTTCTTCTCCGCCTTGGGGCTGATCATCGGCTTCACGACGGCCAGCAGGTCGCCCGTGGTGAGGATAGGCTGCTGCTGGCGGCGCTTCACGATAGCCTGTGCCATGCGGCGTGCCTGGCGCAACTCGCCATAGAGGGACAGTACGCGGGTCAGCTCCTGCTCAGACGCCTCCTGCAGCAGGTCAGCGGCAGTACGTCCGGCGCGGGTGTTCATGCGCATATCCAAGGGGGCATCGAAACGGAACGCAAAGCCACGCTCGGCGTCGTCCAGATGGTGGCTCGACATGCCCAGGTCGGCCAGCAGACCATCGATATGGTCCACGCCGTAATAGCGCATCCAGTTCTTGAGGTAGCGGAAGTTCGAACGGACGAACGTGAAGTTCGCCGGCTTTTCTCCAATATTCTTCTCCGCATCCGGATCCTGATCGAAGCTGTAGAGGTGCCCCTTGGGACCGAGCCGCTCGAGTATGGCTCTGCTATGCCCTCCGCCACCGAACGTGACGTCCACATAAGTGCCATCCGGACGGATCTGCAGACCCTCAAGGCACTCGGCGAGCATAACTGGTACGTGATATCCTTCTATAGTCATCTTTTCACTTATACGCGCACGAATGCGCAATTTTCGAGGCGCTAAAGTACGAATATTTTTCAACTTAAGCAAATATTTTGCCAAAAAAGATACGAAAAATGCACATTTTTCACATATTCTCCCGTTTTTTGTTGCTTAGACCGAATTTTTTTATTACTTTTGCACCCGAAAATTCGTCCATTTTATCTCTTGTCTCCTCCATTTGAAATGAGTAAGAACACCCCCTCACCCGCCACCGGCTCGCGCGCCACATTCGCCACCCGACTGGGCGCCGTCGCTGCCGCTGTCGGTTCGGCAGTCGGCTTCGGCAATATCTGGCGCTTCCCCTACATCACCGGGCAGGATGGCGGCGCTGCCTTCCTCCTCATCTATATCGTAAGCGTCCTGCTGCTGGGCGTACCGCTCATGATTGCCGAGTTCTGCATCGGACGCTCGGCTCATCGCAACGTCGTGGGCGCCTTCCGCAAGGTTGCGCCGGGTACTCCGTGGTATCTGGTCGGCGTGCTGGGCCTGCTGGTGGCCGTACTGATTCTTGGCTTCTATGTGGTGCTCTCGGGCTGGACGCTGCGCTACACGTGGCAGGCGTTAGCCAATCAGATGTCGGGCTCCGACTTCGGTGCCTTCGTCAGTGACCCCGTGGAGCCACTGCTCTGGACGGTGCTGGCCATCCTCATCAACGTGGGCATCCTGCTGGGTGGCGTGCAGAAAGGCATCGAGCGTGCCAGCAATGTCATGATGCCCGTCCTGGCCATCCTGCTGCTGATCCTGGTGGTCAACAGCTGCTTCCTGCCAGAGTTCCGTCATGGCATGGAGTTCCTCTTCGTGCCCGATTGGAGCAAGGTCTCGGGGCAGACGTGGATCGATGCCATCGGACAGGCATTCTTCAGCCTCTCGGTCGCCATGGGCATCATGGTGGCTTACGGCTCTTATCTGGGCGACAACACCAAGATCGGCAAGACCGCCCTGCAAGTTGCCTCGATGGATACCGTCATCGCCATCCTGGCCGGCATCGTCATCTTCCCCGCCTGCTTCTCGTTCGGCGTCGAACCGGGAGAAGGTTCCGGTCTCGTTTTCGTCACTTTGCCCCAAGTCTTCCAGGCAATGCCTTTGGGATGGCTGATGGGACTGCTCTTCTTCCTGCTCATCACGCTGGCAGGCCTCACCTCGTGCATCAGCATCTTCGAGGTGCCCGTCTCGTTCCTGCAGGAGGAGTGCCATGTCACGCGCCGCACGGCGGTCATCATAAGTGCAATTTTTGCACTTGTGCTGGGCATTGCCTGCTCGCTCTCGCTGGGACTCTGGAGTGGCTTCACCATCGGAGGCGATGCGCTGTTCGACTTCCTCGACCACCTCACCTCGCACTACATGATGCCTATCTGTGCGCTGCTCACCTCGCTCTTCGTGGGCTGGTGGCTCGATCGTGACATCATCCACAATGCCATCACCAACTGGCGCAACGACTCCGGCTGGTATCTGCGTCCACTGCTGTGGCTGCTGCGTGTCATTGTCCCCGTCGGCATCTTCATCATCTTCCTCAGCGGCATCGGAGTCATCTGACCCCACTGACCGATCGGAACTCCAACCACAAAATCCGGAACCAAAACAGTGTCAAACGAACGTGCCCTCTTCGTCACCCGTCTGGGTGGCATCCTTGCTGCCGTCGGTTCGGCCGTCGGCCTTGGCAATATCTGGCGATTCCCCTACGAGACGGGAGCCAATGGCGGAGCCGCCTTCCTCCTGGTCTACGTGCTCTGCGTGCTCCTGCTGGGCACGCCACTGATGCTCGCTGAGCTCACGGTGGGTCGAGCAGCCCACAGCAACTCCGTCGGCGCCTTCCGCCGCCTTGCCCCAAGCACTCCCTGGTGGCTCACTGGCGTCATCGGTATGGTCTGCGTGCTCATGATTGTAGGCTTCTACTCGGTCGTCGCAGGCTGGACGCTTCATTATACGGTTGCCTCGGCCAGCGACCGCCTCGGGCAACAGGACTTCGGTGCCTTCATGCAGGGTCCGTGGATGCCTCTCCTCTGGATGACGCTCTTCGTCCTGCTCAATGCCCTCATTCTCCTGGGCGGCGTGCAGAAAGGCATCGAACGTGCCTCCAACATCCTCATGCCCTTCCTCGGCATCCTGCTGGTGGTGCTCTGCGTCAATTCGCTTCTCTTGCCTGGAGCGTCCGAGGGCATCCGCTACCTCTTCCATCCCGACTTCAGCAAAATCTCCGGGCACACCATCCTCTCCGCCATGGGGCAGTCGTTCTTCAGCATCTCCATGGGCGTAGGCACGCTGCTCATCTACGGTTCCTATCTGCCCAACAGCACCAAGATGGGCAAGACCTCGCTCACCATCTGCCTGCTCGACACTGCAATTGCCATCCTGGCGGGCGTCATCATCTTCCCTGCCTGCTTTGCCTATGGCATCCAGCCCGATGCGGGTCCAGGCCTCGCCTTCATCACATTGCCCAGCGTCTTCGTGCAGATGCCTGGCGGCTATGTCTGGAGCATCGCCTTCTTCCTCCTGCTTGCCGTGGCAGCCATCACCTCCAGCATCTCGATGCTCGAATGTCCCATCTCCATCCTCAAGGAGCAACTCCACCTCTCGCGACGTCGCTCGGTCATCATCGTCTCGCTGGCAGCCTGGGTGCTCGGCGTGGGTTGCACGCTCTCCATGAGTCCTGGCTGTGCCAAGTGGCTCTCCGTGACGGGACTCTCGCTCTTCGACCTCTTCGACAAGGTCACCGCCAACTATCTCATGCCGCTGGGCGGTCTGCTCATCTCGCTCTTCGTCGGATGGCGCATGGATCGGCGCGTGCTGCATGACACGCTCACCAACTTCGGCAAGGACTCGGGCGCCTACGTCCCCCTCTTCCTCTTCGTGGTCCGTTTCTTTGCCCCGCTCTGTATCCTCCTCATCTTCCTCAGTGGAGTGGGGATAATCTGACCGAATGAAAACTTATAAACTCCAACCCCAGACCAACTATGGACCAATGGATCCTCGATAACCTCGGTACCGAATCGAGCACCGACCTCAACCTTTGGTGGCGCCTCGCCATCATTGCCGGCATCATCATCGCCGCCTATCTGGTAGACATTATCTTCAAGCACCTCATCATCCCCGTTATCCAGAAGCTGGCTGACCGTACCGAGACGCAGCTCGATGACATCCTGCTCTCTCCCAAGGTCTGCTCGGCCTTCTCGGCCATCCTGCCTCCTGTCGTCCTGACCGTGGCATTGCCTTATGCCCTGCGCGGAGAACTCGAGGACATCGTAGTCCGCCTTACGCTGATCTACATCGTCTACAACGTATGCCGCTTCCTCGCCGTGCTGCTGCATGCCATCTATGACATCTTGCTCTATCGCGGTCATGCCAAGGCACGCTCCCTGCGTGGTATCCTTCAGACGCTGCAGATTATCGTCTGGATAGTGGGCGCCATTCTCATGATCAGCATCCTGATCAATCGCTCGCCCGTCTTCCTGTTCACCGGACTCGGTGCCTCGGCTGCCGTGCTGATGCTCGTCTTCCAGGACAGCATCAAGGGCCTCGTCGCAGGTGTCCAGCTCTCGCTCAATGACATGGTGCGCGTGGGAGACTGGATAGCCATGCCCTCACGCAACGTGGATGGCGTCGTCACCGAAATCTCGCTCACCACGGTCAAGGTCCGCAACTGGGACAACACCATCATGACCATCATGCCCTACACCCTCCTCACCGACACGTTCCAGAACTGGCGCGGCATGTCCGAGAGCGACGGGCGTCGCCTCACCCGCTCCGTCAACGTCAACATGAACACCCTGCGTCTGCTCACCGCCGATGAGATCAACCGATATCAATCGGAAGGCTGGCTTCCCGCCACAGCCAAAGAGGGCGAGGCTACCAACCTGGAGGCATTCCGAACCTGCCTGCTGCAGCATCTGCGTCAGATGCCCGAAATCAACGAGGAGATGACTCTCATGGTGCGTCAGCTCTCAGCCAATCCCGAAGGCATCCCCATCCAGGTCTATGCCTTCACCCATACCAAGGTATGGGAGGAGTACGAAGAGATTCAGGCGCGCATCATCGAATATATGATTGCCTTGATGCCACAGTTTGACATCCTGCCGTATCAACGCACGAGTGATTATCGACGCAATCAGTAGAAATCTGAAAAAAGAGGGGACAAAATTTGGTGGTTCCCTCATTTTTTCGTATCTTTGCGCCCGCTCTTTAGAGCTTCCACATTTAATTAACCCCAATGATTGGCAACCATTGAACAGGTCGCATCGCCCGATGCCGCCCCCTAAAAGTTGCCGATGATTGACAACCATCTAAAAAGTTGTATGAACTACCTCTTCACTTCCGAATCGGTGTCAGAAGGACACCCCGACAAGGTCGCTGACCAGATCAGCGACACCGTACTCGACAACCTCCTCGCCTGGGATGACCAGAGCAAGGTAGCCTGCGAAACCCTCGTCACCACTGGCCAGGTGGTCCTGGCAGGTGAAATCAAGACCAAGGCTGACGTCGAACTGCGCGACGCCGTACGTGCCACCATCAACCGCATTGGCTACACCAAGGCCGAATATAAATTCGACGGCGACTCATGCGGCATCTTCTCTGCGCTGCATGCCCAGAGTGCCGACATCAACCGTGGCGTGGAACGCAATGTCCCTGAGGAGCAGGGCGCCGGCGACCAGGGCATGATGTTCGGTTACGCCACCAACGAGACCCACAACCGCATGCCGCTCACCCTCGAACTCAGCCATCTGCTGCTCATCGAGCTCGCCAAGATCCGCCGTGAGTTCCCCTCCCCCATGCCCTACCTCCGCCCCGATGCCAAGAGTCAGGTGACCGTGGAATACGATGGCGAGACCAACCGCCCCGTCCGCGTCCACACCATCGTCATCTCCACCCAGCATGACGACTTCATCCAGCCTACCGAGAAGCTCTCGCAGGAGCAGGCCGATGAGAACATGGTGGCCAAGATCAAGGAGGATGTCCAGCAGATCCTGCTGCCACGCGTCATCGCCCGTCTCAACGACGCCGAGCGTGCCCTCTTCAATGGCGAACTCATCCTTCATGTCAACCCCACGGGCAAGTTCGTCATCGGTGGCCCCCACGGCGACACCGGTCTCACTGGCCGCAAGATCATCGTCGACACCTATGGCGGTCATGGCGCCCATGGCGGTGGCGCCTTCTCGGGCAAGGATCCCTCGAAGGTCGACCGCTCGGCCGCCTATGCAGCCCGTCACATTGCCAACAATCTCGTGGCTGCCGGCGTCTGCGACAAGGCGCTCGTCCAGGTGGCATACGCCATCGGCATCGCCCAGCCTGTCAGCCTCTTTGTCAACACCTACGGAACGGCACACGTCCAGCTTACCGATGCCGAGATTTCGGCACGCGTCAGCCAGATCTTCGACATGACACCACGCGCCATCGAGCAACGCCTCAAGCTGCGCAATCCTATCTATGAGGAGACAGCAGCCTACGGCCACTTCGGCCGTCCGAGCGAGGTGGTCACCAAGACCTTCTTCGACCGTCTGGGCAACGAGAAGGAACTCACTGTAGAACTCTTCACCTGGGAGAAACTCGACTACGTGGACCGCGTACGCGAAGCATTCTCTCTCTAAGCGTTCTGGTCATGAAGCATGCCATTCTCCCCCTCCTTTGCCTCACGCTGGCAGGATGCCAGCCCAACGCATCGATTGAGCCGCAGAGCCCCATTGACCAACTTGTGGCAGGCATTGCGCTCACCTCGTTCCCCGACCGCGTCATCAACTTTGACCTTCAGGTCTCGAACCGAAATCCTGAATGCACCCCGCTCTCGGCCCTCCAGCACGCCATCGACTCCTGCTCCCTCCTCGGAGGTGGCATGGTCGATGTCGCTCCGGGCGAGTATCTGCTTGGTGGACCTCTGAACCTCAAGAGCAATGTCAACCTCCACCTGCAGGAGGGGGCTTGCCTGAAGTTCAGCGGACGGGCGGACGACTTTCTGCCCGTCGTACTTACCCGCTTTGAGGGCACGGAGCTCTACGGACATTCGCCCATGGTCTATGCCCAGCATCAGTACAACGTCGCCATCACCGGTCAGGGCGTGATTGACGGTCAGGCTGGCGTCGAGATGGCTGCCTGGGGCTACGACGGCGTCACCGAGGGGGGCGGCAATGCCCTGCACGGAGAGCCTGGCGTGCGTCCCGAAGTGCCCTTTGTCAACCAGCTTCGACAGATGGGCGAGGAACTTACCCCCCTCCCCCAACGCGTCTTCGCCGAGGGTACCAAGTTGCGTCCCACGTGCGTGGAGCTGCTCGGTTGTTCGCGTGTCCTCCTTGAAGGCATCACCATCAAGGACAGCCCCTTCTGGACCATCCATCCGCTCTATTGTGACAACGTCATCGTGCGCGGCGTCACTATCGACTCGCACTTCCCCAACAACGACGGCTGCGACCCCGAGTCGTCATCGAACGTACTGATCGAGGACTGCCTCTTCCGTTGCGGCGACGATGCCGTGGCCATCAAGTCGGGCCGTGATGCAGATGGCCGACGTGTGGGCCGTCCGTCGGAGAACATCGTCGTGCGCCGTTGTGACTTCCAGAGCGAGTGCAACGGTCTCTGCATCGGTTCGGAGATGTCGGGCGGTGTCCAGAATGTCTGGATGGACAGCATCAAGATAGGTACGGTCAAGAACGCCCTCTACTTCAAGTCCAATCGCGACCGTGGCGGCTTCATCCGCGGCATCCATGTATCCAACGTCAATATCGAGAAGGCATTCGGCGCCATCCTGCGTTTCGAGACCAACTATTTCGGTTACCACGGAGGCAACTACCAGGCGCAATACGAAGACTTCGACATCAGCCATGTCCATGCCGGCGAAGCCGAGGGCTATGCCATCTTCTACGACGGCAATGACGAGAAGCCCATCCGTCGCATCGCAGTCGATGACTTCCATGTCGGACAGGCACCTCACCCCTGGTATCTCTACCGCACCGAGGACTGCACCTTCACCCACTCCACCGTCGCCGGCCAGCCCATCCCCGAGCATCCCGACGAGAGTCCCGAACGTCAGACGTGCGACGTCTGGTGACACAGCACAACGATGCTGCCGATCCAATACAAATACGGCAATCATTTGACTCTGTCCTCTGCGGAGGATAGAGTTTTTTTGGCTCTATAACTTTTCTGGTGGGTAAGACGATGCCGAACGTGAAAATGTAGGAGCTGTCTGATTCCGATTGGAGGAGAGACTGTCCCATGAAGGCGAAATGTGCCAGCGCAGATGGCGCATTTCGTTGGAAGGGGACAATCCCTATTTCACAGCAAGTCTCGTGAGGTGGGAGAAAGCAGCATCCAGGCACAGATGCTGCTTCATCGCTGTACAAAAGCAGCATTTAGGCGCAGATGCTGCTCTCATCGCTGTGCAAAAGCAGTATTCAGGCACAGATGCTGCTCTCATCGCTGTGCAAAGGCAGCATTCAGGCGCAGACGCTGCTCTCATCGCTGTGCAAAGGCAGCATTCAGGCGCAGATGCTGCTCTCATCGCTACGCGAAAGCAGCATTCAGGCGCAGACGCTGCTCTCATCGCTGTGCAAAGGCAACATTCAGGCGCAGATGCTGCTCTCATCGCTGCGCGAAAGCAGCATTCAGGCGCAGATGCTGTCCGATGCCGACGCGTGGAGCAGCATTCAGGCGCAGACGCTGTCCGATGCTGACGCAGGGGGCAACATCCAGGCACAGATGCTGCTCCCTGCAGGTGCGGGATGCTCGTTATTGTCAATAAGTGGTGGATAATCACCCGTAGCGGCTGATGCGCGTTGGCAGTGGTGAAGTGGGTCGAGGGCTTAGACGCAACCCTGGGCCATCATGGCCTTGGCCACCTTCATGAAGCCGGCGACATTGGCGCCCTTCACGTAGTTGATGTAGCCATCGGGCTGACGGCCATGTTCGACGCACTGACGGTGGATGCCGTGCATGATCTCGTGCAGTCGGCGATCGACGTCGTCGGCGCTCCATGAGAGGTGCATGGCATTCTGGCTCATCTCGAGGCCCGACGTGGCCACGCCACCGGCGTTGACGGCCTTGCCCGGAGCATAGAGCATCTTGTGTTCGAGGAAGAGGTCAATGGCCTCGGGGGTGCAGCCCATATTCGATATCTCACCGACGCAGAGCACGCCGTTGGCGATGAGGCGGGCGGCATCCTCGCCGTTGAGCTCGTTCTGCGTGGCACATGGCAGGGCGATATCGACCTTGGCTTCCCAGGGCTTGCGACCGGGATAGAATGTAGCCTCGGGGAACTCGTCGGCATAGGGAGCCACGACGTCATTGCCCGAAGCGCGGAGCTCGAGCATGTAGTCGATCTTCTCACCGTTGATGCCCTCAGGATCATAGACGTAGCCGTCAGGACCCGAGATGGTGACCACCTTGGCGCCCAGTTGCGTCGCCTTGGTGGCAGCGCCCCAGGCGACGTTGCCGAAGCCCGAGATGGCCACGGTCTTGCCCTGGATGTCGTGACCCGCGGTCTGCAGCATCTCACGAACGAAGTAGAGACCGCCAAAACCGGTCGCCTCAGGACGCACCAGCGAGCCACCGAACTCGAGGTTCTTGCCCGTCAGGACGCCGCTGAAGTCGCGCGTGATGCGCTTGTATTGACCGAAGAGGTAGCCAATCTCGCGGGCACCGACACCGATGTCGCCGGCAGGCACATCAACCTCAGGACCGACGTAGCGGTAGAGCTCGGTCATGAACGACTGGCAGAAGCGCATGATCTCGCCGTCCGACTTGCCGCGCACCGAGAAGTCCGAACCGCCCTTGCCACCGCCCATGGGCAGTGTGGTGAGGGCGTTCTTGAAGGTCTGTTCAAAGCCGAGGAACTTGAGGATCGAGAGGTTGACCGATGCATGGAAACGGAGTCCGCCCTTGTAGGGACCGATGGCAGAATTATATTGTACGCGATAGCCGAGGTTGACCTGTATCTTGCCCTTGTCGTCAACCCATGGCACACGGAAGGTGATGATGCGCTCAGGCTCGACGAGGCGCTCGATGAGTGAGGCACGCTCGAACTCGGGGTGCTGGTCATAGACATCCTTGATGGAGATGAGGACTTCACGAACGGCCTGAAGGTATTCCTTCTCGCCCGGATGCTTCTGCTCCAGGTTGGCCATCAGTTGTTCAATGTTCAACATAGGTTATGAGGTTTTAGGTTATTAGGTTATGAGGTTGTGAGGTTTTAGCATTTTGCTGCTGCAAAGTTACTGAATCAACTTGCGATTTCCAAGTTTTTGGTCGAAAATCTGCAGAAATTAACTCATTTTATGGCAAAATGATGTTCAAGAACATGTTTTATCCGAAGAATATTGAGCAAAGATGAAGCCCAATCGTTCTGTGTGAAGCAGATTTTGGTTCGTTATTTATTCAGTACGAGACGACCATTATTCTTATCCTTTCTGCATGATTTTTGTCCAAATATTTGGAGATGTCAGAAAAAAGCTGTAACTTTGCCGCGCCAAAGTGTGTGCTTTGACAGAACAAATCGATAATCCGATGAAGAAATATACCCAGATGCCCCTCTCGACCGACGATCCACGCATCGCACAAGGCAAGGGCAAGAACAAGATACCCGAACCCGAGAAGGAACCGCTCTGGCGGCGCTATCTCGAGAAGTTCCGCGATCCGCTGATCCTTATTCTGCTGGGAGCCTTGGTGCTCTCGGTAATCGGCACTGCCTACGAGATCTGGCAGTCGGGCGACCTGCACCTGCTCTTTGAGCCAGTGGGTGTACTCTGTGCCATTCTGCTTGCCACGGGCGTAGGCTTCATCTTCGAAGTCAAGGCAGACCGTGAGTTCGACGTGCTCAACCAGGTCCGTGACCAGCAGCCCGTCAAGGTGCTGCGCCGTCCCGCCGGCAGCGAACATCCGCAGATGTACTCCATCCCGAAGCAGGACGTCGTAGTGGGCGACATAGTGCGCATTGAGAGTGGCGACCAGATACCAGCCGACGGCACGCTGCTCGAGTCGAACGAACTGCTGGTCGACGAGTCGGCATTCACCGGCGAGCCCAGCGCCCGCAAGTATACCGACGGCACCGCCCAAGGCGGCACCGCCTATCCGCCCGATTACGTGCTGCGTGGATCGACCGTCATGGAGGGCAATGGCATCTTCCTGGTCCAGAAGATAGCCATCGACAGCGAGGAGGGACGTGGCGTGGCTTTGACCCGCGAGGGCTCCAATGTCCGCACCCCACTCAACCGCCAGCTCGACCAGTTGGGCAAGTGGATTTCGGTGGCGAGCTTCGTCATTGCAGCACTCATCATCGTGGGCCGTATGGCGGTCTACTTCAGCAGCAATGCTTTCGCTGGTGATAGCGCCTGGGAGGTCTCGGCATACTTGCTGCAGTCGGTCATGATAGCCGTGACGCTCATCGTCGTAGCTGTACCTGAGGGTCTGCCCATGAGCGTCACCGTGAGCCTGGCACTGAGCATGCGCCAGATGTTGCGTCAGAACAACCTGGTGCGCAAGCTCCATGCCTGCGAGACGATGGGTGCCGCCACCGTCATCTGCACGGATAAGACGGGCACCCTCACCCAGAACTGCATGTCGGTGGTCGATTCGTCCTTCGAGGCGACGATGGATGAGATAGCACGTGCCATCGCTGTCAACAGTACAGCCGCACTGCAAGGGGGCGCCGTCGTAGGCAATCCCACCGAAGGCGCCCTGCTGAAATGGATTGAGGCGCAAGGCTACGATTACCAGCAACTACGCGAGAGCGCCCGTGTGGTGCGTCAGGAGCCTTTCTCGTCGGCCACCAAACGAATGCTCACCGAAGTGGAGACTGCCGATGGCTCACACATAATATACATCAAAGGTGCACCCGAATTGCTCCTTGCCGAATGCGACGCCATCGCGGGCGACAAGACACATGAGGACTACCTCCAACTGCTCGCCGACTATCAGAGCCGCGCCTATCGCACACTGGGCTTCATGACGTCTTCGCCTCAGGATGAGGCTTCCTCCTTGCAGAAGGTGCGCGAGAAGCATCTGTTCCTCGGCATCGTAGCCATTGCCGACCCCATCCGTCCCGATGTACCCGAAGCTATCCGCCAGTGCCGTGAGGATGCCGGCGTCAAAGTCATCATCGTGACGGGCGACACGGTGGGTACCGCCAATGAGATAGGTCGCCAGATAGGTCTGCTGCAGCCTGGCGAGACCGACCGTACCCTCACCGGTGCCGACTTCGCCGCCATGCCCGACAAGGAACTGCGCAGCCTGCTCGCTGCCGACCGCATACGCATCATCTCACGAGCCCGTCCGGAGGACAAGGCGCGTCTCGTGACCCTGCTGCAGCAGAACCGTGAAGTGGTGGCTGTCACCGGCGATGGCACCAACGATGCTCCTGCCCTCTCCAAGGCACACGTCGGTCTCTCGATGGGTTCGGGCACCTCACGTGCCAAGGATGCTTCGGACATCACCATCATCGACGACTCGTTCACCTCCATCAACAAGGCCATCATGTGGGGACGCAGCATCTATCAGAACATCCGCCGCTTCATCCTCTATCAGATGACCATCAACGTCTGCGCCTGCCTCGTGGTGCTGCTGGGCGCTGTCGTCGGCATCGATTCGCCGCTCAACGTCACGCAGATGCTGTGGGTCAACCTCATCATGGACACCTTCGCCGCCGGTGCCCTCTCGGCACTGCCTGCCGACCCGCGCGTGCTGCATGAGGCGCCCCGTTCGCCGCGTGCCCATATCATCGACCGCCCCATGGCACTGCGCATCGCCAGCTGGGGATTGGGCTTCTTCGTTGTACTTACGGCACTATGGCAGCTGCTGTTCCACTACGATGCCTACAGCGTGGCTGAACTCTTCACATCAGACGAACTGCATACAGCCGTCCAGGGCTTCTTCGAGGGACATCATGGCAAGCTGGCCCTTTCACCCTACGAACATGGCATCTTCTTCACCGCCTTCGTGCTGCTCCAGTTCTGGAATCTCTTCAACGTCCGTTACTACCGCACCGACCGCTGCTTCCTCCTGGAACTTCACGACCTACTGTTCGACCGTCCCCGCTTTCGGTCGCACTTCAGTAGCGGCTTCACCCTGGTAGCCATCGTGATCCTGGTAGGCCAGTTCGCCATCGTCAATCTGTTGCCCGACTTCTTCGAGGTCGAGTCGCTCACACTTGCCGACTGGGGCGTGCTGCTGGCGGTCACCTCGCTAGTCTTCATCCTACCGGAGCTGATACGTTCGGCGAGGTTGCTCCGCCACCGCACCTCCCCTCATCGTCCCCAATAATATCTTTCCTCCATCATGACCACCGACCAGGAACTCCGACACATCATTGCCCTCACGCAGATACGTGGGGTAGGCTCCACCCGGGCACGCCATTTCATCGAGGCGCTGGGTAGTGCCGAGGCTGTCTTCAGTGCCGATGCCAGTCTGCTGCAGCAGGCGGGTGCCGTCGGCCAGTTGGTGGTCAAATGGCGAGGCGAACGCCGCCTCTTCGACGTCGCTGACCGCGAACTGCAGTTCATCCATGCCCATGGCATCCGACCGCTCGTCTACGGAGACGAGGGCTATCCGCACCGCCTGCTCGATTGCCCCGACGCCCCTGCCGTGCTCTTCCAGCTCGGCAATACCGACCTGGAGTCGAAGCACGTCGTCAGCATCGTAGGCACCCGTCAGTGCACGCAGTATGGACGTGACTGCGTCCAGCGCTTTGTCCAGGAACTTCATGAGGCAGTGCCAGACGTCATCATCGTCAGTGGCCTCGCCCTGGGCATCGACGTCGAGTCGCACCGTGCCTCGCTCAGCTATCAGGTACCCACGGTGGGCGTCGTAGCGCATGGGCTGGACCGCATCTATCCCTATCAGCATCGCGACGTGGCACGCCAGATGGTACAGCAGGGAGGCAGCATTGTCACCGAATATCTGTCGGGCACGCAACCCGAACGAGGCAACTTCCTGGCACGCAACCGCATCATCGCCGGCCTTGCGGATGCCGTGCTGGTCGCCGAGAGCCATGACAAGGGCGGTTCGCTCGTCACGGCATCCATTGCCCTTGACTACGGGCGAGACGTCTTCTGCTTCCCTGGCAGGGTGGGCGATGTCTGCAGCACGGGCTGCAACCGCCTGATCCGTCTCAACCGTGCAGGTCTGATCACCTCGGCACAGGACCTGCTCGATGCCATGGGCTGGGCCAGTGAGTCGCACGGCACCACCGCCATCCAGCAGAGCATCCCCTTCGAGGAGGAGCATCTCACCGCCGACCAGCGGCTCATCATCGACGCACTGCGGGCACAGGGTGACCTGCGCGTGTCGCAACTTGAAGAATTCACCCACCTCGAGCATGCCCTCCTGCTGCAGAACCTGCTCGACCTTGAGATGGACAATCACCTCCGACGGACGCCCGCTGGTGTCTATCAAATCAAATGACCGTCAGCATGACCGAAACGATACTCTCCTGGCTCAATGCGGCCAACGACATCCTCTGGACCTACGTGGTCATAGTGCTCCTGGTGGGCTGTGCCCTCTATTTCACCTTCCGTACCCGCGGCATGCAGTTCCGCATGATGGGAGAGATGATGCGACAGCTGTTCCGTAGCGAAAAGGTGAAGGAGGCGCAGGGCGAAACCCGTCCTCAGATCTCCGCCTTCCAGGCATTCAGCGTCGCCCTTTCGAGCCGCGTCGGCACGGGCAATCTGGCTGGCGTGGCATCAGCCATCGCCGTGGGTGGTCCGGGTGCCGTCTTCTGGATGTGGGTGATGGCGCTGCTCGGTTCGGCCACGGCCTTTGTCGAGGCAACGCTCGCACAACTCTACAAGCGCAGGGGCGAGGACTCATTCTACGGCGGTCCCGCCTACTATATGCAGCATGGACTGCATCGCCGGTGGATGGGTGTGCTCTTCGCCGTCCTCATCACCGTCACCTTCGGTCTGGCGAACCAACTGGTGCAGAGCAACACGCTGTGCGATGCCATGGCATCGTCGCTGGGAGTAGACATCCGTTGGGTGGGCATGGTCCTCACCGTGCTGACACTGCTGGTCATCTTCGGCGGCATACAGCGCATCTCGCGCTTTGCTGCCATCTGCGTACCCTTCATGGCTGTGGGCTACCTCATCATCTCGCTCGTCGTCATCGGCATGAACATCACCGTCATTCCCTCGGTACTCCAGCTCATCGTCAGCAGCGCCTTCGGTCTGGAGCAGGCAGCAGGAGGCATGGTGGGCGCTGCCGTGATGCAAGGCGTCAAGCGCGGCCTCTTCTCCAACGAGGCGGGCGAAGGTTCGGCGCCTAATGCTGCCGCCATCGCCACCACCTCACATCCCGTCAAGCAGGGATTGCTGCAGGCGCTGGGCGTCTTCACTGACACGCTGGTCATCTGTTCCTGCACAGCCTTCATCGTGCTCATCTCGGGACTCTATGACAACGGCTCGGATGGCATCATCCTCACCACCGAAGCGCTCGAGTCGGAGGTGGGCGTCATGGGCCGCTGGTTCATCACCGCAGCCATCTTTCTCTTTGCCTACAGCACCATCATTGCCAACTACTTCTATGGCGAGACCAACATCCGCTTCATGTTCAGCAATCCACGCCGAGGCATTCTCGCCTTCCGTCTGCTGTCGGGCGTCGTGATACTGGCAGGTGCCTACATGACACTGCAGACCGCTTTCGCCTGCGTCGACATCGTGATGGGACTGATGACCATCACCAACCTCATTGCCATCTTCCTGCTCTTCCCCCGTGCCAAACGCCTGCTCGACGACTACCTGCAGCAGCGTCGTGAAGGCCGCGACCCGCAGTTCCACAAGTCGCTCTTCGATGAGAAGGTTCAGCGGGACATCGAGGGATGGGAATAGGAGGTAAAAAGGTAAAGAGGTCCGGCACTGCGCCGGAAAGGTAAAATAAAAAGAGTTCCTGGCTGACACATGTGAAGCAGCCGGGAACTCTTTACCTTTTTACCTCTTTACCTTTTTACTTTACCACAGGCAGCTTGGCAAGTGACTGGGCAATGACCTCATCGCTGGGGATGACATCGGTCATGGTGCCGTCGTTGTAGCGCTCGTAGGCCACCATGTCGAAGTAACCGGTACCGGTGAGACCGAAGATGATGGTCTTCTCCTCACCCGTCTCTTTGCACTTGAGTGCCTCGTCGATGGCGACACGGATGGCGTGGCTCGACTCAGGAGCAGGCAGCGTTCCCTCGGTACGAGCAAAGAGCTCGGCTGCCTCGAAGACTGAGGTCTGCTCGACGGCGCGGGCCTCAAAGAGTCCGTCATGATAGAGCTGCGAGAGGATAGGCGACATGCCATGGAAACGCAGACCGCCGGCATGGTTGGCTGAAGGGATGAACTGCGAACCGAGGGTATACATCTTGGCGAGCGGACAGATCATGCCGGTGTCACAGAAGTCATAGGCGAACTTGCCACGGGTGAACGAGGGGCACGAAGCGGGCTCGACGGCGATGATGCGGTACTGAGCCTCACCGCGCAGCATCTCTCCCACGAAGGGACTGATCAGGCCGCCCAGGTTCGAACCACCACCAGCGCAGCCAATGATGATGTCGGGCTTGATATCGTACTTCTGGCATGCCTTCTGAGTCTCCAGGCCGATGATGGTCTGATGAAGCAGCACCTGGTTCAGCACCGAACCGAGCACGTAGCGATAGCCGGGCGTCTTGGTGGCAGCCTCCACAGCCTCCGAGATGGCACAGCCCAGGGATCCGGTCGTGTCAGGATGCTCCGAGAGGATCTTCTTGCCCACCTCGGTGGTCATGCTGGGCGAAGGGGTGACGCTGGCGCCATAGGTGCGCATCACCTCGCGGCGGAAAGGCTTCTGCTCGTACGAGCACTTGACCATATAGACCTTGCAGTCAAGTCCGAAGAACGAGCATGCCATCGACAGCGCCGTGCCCCACTGGCCGGCACCCGTCTCGGTGGTGACACCCTTCAGTCCCTGCTTCTTGGCATAGTAGGCCTGGGCGATGGACGAATTGAGCTTGTGTGAGCCTGAAGTGTTGTTGCCCTCAAACTTATAGTAGATCTTCGCCGGGGTGCCCAGCGCCTTCTCCAAGAAGTAAGCACGGGTCAAGGGCGAGGGGCGATACATCTTATAGAAGTTCTGGATCTCCTCGGGGATGTCGAACCATCGGGTGTCGTTGTCCAGTTCCTGCTTGTTCAGCTCGTCGCAGAAGATGGGAGCCAGGTCAGCAGCGGTCAGTGGCTGACCATTGGCTGGGTTGATGAGCGGCGCGGGCTTGGTCTTCATGTCAGCGCGCACGTTGTACCACTGGGTGGGAATCTCGTTCTCGTCGAGATAGATCTTGTAAGGGATGTTCTTGTCCATAGCAGTTTTATTTTTGATGCTTGATGATGCGAAATCGGGTGCAAAGATAATGCATTTATCCGATACTTGCAAACTTTTGGCAAGAAAAATGCCTATTTACCATCAAAAAACACACATTTCGAGTCCGAACTGTTACTTGACGGATACTTCGACCATATCCGAATGCAGCAAGCCGGCATCCTCGTTGCGTGCAAAGATGCGCATGGATGTGAATTCAGACATAGAGATGTCCTCGAATGTATATACGCCGTCAGCCCCTTTTACAAGTGTAGCACCCACACTTACATAATGCTTTTCATTTTCAATCTCTGCAAAGACATGGTAACTCGTGGCATTGGCCGATTCCTTGAGACTGATCATGGCCTTATTGCCTTCCACCTTGATTGATATGTCGGTAGGAGCATCTACTTTCTTCTTGTCCTTGGTGTAGCACATGAAGTTGGTATGCCAGTCGTAGTTGTGACGTACTTCCTGGCTATTCTTGTTGGTCGGACCGATTTGGAAATGGAACCACTTGTCAGCATACTCGGGATATTTCGAGATGTCGAACTTCTTTTCCTGGACTTCTACTTCGAAGTATTCGTTGACGTCATCGCCTTTGCCATTCAGCACGTAGCAATCAGGAGTCTCACCCTCGATGTCCCAGGTGAGGACGGTGCCGTTGAGCTGAATGTTCTTGATAGTGGTTTTGGGGGTTGTCACCTCCTTTTCGATGACATCCTCAGCCTCATCGTTGTCGCTGCCGCTGCACGATGAGAGCGACATTGAGCCGACAGCAAGGCATGCTGCCAACCAAAGCAAATTGAATTTGCGCATAAGATTATTGATTTTTTCTGCTCTTTATCCAACTACTCCGCTGAGCAGGTATGAGTGCGATGCAGTCGATATTTCACCCTTCCCCTCGCGAGAAGGGAAGGGTCTGGGGCTCTGATTCTTATCTGCAGGCCGACGAGCTCAGGCCGCGGTTGCGCAGCAGGGCGTCGATGGCAGGCTCATGGCCACGGAAGTTGCGGTACATGGTCAGTCCGTCGTCAATGCCGCCGGGCTCGAGACATGCCTTGCGGAAACGGAGCGCCAATTCGGGATTGAAGACATCGCCCGACTCCTTGAAGGCCTCGAAGGCGTCGCAGTCCAGCACCTCCGACCAGAGGTAGCTGTAGTAACCGGCAGTGTAGCCGCCGCCCATGGTGTGGCTGAAGTTGGTCACACGGTAGCGAGGCAGGATCTGACGCGGGATGCCGCGCTCCTCGAGTTTCCGGGTCTCGAAGTCAATGACGTCGAAGTCGTCAGGCACCTCGGTCAGCGTGTGCAGGTCCATGTCGACCAGCGAGGCAGCCAGATACTCCACGGTAGCGAAGCCTTGACCGTACTTCGAGCTCTCGTCGAGCTTGCGGACCAGTTCCTCGGGAATCACCTCGCCCGTCTTGTAGTGCTTGGCATAGACCTTCAGCACCTCGGGATCGGTGGCCCAATGTTCGTTGACCTGCGAGGGAAGCTCCACGAAGTCGCTCTCTACGTCGTAGGTGGCATTGTAGTGAACGTCATGAAGCATGAAATGCATGGCGTGGCCGAACTCGTGGAACATCGTGGTCACGTTGTCGAGGTTCTGCAGCGCATAGCCCTCGGCATTGGGGCGCGTCATGTTGCAGACATTGATGGTGACGGGTATCTGGCGCACCGAGTCCTTGTAGGTCTGCGGACGCAAGTCGGTCATCCAGGCACCTGCGGCCTTGCCCTCACGTGGATAGTAGTCGTTGTAGAAGATGGCGACGAGCTTGCCGTCACGATCATAGACCTCCCAGGTCTGCGTCTCCTTGTCGTAGGTAGGCACTTGTCCGGTGATCTCCTTGAAGGTCAGGCCATGCAGCTTCTGGGCAACGTAGAAGATGCCCTGCAGCACATTCTTGATCTCGAAGTATTCGGCTACCTTCTCCTCGTCGATATTGAACTTGGCAGCCTTGGCGCGGCTCGAATAGAACATGTAGTCCCATCCCTCGGGCTCGCAGTCCAGGCCATCCTTCTTCATCTCCACGCGGATGTCAGCGATTTCCTCCTGTGCCTTCTTCACGGCGGGACCCCAGACGGCATTGAGCAGGTCGTAGACGTTCTCCTGCGTCTTAGCCATACGCTGCTTCAGGATAGGCTCGGCAGCGTTCCGGTAGCCCATCAGCTGGGCGCGCTCCAGGCGGAGCTTCACGAGGCTGTCGCAGATCAGCTTGTTGTCCCACTCGTTGCCCTGATTGCCTCGGTTGTAGTAGGCATCATAGATGCGATGACGCAGCTCGCGGTTCTGGCAATACTGCAGCACGGGATTGCACGAGGGGCGCTGCATGTTGAACATGTACTTGCCCTCCTGCCCCTGCTCCTTGGCCATCTGGGCGGCAGCCTCGATGTTGGCCTCGGGCAAGCCGACGAGTTCGTCGCGACTATCGACGGTGACATAGGTGCAGTTGGTCTCATGCATCAGGTTCTGGCTGAACTGGGTCTGCAGGGCGCTGATCTTCTGGTTGAGTTCGCGCAGCTGCGCCTTCTGCTCGGCGCTGAGTTCGGCGCCCTTGCGGGCAAATGCCTCGTAAGTCTTGCGCAGCACAGTCATCTGCTCATGGTCCAGGATCTCGTCGCCTGCCTCGGGGTTGGGCAGAGACAGCTGATAATGGCGGTCGTAGACGGTCTTGACGCGGGCGAAGAGTGCCTCGTTCATGTAGATGTCGTCCGAGTGGGCGGTCATGAGCGGATAGACCTCGGTCTGCAGTGCCTCCAGTTCGGGGGTGGAGTTGCTGTCCGAGAGGTCACCGAAGATGAGGGCAGCCTTCGAGAGCAGCTGTCCGCTCTGGTCGAGAGCGGCAATGGTGTTCTGGAAGTTGGGCTCCTCAGGGTTGTCAATGATATCCTGCACCTCCTGCTTCTGCTGCTGGATGCCGAGTTCGATGGCTTCACGGAAGTTGTCGGGGGTGATGCGGTCATAATCAACGATGCCGTATTTGGCGGTGGGTTCTTCCAGCAGCGGGTTTCCGCTCTGGGTCTTCTGCCCTTGCTGAGAGCAAGAGAGGGTCAATGCACTGCAAAGTGCCATTGCTGAGAGGGTTTTGAAGTTCATTTTGGGCTTATTTTGGGTGCAAAGATAGTGATTTCTTCTGACATTTCCAAACTTCTGACGGCGAAAAGGTGAATTTTACGGCACATTTCATCATTTCGGACACGAGACCTTGCATTTCGGATGCAAAATCGACCAGCTACATGGCAGATCATGCCATTTTCTCTTCTTCTCCCTCTATATCCTATTCGCATGCGAAAAGAGCCGAGACATCACGTCCCGGCTCCTCCGTTGTACATAATAAGATAATCTCGAACGGCTTATTCGGCCATGGCGACGTTCTCGTCACGCTGCATCAGCAGGGCGAGGCCCTTGTTGTTGAGCGTGCGGTTCAGGACAGTGAGGTAGTCGCGATACTGCTTGTCGTCCAGAATGTTGTGGGCGAGCTTCAGGTTGCGGGTCACAGCTTCGCGTACGGCGGCGGGCTGCTTCACCTCCTTCTCGTTACCTGCCTTGCGGAGGTCGTAAATAAGATTATCGCTTGCATACGCCATCACACTCGCCTGCTGCTCGTCGAGCAGGAGGAAGCGGGTCAATGAACGCATGTTCATATTGACATTGTAGTTTACTACAGGGCTGGCGACCTTGACGTTGTTGATCTCCTGAGCCTTAACATTGGCAGTTACCATCATGATGGCAGCGGCTGCCAGAACAAATACCTTTTTCATAACGCAATTTAATTTTTTAATAATGATAAATAATAAAAGTAGTTTAATAATTCGGCCGATACTGGAGGGCCGTCCGTTGAATATAAATTATAGTAGTTCTTTGTAGTTTCTTTTTTGCCTTTTGGCGCTGCAAAGGTAGGGTGTTTTTTCGGTTCTGCAATCAAAACACCCCAAAAATCGTATTCTGGAGACACGAAAACGGCAGTTTTGCCAGATTTGGCTGTCAAATCGGCCTTCGTTTTGGTCAAAAAGAGTGTTGAAAACTCTTGAAGAAACGGAAATCAATTCATTTTCGTGTTTGCGCAATCGGTTGCAGATGGATTATTGTGTATTTTTCGACAAGATTGACCCATAAGATGCAAAAGACGCTATCCTCACGGACAGCGTCTCTTAACACACACACATTTATAACTAACTTAAACCAAAATTCAAACACAAATAAACCATCTTTATATAGATTCCATATAGGATTTCTGTTTTTGACGCTGCAAAGATAGACCTTTTCTATGAAACAAAATAGAACAAATGATGCAAAGGATAGAAAATGCAACACTTATTCTATCATTTGCAACAAATGTTTCAAAACGAATCTGTAGTCCTTTTGCTCCTGTGCGGAGGGTCTTGCGGGTAGGAATAGCCGATAATTCTCGGCTGTTTAGACAACCGCAGTTTGCAGCAGACTACGATTTTAGGGGTCGGAAGGTAGTTTCATGGACACAAATTTGCAAATGTCGGGCAAATGTCTTATTTTTGCACCGTATTGCGTACCAACGTCCATTGATAAGGCAACAACTCAGAACATAACAACATAGAACTATGAACAAGAAAGCACTTCTGCTCATCCTCGATGGTTGGGGATGCGGCGACGGCACCAAGTCGGATGCCATTGCATCTACTCCTACTCCTTATTGGGATTCTCTCCTTCAGAATTATCCTCACTCACAGCTCCGCACCGATGGCCTCAACGTGGGCCTGCCCGAGGGCCAGATGGGCAACTCGGAGGTCGGCCACATGAACATTGGTGGCGGTCGCATCGTCTATCAGGACCTCGTCAAGATCAACATCGCCTGCCAGAATGGCACCATCGCCCAGAACCCCGAGATCGTGGGCGCCTACCAGAATGCCCAGAAGGGCGGCAAGATCCACTTCATGGGTCTGACCTCTACCGGCGGCGTACACTCCAGCCTGGCTCACCTGCTGAAGCTCGTCGACCTTGCCAAGGAGTACGGCCTCGAGGGTCGCACCTATATCCACTGCTTCATGGATGGCCGTGACACCGACCCGCGTTCGGGCAAGGGCTTCATCCAGACCGTGGCCGACCACTGCAAGGAGGTAGGCTGTGGCGAGATCGCCTCCATCACCGGCCGCTTCTATGCCATGGACCGCGACAAGCGCTGGGATCGCATCAAGAAGGCCTACGACCAGCTCACCGCTGGTGTCGGCTCGCACTTCACCTGCCCCGTACAGGCGATGCAGGACTCCTACGACGCCGGCGTGACCGACGAGTTCGTCGAGCCTACCGTCCTCGTCGATGCCAATGACCAGCCTAAGGGCCTCATCGAGCCAGGCGACACCGTCATCTTCTTCAACTACCGCAACGACCGCGCCAAGGAGATCACCTCCGTCCTCACTCAGCAGGATATGCCTGAGCAGGGCATGAAGACCATGCCTCTCTACTACTGCACGATGACTCCATACGACGCCAAGTTCCAGGGACTGCACATCCTCTTCCCCAAGGAGAATGTCGAGCAGACCCTCGGCGAGATCGTCAGCAATGCCGGCCTCAAGCAGCTCCGCATCGCCGAGACCGAGAAGTATGCCCACGTCACCTTCTTCTTCAACGGCGGCCGTGAGGCTGAGTATGCCGGCGAGGAGCGTTGCCTCGTGCCTTCGCCCAAGGTAGCCACCTACGACCTGCAGCCCGAGATGTCGGCTCCCATCGTCTGCGAGAAGCTCTGTGCAGCCATCGCTGAGCAGAAGTACGACTTCATCGCCTGCAACTTTGCCAACGGCGACATGGTGGGCCATACCGGCATCTACCCTGCCATCCAGAAGGCGGTGGTCACCATCGACCAGTGCTGCCACGACGTCTGCGAGACCGCCAAGGCCAATGGCTACGAGGTGCTCATCATCGCCGACCACGGCAATGCCGACTACGCCATCAATCCTGACGGCACGCCCAACACTGCCCACTCGCTCAACCCCGTTCCCTGCGTCTACGTCACCGAGAACAAGGCAGCACAGGTCGAGAACGGCCAGCTCTGCGACGTGGCTCCTACGATCCTCCGCATCATGGGCATCCAGCAGCCTGAGGCAATGACCGGCAAGTGCCTGATTAAGTGACGAGCAATGATTCTATATTTCGCAAACTCACAGCGAACATAGAACGATAAATTAACGAACATGGAACGAAAACGGCTGTCGATTGACCGTTTTCGTTCCATGTCCTTTTTGTAGTCGTCCTATATTTATCGAATAAAACGTATTGGCGCACTCAACTTCCGCAAGTGTTCAAGCGGCAGTTCTTACCTCTTTACCTTTTTACCTTTTACCTTTTTAATTTTTCCTCATCCCCCACTTGAGGAACGTCTGACCGAAGGCGTAGCAGTCCGATTCGTACTCGAATCCCAACTGCGCATAGAGTCGCTGGGCTCCGGGATTGTCGGGGTCAACGAGCAGTGTGATGTGAGTGAGACCTTGCGCGAGGCCTCGCTCTATTTGTGCCTGCATCAGCTCGCGGCCATAGCCACAGCGGCGATACTGAGGCAGCACGGCAAGCGAGTCGATGTAGTACTCGCCAGGACCCGTCTCATCGTCGGCATTGTCGAGATCCATTTCGGGGTTACCAGCAGCGAAGAGGGCAAAGGTGCGGAGGCGGACCTCGTGATAGTTCTCACCCGGATAGGCGAGGCAGAGGCCGACGGGCTCGCCGTCGAGGTAACCGATGAGGGCATGGCGATAACTGTAGAGCACATCCTCGCGCGAGCATACCTCAGCGATGTGGGGCAGCTCTTCGGGCGAGGGATCATGATGGAGCGCCAGGCAGACGCAGCGTGCCACGAAGGCGGCATCGATGGGGGTGGCGGGACGAATAGTGAGCATAGTAGAGCGGGCAGAGCCCGCGATTTGTGCGGCTTTCAGCCGCGGTTGATGTGCTGCGCGCAGTTAAGGGTGGTTGATGCGGCAATAGCCGCAATTTAGCGGACGGTTCCAGAGAGTGAGGCGGCCTTGAGACCATCGGCGCGGAGGCTGACGGTCCAGCTGCCACGTTTGTGACCAGAGCGGATGACGAGGAGGGCGCGGCCCTTCCATGTCAGATGGGTGTCATCGGTGTAGGCGTCGAGGTCCTGCAGATTGGCATTGCCCAGGGCAGCCAGTCGGGCGGTTCCTTTCACCTTGCCTTCGAGCTTCACTTCTGCATCGGGACAGACGCGGCCTTGACGATCCACGACCTCGACGGTGATGTAGCTGAGGTCCTCGCCGTCGGCTTGCAGCTGCCGCGTGGTGGGGGTAAGGCGCAGTGCATAGGGCTCGCCCGCCGTGCTGAGGCTGACAGATGTACCTGCTATGGCCGAGGCGGTAGTACCCGTCGTGGCCGAGGCGGTGGTGACGATCTGTGTTTCCGTCAGCGACCGTGTTTGGTCGCCTGCTGCCGCCACACCCTCAGCCCTCAGCACTCCTGCCTCATAAGGCACAGTGAACACCGCCTTGAACTGCGTCGCGCGGCTCACCTGCTGCTCGCCGACCAGCCGGTCGTTGAGATAGAGCCGCACCACGGGGAACTTCGAGTAGACCTCCACCTCGATGGGGCGTCCCTCCCAACCGGGCCAGTTCCAGCTGTCCCACGTCGGCCAGACACTCCAGAGGGTCTCGCGGATCTTGCCTCGATAGCCGTCGGGCTCCTTCACCGCCATGTGCAGCGGCTCGGCGTGCTCGGGATCGAAGAGCAGCTGGCGGTAGTAGCTGATGGGCTTGCGCCAACCGGTGAGGTCGATGTCGCCACAGTAAGCGCCATGCCAGGGGAAGTGGAGGCCCTGATAGTGTTCGCCAGGTGTCTCGCCCTCATAGTAGTAGCGGCCGATGCCAGCCTCGCCCTGATAGTCGATGGCGGTCCAGACGAAGTCGCCGATGATGTAGGGATGATCATGCACGGCGACCCAGCTCTGGAAGGCGTCGCGCGGATACGACTCGGTCTGCCAGATGATGCGGTCGGGCACGCGCTCGTGATCCGCCTCGGCCTTATGGATGAGGTAGTTGTAGCCAATGACCTCGTGCTGGGCGGCCAGTGGGTCGTAGATCTCCCAGTCGCTGTCCCAAGCAGCGAGTGCCTCGGTGACGGGACGCGTACCGTCGAGTTCTCGGCAGAGGTTGGCGAGCTTATGGGCGGTGGTGACCACCTCGAGCTGCTTGCGCTCTATCACCTCATTGCCCACACTCCACGAGATGATGGAGGGGTGACAGCGGTCGCGCAGCACCATGGCACGGATGTCCTCCTGCCAGCAGCTGTCGAGAAGCTCGTGGTAGTCGTGGTCGTTCTTGGCAGTGCGCCAGCCGTCGAACGCTTCGTCGATGACCATCAGGCCCAGTCGGTCGCAGGCGCCCAGGAACTCCTCGGAGGTGGGGTTGTGCGAAGTGCGGACACAGTTGAAGCCTGCCTGCTTCATCAGCAGCACCTTGCGCTCCTCGGCACGGTCGTAGGCAGCAGCGCCCAGGATGCCGTTGTCGTGATGGATGCAGCCACCGAAGACGGCCATCGGCTGGCCATTAAGTTCGAAGCCCCGCTCGGCAGTGTAGCTGAGCGTGCGGACGCCGTAGTCGAGGGTCAAGGCACCTACGCGCAGCTGGATGAGCGCTGGCTGCTGTGGGCACCAGAGGCTGACGTCGCGCAGGGTGCGATGCTCCTCATAGTCGATGCCATAGTTGATCTGAAGGAGGGCGGAATCGGCATGAAGGCCGTCGGCTGACATGCCATAGACCTGCTCGGTGCGCACCCGGAGCTGCCAGGGATCGTCCATGACACCACGATGACGCGGCTGCAGCCAGACATGGCGGAACAGACCCGAGCCGGAGTACCAGCGGCAGTTCTTCTGCATCGTGTCGTCCACACGGACGGCGAGGACATTGTCACCCTCCACGAGATAGGGAGTCAGATCGACGCGGAAGGAGGTATAGCCATAGGCATGCTGTCCGGCACGCTGCCCATTGACCCACACCTCGGTCTGCATATAGGCGCCCTCGAAGTAGAGCCACAGCTCTTCGCCGTCAGCGAGAGGGCCGACGGTAAGATGCCGACGGTACCAGCCGTAGCCATCCGGGAAGTAGCCGCCATCGTTGCCCATGGCATTGTCAGGAGCAGCTACACCCTCGATGCTCCAGTCGTGGGGCAAGTCGAGGAGGCGCCATGAGGCGTCGTCGAATGTGAGCGAGGAGGCGTCGTCGGGTGCCGAGAGCTGGAAGCGCCAGCCTTGGTCGAGGAGCGTCTGTCCATCGGGACGGATGCCGGTCGATGCCTGTACCGAGAGGACAGCCATCGCCGAGAGGAGGACGAAGAGGATGGAATGTTTCATTATTTGACAATTGACAATTGATATTGGATAATTGGCGCTGCAAAGGTACGGCTTTTTTTCGACAAATGCAACTAAATTTCGGTCAAAAATGGGGTAAACATCCATCATTTCGCCTTTTTTTGACCAGAACTCTTGTATATATTATTTAAAATGTGTATCTTTGCGGCGAAAATTTCATTTTGTGCAACACATTAACGCCACAACACATTAACACAACAATAACGTCGCCACAGCGACCGAACACTATGAAACACTTTCTCAATTCCCTCCTCCTCTCTGCAGCCCTTCTGTGCTGCGCCGAGGCCGCTCATGCCAGCAGCCCTGCCTCCAGGGCCAAAGCTCCCGCCGTGGAGCAGAGTTTCGCTGCAGGCAACGGCACCTTCCTCCTGAATGGCGAACCCTTCGTCGTCAAGGCCGCCGAAGTACACTATCCCCGCATCCCCCGTCCCTACTGGGAGCATCGCATCAAGATGTGCAAGGCGCTCGGCATGAATACCCTCTGCCTCTACGTCTTCTGGAACATCCACGAGCAGCAGGAAGGCCAGTTCGACTTCACCGAGAACAATGACCTGCGCGCCTTCATCCAGCTGGCGCAGCAGAACGGCATGTACATCATCCTGCGTCCCGGTCCCTATGTCTGCGCCGAATGGGAGATGGGCGGTCTGCCCTGGTGGCTGCTCAAGAAGAAGGACATCCGCCTGCGCGAACTCGATCCCTACTTCATGGAGCGTCTGAAGATCTTCGAGTCGAAGGTCGCCGAGCAGGTGGCTGACCTCACTATCGAGAAGGGCGGCCCCATCATCATGGTGCAGGTCGAAAACGAATACGGCTCGTACGGCATCGACAAGCCCTACGTCAGTGCCGTGCGTGATGCACTGCGTGAGGTAGGCTTCGACAAGGTGCCCCTCTTCCAGTGCGACTGGTCGAGCAACTTCACCAACAACGGCCTCGACGACCTCATCTGGACGATGAACTTCGGCACAGGCGCCAACATTGACAACGAGTTCCGCCGTCTGGGCGAACTCCGTCCTGAGGCTCCCAAGATGTGCTCGGAGTTCTGGAGCGGATGGTTCGACAAGTGGGGCGGCAAGCACGAGACCCGCGGCTCGAAGGACATGGTCGACGGCCTGCGTGAGATGCTGAGCAAGGGCATCTCCTTCTCGCTCTACATGACCCACGGCGGCACCAACTGGGGCCACTGGGCAGGTGCCAACAGCCCCGGCTTTGCCCCTGACGTCACCAGCTACGACTACGACGCACCCATCAACGAGGCAGGTCAGACCACGCCCAAGTATTATGAGCTCCGCGAGATGATGGCGGGCTTCATGAATGGTCAGAAGCAGAGCCCCGTGCCTGCAGCCATCCCCACCATCACGATTCCACAGGTGCAGTTCACCGAGGTGGCTCCCCTCTTCGACAACCTGCCCGAGGGCAAGACCGTCGAGGGCATCAAGACCATGGAGGAGTTCGATCAGGGCTGGGGCTCCATCCTCTATCGCCACACGCTCGACCAGGACGTCCCTGCCGGCATCATCCGCATCCGTGAGGCGCATGACTACGCACAGGTCTTCGTCAACGGTGAGCGCGTAGCCACCCTCGACCGCCGTCAGCACGAGACCGAGATGCCGATGCCTGCCCTCCACCGAGGCGACCGCCTGGACATCCTCGTCGAGGCCATGGGCCGCATCAACTTCGGTCGCGCCATCAAGGACTACAAGGGCATCACCCAGAGCGTGGAGCTCATCTATCAGGTGGGTGGCTCGTCGCGCGTCACTGTCGAACCTCAGACCTGGACCGTCTATAACCTCAGCGACAGCTACGAGACTGTCAAGGCGCAGCACTACGCACCCCTCGCCGAGCGTCTCCCCATCGGCTCCTACCGCGCCACCTTCCGGCTCAAGAAGGTGGGCGACACCTTCCTCAACTTCGAGACCTGGGGCAAGGGTCAGGTCTACGTCAACGGCCATGCCATGGGCCGCATCTGGCAGATCGGTCCCCAGCAGACACTCTATATGCCAGGTTGCTGGCTCCGCAAGGGCGAGAACGAGATCATCGTCACCGACATCGTCGGTCCTGAGGCAGCCGTCACCGAGGGCCTGAAGGAGCCCATCATCGACCAGCTCAACCTCAAGGCACCACAGACCCACCGCATGCAGGGCGAGAACCTCGACCTCACGGGCGAGAAGCCTGTCCTGGAGGGTTCGTTCGCTGCTGGCAATGGCTGGCAGGAGGTCCGTTTCGACCAGCCCGTCTCGGGCCGCTACGTCTGCATCGAGGCTCTCAACGTCCACGACAATCGTGCTCCTGAGGGCAAGGCTGACAAGGGCATCGCCTGCATTGCCGAGTGGTATATGCTCGACGAGCAGGGTCATCGCCTGAGCCGCGAGCCCTGGCAGGCCGATTATGCCGATGATGAGAACATCACCGACGGCAACCAGACTGCCGACAAGATCTTCGACCTCCAGGAGAGCACCTACTGGAGCACCAACCGCAAGGCTGCCTTCCCCCACCAGGTCATCATCGACCTCGGCAAGGACTACACCTTCGGCGGCTTCCAGTACCTGCCTCGCGCCGAGGCAGGCGCTCCTGGTTCGATCTGCGACTACCGCATCTACGTCCGGAGCGGAGCGTTCAAGAAATAAAGAGACCCCCTCTTATCCCCCTTAAGGGGGAGGAGGATTCAAATCCCTCAGACCCCCTCCCCCTCTCTTCGATTCATGCAAGACCAGAATCATCCCTTCCATCGCTTCCACTACTGTCCCCTCTGCGGCAGTGACCGCTTCGTGGAGCACGGGGCCAATGCCCGCCGGTGCGAGGCGTGCGGCTTCACCTACTACACCAATCCGCGCGGAGCCACCGTCGCCGTCATCGTCAACGACCGCGGCGAACTGCTCTGCGGCCATCGTGCCAACGACCCAGCCCGCGGGACGCGCGACCTCATCGGTGGCTTCCTCGACCTCGACGAGACGGCCGAGGAGGGCATGTGCCGCGAGATACGGGAGGAGTCGGGCATGACGGTCCATCCCTCACAGCTCCACTACCTCTTCTCGCAGCCCAACCGCTACCCCTATTCCGGCATCATGTGCCGCACCATCGACCTCTTCTTCGAGGTGCGCGTCGAAGGCCGCCCCACCGCCGTAGCGCAGGACGACATCGCCGGCCTGGAGTGGCTCCCCCTCGCCTCGCTCGACATCTCCGGGTTCGGCCTCGAGAGCATCCGTGCCGGGCTCAGACGTTACCTGCGACCTGCGCAGTGACCGGCAGACCGACCTCTGCCTGAGCAGCACGGGCGATTCGCTCTTCCTACTCGTAGACGAAGCGGAGACCTTCTGCTTCGACCTCAAGTCCTATCGGTTCGGCGCCATCGACAAGGCGGCCTATCTGGCATGCAAGGGATTATGCGGGCAGATGCAGCGCCTGCCCTTCGACCATGAGGAGAACCGCTACACCTACCGTGACACCTACGGCACATTGTGGTCCGTTCAGCCCGATGGGCGCATCTGCTGCCAGGACGCAGCCTCCCACGAGTGGCAGCGGTGTGAGGATGCGGGGTTCGACAAGTTGTCCAACCTCCTGGACGTACAGGCTGACAGCCAGAACAACCTGTGGGCCATTGACAAATATGGCATCTACAAGATCGAACTCTTCGAGAGCCATTACGAGGTGTTCCCTCAGGAACAGGAGGCCCAGATACGAGCGTTCATGCAGGACCATCTGCAGCGCTATTGGGTGTCGAGCTACGAAGACCAGACGCTCAGGGTCTTCAGCCCCGACAATCGTCTGGTGGGCTATCTGGCGCCTGATGGGACGCTCCGCCCGTCGTATACTCGTCTGGGCGCCAGTGCCTACTGCATGCACGAATCGGCCAATGGGCGCATCTGGATAGCCACAGAGAGCGGAGGAGTGAACCGCCTATAATCAAGCGAAAGGCCAGTTCCAAAAGAAACTGACCTTCCGTGAGTGCGCGTTATAGTTCAATGCGGTCGACGTAATAGGCAAAGGCTAATGAGGCAATGATAAGGACAATGAAGCTGAGATGCCCTTCGAGCCATAGGTCAATGCCAATGATCAATGCAATGGCAAGAAGAATAAGATACTTTTTCATACTAATGGAGGATTAATGTTTACGACAAGGAAAGCCAAAATAAGACTCATAAGCGGTCTTGAGATACTCGGTGCTGATGAATACCAACGGGATGCTGTACGAATAGGAAATCAGCAGTCGCAAAAGAAAGACCGATTTATGAGGGTCATCGGATGGGTACGGTAGCGTGCAATGACCAGACTCGTGAAGCACCGAAGCCACCTCATCGCTAACCTCGTGAGGGGTAGGTAGCCCGAAATCAGTTGTCACATTTGTCACGTTGTCACGCTGCGAACAGGACAAGCCGCAAATGTTGGTCGCTCGGTGCCATTCACGGATAATGTTGATGTAACTGATTCGCCGATATTCGTTGTCGAGCTTGCGGCGCGTGTCCATCAGCCATCCCCAAGCCTGGCGGTAATCGAGAGCGGCAGCTTGTTGCTGCCAGCTCTCTACATAGGTGCCTACTTTTTCTGCCATACGTCGGAATCAATTCTAATGACACGTTTGCGTTTTACCCATTGGCGGAGGGTAGCGAGTCCGTCTCCCTCGCGCCCAAGGCGCTTACGGGCTAACTGGTATTCCTCGAGGTTGAAGGTTTCGGGGAGCATGGCGAGGAAGTCGACGGGGCCGCGGTGCTTGAACTGCTTCTCGTTGTTCATCAGTTCCTGCAGCTCGTTGCCGAAGAAGCACATCTTGCACCACATATCGTATTGCAGCGACCATCGGCAGTAATCCTCGATGAGCTTGCTCCACTGGTAGCCGTGCGCCACGAAGAGCACCATGGCCTTGAGGTATGCGATGACGGTGGCGCGGTAGCTAAGAATCAGATAGGCGTCGCTATTGAGTTCCCGTGCTTCGAGGCTGTTTTCCTCTTGCAGCTGACGGACCATGCGCAGGGCTTCGGGGCAGGTGACGAGGCCGGAACAAGCGTTAAGGCGGTCGATATAGGGCTTCAGCGCTGCGGAGAAATCGGTGCGAGGTGTCCGGTTAAACAACGAACGTCAGTCAAAAGGAAGGGTCGGTGGGTTCGGGACCCGGGGAGGGAAGGGACTGTCCCACAGCTGAAATTGCGTCAGCCGAAGAATGGCGCAATTTCTGATGGGGGACTGTCCCCTTAGAAGAAAATGCGCCATCGCCCGGGATGGCGCATTTTCGTGACCGGGGACTGTCCCCTTCCGACGAAATGCGCCATCTTAGGCTGGCGCATTTCGCCTTCATGGGACAGTCCCTCCCCCGATCTCGCCCTATCTGTCCAGAGTGTGGTCTGTCAACCGGACAGTTCGTTCCAGTGTCATAAATCCGTATTTCGGCATCGGTGCTTCACCTTCGGGCTTCACGATGGTGCAGAGACTCAGTCGCGACAAGGTGCCATCGTTAATCATAGAGGTAAGGAATGAACGTCCTTTCTCGATGGTATATGAGG
>R14__coassemble_211_pt1 | contig 47283 bp, 32 predicted proteins | sample R14__metabat2_high_PE_017 | metagenome-assembled genome bin R14 | reverse complement strand
GAGCAGAGGGGCGCAGAGGACATTCGCGGAGAGCGCTATAGCGCAACGCAAGCGTTCTCCGCTGCTCGCCACGCCCGCAGCCAGCGTCTCAGCATGTCAGCAGCCACCGCCCCTGGCAATCCCGCAGCCACCAGCCCTGGCACGCCCGCACCCACCGACTCAGCACGCCGACGCCACCGCTCGCAGCGCCCGCAGCCACCGACTCAGCATGCCAGCAGCCACCAGCCCAGCCACGCCCGCAGCCACCAGCCCCCTCACCGCCCCTTGTCAGCACGCACGGCACACACAGCGCACGGCGCGCCGCTCCTCTGCACTAAGGCCGAAGGCGAAGATGAGGGCGGCAAGCGCCGCCGCATTGAGCAGCACGAGGAGCAGCAGGCCCAGCAGTGAGGCGGGCAGCAGCGCCGACAGCCCCGCGCACAGCAGGGCATCCACGAGGGCGACGAGCAACGCCGGCGCCACGATGAGTCGCAGCACGCTGCGCACCCTCAGCACCGACACCTGCGCGCCCAGCCAGACACGCAGCGCGCATGCCACGACATCCATCGCGACAATGGCGGCGAGCATCCACGAGGGGCTGTCCGTCAGTCGCGCCACCACCCAGCTGACTGGCAGCACCGCCACATAGAACACCTCAGGCACAATCATGAACCGCGCAATGCGTCCCGTGGCAAGCACAGCCGTGCGCAGCGGCTCGAAGGCGGCGTAAGTGAGACTGATGAAGACAGTGCCCTGCACGAAGCGCACCGCATGAGGCGGCACCTCGCCCAGCCAGAGCTCCATCACCTGACCAGTGCGGCAGAGGAAAGGCAACATCAGCAAATAAATGAGATAGACCTCGAGCTTCGAGCCACTGTAGACCAGCCGCTGATGCACCTCGAGGTTGCCCTCGGCATAGGTCTTGGTGATCTGCGGCTGAATCGCCTTGAAGAGATTGAGGGCAAAGGAGAGCACCATGTTCTTGAGCTGCAGGGCGATGGCATAGACCGCATTGACCGCCACGCCGAAGGTCCAGTTGATGACCAATGCCAGCCCCTCGCCACTCACCATCTGCAAGATGCCCGAAAGGGTAGAGACCCCGGCGAACTGCGCCATCTCGCGTATCTGTTGTCGGTTGATGCCCCAATGATAGCGCGCCTCAGGGAAGTGGCGATGACAATAGAGCTGATAGCAGAGGCGTACCAGCAGCGTGATGAGCGCCATCGAGGCGCCATAGACGATGAGCCGGGCACTCACCTCCGACAGGAGGCTGAGCGACCACGCTGCGAGGCAGGTAAGCACCACCTTCAGAATCGAGATGGCCGCGAAGGCCCCCATCCGCTCATGGGCAATGACCAATGCATTGTAAGGGATGGCAATCATCTCGAAGAGGAATGCCACGACGGTGAACTGGAAGACCCACTGCGCCGCCACGCGGCTCGCCTCGGGGATATTGAGCCAAGCCGTGAGCGCCCACGGTCCTATCGCCTCGAGCAGCACGACGAGCACGGCGGCAAAGAGCAGCAGCACGTTGAGCGAAGAGCAGAAGACCTCCCCCACCCTGCCCTCGCGACCACGCCCTAACTCGTAGGTAACGAAGCGCTGCACCGCCGTGGTGATGCCATTCGAAAAGACGCCGAACATCGACACCACCGACCCCACCACGCCATAGACACCGAGGTCATCGACGCCAAGGTTCTGAAGCGTCAGCCGCGTGGCCCAGAGATTGAGCCACATCGTGATGAGCATGCGTCCGTAGAGGAGCAGCGTGTTGCTGAGGATGCGCTGGCGACTGTAATTGGGGAGGGGGCTTTCCATGGCCGATCAGAAACACCGCCTATGGTCACAGCTTCGCTGAGACCTGCCACACGGAGGTGCAGAAGGACGGACGGGAGGTCATAATTCGGGGGCAAATTTAACGAAAAAAAGTGAATTCTCCAAAAATTCGCACCAAAAACTTGCACAAGTCCCGAAAATTCGCTATCTTTGCGCCCGAAATTACCAAGAAGTTGACCGTACGTGCCCCCTGCTCCAGGCTGTGAAGCCGTAAATACAAGGGGGAATGAGGATAATCAGTCTAAAGGTATTGTAACGCGCGCCACCAGCAGTCATGACGACAGCGGCCCAGCCGCCTCGTAACCCAAGCTCGTGGCAAACAAAAAACACGTAAGGTAATGTCCAAGAAACTCACATTCACCATCCTCTCCATCTCGCTGCTCACCGTGATGGCAGGCGCCGCCGTGGCTCCCGCCCTCGGCATCATCCAGCAGCACTTCAGCAACCAGCCGGCATTGATGATCAAGCTCATCGTCTCGATGCCTGCGCTCTTCATCATCCTGGTCAATCTGCTCTTCACGCAGGTGTGCCGCCTGCTGCGCACCCGCACCATCGCCCTCCTCGGACTCACGATGTACGTCGTGTGCGGCACGGGCGTCTTCCTCGTCGACGACATGACCACGCTGCTCGTGCTACGTGCCCTACTGGGCGTCAGCGTAGGTCTCATCATGCCGCTCTCGACGGGACTGCTGGCTTATTACTTCCCGCCGCAGGAGATGGCGCGGCTGATGGGTCTCTCGGCCGCCATGAACCAGATGGGCGGCGTCGTGGCAACGCTGCTGGCAGGCATCCTTGCCTCCATCCAGTGGAACTATGCCTTCCTCGTCTATCTGATGGGGCTCATCGCCATCGTCCTGGTGTTGCTCTATCTGCCCAACGAGAAACTGACGCCAGCCAAGGGCTACAAGCGCGAAGCCAAGCGCGTAGAACGCGGCATCAGCGACCAGGAGGCCAAGGAGTTGGCGCGTCATGAGGGCACCTGGGTGATGGTGCGCCGCTTCCATCCCTCCATCGTCGGCATGCTGCTGTGCATGGGCTGCTTCTTCGTCTTCGTGACCAACTTCGCCATCACCGAGAGCGCCGCCTTCGGCACGATGCTGGTGACCTGGCTGATGGTGGGCACCGACGTGGTGGCATTCGTGATGGGCATGCTGTTCGGCAAGATGATGAACGGACTGCGCCATCAGATGAAGTATCTGGCGCCCGCCTTCTTCCTGCTGGGCTTCGGACTCTTCTGCATTGCTCCGTCCATCCCGGCAGCCTACACCGTCCTGGTCATCGTGGGCTGTGCCTGCATCGGCGCCGCCAATGGCGTAGGCATCCCCTATCTGAACACCATCGCCTCGATCAAGGGCGGCAAGGAGAGCGTCACGACGGTGATGCCACTCATCTCCGCCTCGCTCTACATCGGCCAGTTCCTCTCGCCGATGGTAGTGGGCTTCTGTTCGGGCATGCTCTACGGTGACGATCTGCGCGGCCCCTACAAGGTAGCCGTCGGGCTGGCGCTCGTCTATCTGCTGCAGGTATTCCTGACAAGGCACTTTCAGAGCCTTCCACCGAGGAATCGGGAAAAGAAATAATAATACCCCCGCGTCACACCGGAAGAAATGGTGACGCGGGGGTATTTTTACGATTAGCAGGGGTCAAAAACTATCTGCATTGAATATCTGCAATGAGCCGACGGCTCATTTCTTCTTCTTCTCGGGAGGCGCGGGGAAAGAGACCTCCGAGTGACCGAAGTCTCGGCTGGTGGCCACAGCGATGCCGCGTTGCTGAGGCTGATTGACGGCACAATAGAAATGGTAGACCACACCCTGATACTTCAGGACAAAGCTCTTGTGGGCAAAGAAAGAGTCAAACTCCTCGGTGGGCTTGATGAGGTCATCACCCTCCCAGTCGTACCAATGGATGAGGTCACGCGAACAGGCGAAAGTGTTGTAGGCATAATAGGTACGTTTGGGGTTGAATGCCGAGAAGTAGAACATCGTATAGAGCACCTCCGCATCGTCGGCAGGAGCATCGAGCACCTGACCGTCGCGGACGTACATCTTCTGAATCTGTGCATCGCCCGTGATGATGCCCTGGCTCTCATGGCTGAAGACGGGATTGCCGGCATAGCGTTTCCACTGGCGCATATCGTGGCTGGTGGCTATGCCGATGCGCTCGCCCTTGTAGTCGGTCTCGGGATTGATGCCGCCGGCATTGTAGTACATCAGGAAGGGGGCGCCCAGATGCTCCTCAGGGTCGTAGTAGACCATCGACTTGTATTGGATAAGGCCATCGAACCACTGCACGTCGGCATCCTGCTCGGAGAGAATCGGCCAGGGATAGGTGCGCCACTCATGCGCCGTCGAGATGTCGCCCGACGTCCACGCCATGCCGATGTGGAGGGAACCATTGACCCCCTCATAGCCGGTGCCGGCGCCACCCAGATAGGTCATCCAGTGGCGATGGTCGTATTCGCCGAGCTGGTAGGAGCCGCCCCAGTTCCAGTCGAGCAGGGAGGGGAAGCCGCCGCGCTGGTTGGCATCCCAGCGGAGGGTGTCGAGCCAAGGGTCGGGATTGACGTTCTTGGCATCATGCTGCGTGTCCTCGCCCACGTAGCTGAGCAGACGGCCGAGGGTGTGCCAGTGCAGCAGGTCGTCGCTCTCGCTGAGCCACGTCTCGTAGCCACGGCCGTCCTTGCCGCCCGAGCCGTTGTAGATGACGTAGGTCATGTACCAATGGTCACCCTGACGGAAGACGGTGGGGCAGTCGACCTTGTGCTTGTTGTCCTCGGGGGCAACGACGAGGCCGTACTTGTAGGGCGTCTGCGAGGCTTGAAAGACGGGAGCCATCTGCTCCTGGCTGACCACATAACTCTGCGCCATGGCGCAAAGGCTGGACAAGGAGAGTCCGATGAGTGCAAGGGTGCGTGTCATATCAATGTAGTTTTGTCACTTAATCTTGTGTTTCGATCGTTGCCCCATACAGATCATCGAAGCGCTGGCGCATGTGGGGCATCTGGCCGCGGCGGAGGCTGAGGTGAAGGCGACAGGAGAGCTGGAAGTCCTGCTCGAGGACGGTGGCGCCCTCCTCCTTGACGATGCGCATCACTTCGCCCATCAGCGGATATTCGAAGGCTACCCAGAGCTCCTCCTCGATGAGGCGTTCCTCAATAGTCGCTGTGGCGAGCGCCTCCTGCGCCGCGATGCGATATGCCTCGATGAGCCCCGACGTGCCGAGCTTGATGCCGCCGAAGTAGCGCACCACGATGACGACGAGGTTGGTGAGGCCGAACGAATTGATCTGCCCGAGGATGGGCTTGCCGGCAGTGCCCGAAGGCTCGCCGTCGTCGTTCGAGCGGAACTCCTTGCGCTCGGGTCCCAGCATGTAGGCCCAGCAGCAGTGGCGGGCATCACAGTACTCATTGCGGTAGAGCTTGACGATGTCGAGCGCCTCCTGTGCCGTGCGGCAGGGCTCAGCAAAGCTGATGAACTTGCTCATCTTCTCCTTGTAGAGCCCTTCGCCTGTGGAGGTTATGGTCTTATAGGTATCGTCCATCACGGCCCCACATGAGTTTGTTGCGTAAGGTATCGAAGAAGGAGTGCTCCAGCTGACGCACCACGCCTATCTGATAGTCCGCCTTCGACAGATGGAGGCGCGACTGGGTGGTGAGGTGGACCGTCTGGCCGTCGGTCGAGACGAGGAAGATGTTGTTGCGCGACGCGACCTCGATGTCGAGCTGCGCACTGTCGCGTATCACGAGGGGACGGGTGGTCAACGAATGAGGGGCAATGGGCACGATGACCCACGAACCCGACTGCGGCTCGAGGATGGGACCGCCAGCACTCATGGCATAGGCAGTAGAGCCCGTCGGCGTGGCGATGACGAGGCCGTCGGCATCGTACTGGTTGAGGAAGACGCCATCGACCCACACCGACACCGAGACCATCGACGACTGGTCGCGCTTCAGGACAGCCACCTCGTTGAGCGCATTGCTCTGGTACTTCTGGAGACAGTCGGGGATGTCGAGGTGCAGGAGGGCGCGGTGCTCGACGGCAAACTTCTGCTCGACGAGGATGGACTGCAGCGCCTCGTCAAGCCCATTGAGCGAGACGTCGGCGAGGAAGCCCAGATGCCCCGCGTTGATGCCGAGGATGGGGGTGCCGCTCGAACCGATGCTGGCAGCCGTGCGCAGGAAGGTGCCGTCACCGCCGATGCTGAGTGCCATGTCCGCCTCGCCATGTTCGACGATCGAGACACCGGGCAACTGCTCGAGCAGCTGTCTCACTTCCGCCATCACTTCGGGACGGCTCTTGCCGTAGAGGGATACTTTCATTCAGTTTAGGGGTCGTTAGTAGTTATTGATCCAAGCCTCACACCGATGGCGCAGTTATTGGCCAAAGCCTCGCTCCTGTGGCGCAGCCATTGACCAAAAGCCGGAGCCCGGAGGTGGGGGGATCAGATGCGGTCGAGCACCTTCTGGATCAGGTCGGGCATACCGCCCTTGTAGTCGACGTTGACATTGTGTGCCACGCGGTTGGCGACCACGAGGCAGACGGTGACGGCGCGATGTCCGAGCAGGCGGGCGAAACCAGTCACGGCAGCCGACTCCATCTCGTAGTTGGCGATGCGATGACCCTGGTACTCGAACTGCGAGAGCCGCTCATTGAGCTGCGGCGCTGCCAACGGGAGCCTCAGCACGCGACCCTGCGGACCGTAGAAGCCGGCTGCCGAGATGGTCACGCCGTGGTACATGTCGTCAGCGCCGATGCGCTCCAGGAGCGTGGGGTCGGAGTGGACGACGTAGGGATCGGCAGCCTTTTTGGGATAGCCGATGAAGGAGGTCAATGCCAGTTCGAAGCTGGCATCCGACACGCTGTCACGCCCGGCATACCAGTCGAGCACGCCGTCGAAGCCGACGCTGATGTCAGAGATGATGTGGGTGCCGTAGGGACAATCGGGCTGCAGACCGCCACAGGTGCCGATGCGCACGATGTCGAGGGTGCGGTGCTCCGCCTTGACCTCGCGCGTCAGGAAGTCGATGTTGGCGAGGGCATCCAACTCATTGAGCACGATGTCGATGTCGTCCGCCCCGATGCCGTGGCTCATGGCGGTGATGCGCTTGCCGTGGTAGGTGCCGGTGACAGTGTGGAACTCGCGCGACTGCACCTCGCACTCGCGGCTGTCGAAGAAGGAGGCTATCGTGTCGACGCGACCAGGATCGCCGCACATCACCACCTTGTCGGCCAGTTGTTCCGGCCGTACATGCAGATGGAAGCAACTGCCATCCGCATTGATGATCATTTCGCTGGGTTCAATCATGGAATCTGAGGTTTTAAGGGATAGGGGGGAAGGGGGAGTTACTGCTCCAGGCGGCGGTAGTCCTTGACCGCCTCGCGCTGCTCCTCGTAGTAGCCGACGAGCGCCTCCTCGGCGCGCAGGATGCTCTGGGCGAGGGTCTGGCGCTGCTGGGGCGAAGCCTGGGCATACTGCCGACGGCTCTGTGCCAGAGTAGCCTCCATCTCGCTGATCTTCTGTCCGAGAGCGACGCTCTTCTGGTAGGCGCTGCGTGCCTGAGGGCTACGGAACTGGTCAGCGCTGGTATAGACGCGGCCGTCGCTGATCACGATGTGCTCCTGGGGCTCCTCCACGACAGGCTCCTGCGGTGCCTCGCGCAGTTCGTCGATGAGCGCCTGATAGCCGCCCTCCTCGCGCCACGTCTCGCGCAGGTCGTCGATGCGGGCACGGCTCACCGTGGGCTCATCGAGGTACCGAGGGTCATCCTCGACGAGGAAGCGGTAGATGGTCACCTTGCCAGCAGGAGCATTGCGGTCAGTGGCCCACCAACCCACCTGGTGCGTCTCGTCAATCGCCATCATGTAGTCGTTGTAAGGCGAATTGAACGGCATGCCGAGGCGTTCGGGCTGGTAGTACTCGCCCTCCTCGGAGTTGTAGGTAGTGCGGTAGATGTCGTAGCCGCCCATGCCCGGCGTGCTGTCGCAGGCGAAGTAGATGGTCTCGCCATCGGAACGCAGGAAGGGGTCGATGAGGTGATATTGCTCGGTGCCGAGGCCCTTGAGGGGACGCTCCTCCTCCCACTTGCCCTGGAACTGCTGCGTCTCATAAAGACCATCGGGACGGCTGAAGATGCGGTGGTCGCCCGCCTGGCTCTCATAGTAGAGCCTGCCGTCGGCCTTGGCTACACGACCCGACTCGTTGCCCAGCATGTAGTAGCTGAAGAAGTCCGCCTCGTCGACCAGCATGCTGTCGATGATGACCACGTCCTCGATGTGCTCGTAGGCACGGGCACAAGCCTTGAGCTCCGAGATGAGGCTGTCGGCTCGCTCCAGCCACTCGGGACTGTTGAGCACCGTCTGGTAGGTCTCGGCAGCCTCGAGCGCCTCGTCGAACTGGTAGAGGTGCTGCTGCACGATGGCGAGGTACCACAGGGCGCCCGACTTGCGGCTCTGGCGCACCGCCTTCTGGAGATAGGGCAATGCCTCCTCGTACTTGCCCAGCTGACACAGGCGCTTGCCCTCCGCCTTATTGTCGACGGCGGCGAAGCCTTGCTGCAGGGTCAGCGAGCATACGATTGCTATAAGCAGGAATATATTTTTCTTCATCACGATTTGCAATTTTGAGAGTGCAAAAATAAGAACTTTTTTGCAAAAACGCTACTTTTCGGTCAAGAATTTCAATATTTCCCCAATTTTTTCCCACAAATTGACCGATTTGTCTCAAAAATGAGTATCTTTGCACCGTTTTTTTATAAAGAAATACGGACTGTCAAGCAACAACACGATAGATAAGATAATGACGCCAAACGCATCCGACCGTTGCCTGGTCATCATCCCGACCTACAACGAAAAGGAAAATATCGAGAACATCATCCGCTACGTCTTCCGACTGAGCGAGCCCTTCCACATCCTCGTGATTGACGACGGCTCGCCTGACGGCACTGCCGCCATCGTCAAGCGGCTGCAGGAGGAGTTCCCCGCTGAACTGCACCTCATCGAGCGTGCCGGCAAGCAGGGCCTCGGCACCGCCTACATCGCAGGCTTCCGCTGGAGCCTCGAGCATGGCTATGACTATACGTTCGAGATGGATGCCGACTTCAGTCACAATCCCGACGACCTGCTGCGCCTCCATGCCGCCTGCCGCGACGAGGGCGCCGACCTTGCCATCGGCTCGCGCTACGTGAGCGGCGTGAACGTGGTCAACTGGCCGATGGGCCGCGTACTGATGTCGTACTATGCCTCGAAGTATGTGCGCGCCGTGACCGGCATGCAGGTGCATGACTCGACGGCAGGCTTCGTCTGCTACCGTCGCCGCCTGCTCGAGAAGATCGAGCTCGACAAGATACAGTTCAAGGGCTATGCCTTCCAGATCGAGATGAAGTACACGTCGCTCATGATGGGCGCCGTCATCAAGGAGGTCCCCATCATCTTCACCAACCGCGTGCTCGGCACCTCCAAGATGTCGGGCGGCATCTTCAGCGAGGCGGTCATCGGCGTCATCAAACTCAAGATAGGGTCATGGACCAGAATTTATCCCAAGCTTTGACCGATGTCGACATCCTCACGGAGGGTCGTCTGATACATGGCAATCTGATCATCGGCGAGGAGGGTCGCATCGCCGACATCCAGGAGACCGGGCCTTCGGTGACCGGGTCGCGCTTCGTGATTCCCGGCTGCATCGACGCGCACGTCCACTTCCGTGAGCCGGGATTGACCCAGAAGGCCGACATTGCCTCCGAGAGCCGCGCAGCCGCCGCCGGTGGTGTCACCTACGTGCTCGACATGCCCAACGTCAAGCCCACCACCACCACGCCCGAAGCCCTTGCTGAGAAGCGCCAGCTCTTCCAGGAGAAGTGCGTCGTAGGTTACGGCCTCTGGTACGGCATCACCACCGACAACGTCGAGCAGGCACTCCGTGACTACGGGCAGCCCGATTCGCCGAGGCGCGACGACATCTGCGGCTTCAAGGTCTTCCTCGGCTCGTCGACCGGCGGCATGCTGATGAACGACCAGCAGCGCCTCCGCCAGCTCTTCGCCGGCACGCAGCGCGTCATCGGCATCCACTCGGAGAGCGAGGACGTCATCCGCCGCAATGCCGACCAGTTCCGCCAGCTCTTCGCCGGCCAGGAGGTCCCCATCGAATATCACCCCCGCATCCGCGACGTGGAGGCTTGCATGCAGACCACACGCATGGCGGTGGACCTCGCCGTCGAGACCGGCGCGCAGCTCCACGTCTGCCACCTCACCACGAGCGAGGAGCTCGACTACCTCACCCGCATCGCCGCCCCCAACATCACCGCCGAGGCTTGCGTCGCCCACCTCTGGTTCTCGCAGGAGGACTACAGGCAGAAGGGCGCCCTCATCAAGTGCAATCCTGCCATCAAGCGCCGCCAGGACCGCGATGCCCTGCGCGCCGCGCTCCAGGACGGCCGCATCTACAGCGTCGCCACCGACCACGCGCCACACCTGCTCGCCGACAAGCAGGGCGGTGCCCTACGTGCCGCCTCGGGCATGCCCAGCGTGCAGTACAGCCTGCTCGCCATGCTCGAACTGAAGCGTCAGGGCTACGTCTCGCTCGCCCAGCTCGTGCAGCTCATGGCGACACATCCCGCCCAGCGCTTCGGCATTCGGGACCGTGGCGAGATACGCGTCGGTGCCTATGCCGACCTCGTGCTCGTCGACCCCAACGCATCGACCACCGTCACCCGCGAACAGATCGTCTCGAAGTGCGGCTGGAGTCCCTTCCTGGGCACCACCTTCAGCCACCGCATCTGCGGCACGTGGGTCAATGGGGAGCGAGTCTTCGACTCGTAAATTGTCAAATCGTAAATTGTCAAATCGTCAAATGGCATACGAAGCCAAACTCATCAACGTCGAGGAGGCCATCCGTCAGAAGGCTCCGAAGCAATATCCCAAGATCCCGAAGTGGGTGTTCCGCCTGACCGCCTGGCTGATCTGCCAGAAGGAGATGAACGATACCATCACGGCGCTCAAGGACCGCGAGGGCGTGGACTTCGCCGAAGGCATGTGCCAGCGTCTCAACGTCAAGTACGTGCTCCACGGCATGGACAACATCCCGGAGCAGGGACGCTTCATCTTCGTCAGCAATCACCCGCTCGGCGCCTTCGACGGTATCTCTTATATCAACGTGCTGGGCCGGAAGTTCCCTAAGTTCAAGGTCATCGTCAACGACCTGCTGATGTACATCGTGGCGCTGCAGCCCGTCTTCCTGCCGGTCAATACCCTCGGCCGCCAGAAGCGCGAGGACATGGAGGCCATCGACCAGGCATACAACGACCCTGACACACAGCTCCTCACCTTCCCCGCCGGCTTCTGCAGCCGCTGGATCGACGGCAGGATTCAGGACATCGAGTGGAAGAAGTCGGTCATCACCCAGGCCATCGAGAGCCAGCGCGACGTCATCCCGATGCATTTCGAGGGCCGCAACTCCACGACCTTCTACTTCGTCGAGTGGTTCCGCCGCAAAGTACTGCACATGAAGTTCAACATCGGCCTCATCCTCCTGCCCTGGCAGATGATGAAGACCGCCCAGGGCAAGACCTTCACCATCACCGTCGGCAAGCCCATCCCGTGGCAGACCTTCACTGACAAGTCGCGCACTCCTGCCGAGTGGGCACAATGGCTGCGCGAGCAGAGCTATGCGCTGCGCGAAGTTAAAAGTTAATAGTTAAAAGTTAGAAATTGATGGAACAGCCTATCATTGCTCCTATCGACAAAGAATTACTCAAGCAGGAGCTGGCATCGCATGCCACCCTGCTGCGCCATGCACGCAAGGGCGGCAACGACATCTATACCTTCAATGGCAACGAATGTCCCCAACTGATGCGTGAAGTGGGCCGTCTGCGCGAGATCACCTTCCGCGAGGCAGGTGGCGGCACCGGCCTCGACTGCGATGTCGACAGCTACGACTACATGGAGCGCCCCTACATCCAGCTCATCGTCTGGGATCCTGCCGAGGAGGCCATCGTCGGCGGCTATCGCTACATCTTCGGCCCCGACATCGCCTTCGATGCCCAGGGTCAGCCCATCCTCGCCACGAGCCACATGTTCCACTACACGGAGCCCTTCATCCGCGACTACCTGCCATCAATGATGGAGCTCGGCCGCTCGTTCGTGGTCGTCGACCGCCAGTCGAGCCGCAGCGGCGCCCGCTCGCTCTTCACCCTCGACAATCTGTGGGACGGCCTCGGCGCCCTCGCCGTCAAGCTGCCCGGCTGCAAGTACTACTACGGCAAGTTCACCATGTACCCCAGCTATCCGCAGCAGGGACGCAACATGATCCTCTACTTCCTCCAGAAGCACTTCCCCGATGCCGAACGGCTGGTCTATCCCTATCATCCGCTCGAGACGCACACCGACGTCGCCGCCATGGAGCGTCTCTTCACCGAGGACGACTTCCATGCCGACTACAAGATCCTCAATGCTGAGGTTCGCAAGCTGGGCTATAACATTCCTCCCTTGGTCAATGCCTACATGATGCTCTCGCCCACGATGAAGACCTTCGGCACCGCCATCAACGATGAGTTCGGCGACGTCGAGGAGTCAGGCATCCTCATCACCATCGACGACATCTTCCAGGACAAGCACGAGCGATACATCGACTCCTATCAGGAGTAAGGTGTTTTTAATTCATAATTCACAATTCATAATTCATAATTAGCTTCGGATAGCCAATAATTATGAATTATGAATTCTCAATTATGAATTAAATCAATCCTTGCTCCACCTGGATGCAGACGTCCTCGAGCTCGCGGTCCCTGCCCTCAGGCTCCCATTCCGCCTTGAGGCTGACGCCGAACATACGGCCGAACATGCCCCAGAAGAAGGCGCGGCGCTTGCCCAGCAGTTCACGGACTATCGAATAGGTCTGACGCTCGCATTCACGATCGACGAGCCGCACCAGGAGTTTGCCCTGACGATAGTTGAGGCGCTTCAGGCGCGGCTTGTATTGTGCCGTCAGGTCCTTCTCGAGCTGCTTGTAGTAGGCCTTCTGCGCCTTCTCGTCCATGTCCTGCGTGTCCACGTAGCACTGCGCCATCAGCCGCCGCGCCTCCTTGGCGATGGGCAGGGTCTTCTTGACGTCGCGCACCATGCGCAGGTAGGCCTGTTCGTGCTTCTTGTTGCGGAAGTGCTTGCGCGTGAAGCAGTAGATGTCCCTCAGCTGTATCACCGCCAGCGTGTCGCCCGTCAGCAGGTCTATCTCGGCGCGGTATTCATGAGGTCCCAGCACGATGAGCTGCTGCTCGGTGGCACCCACGGTCACGGCCTGCCGTACCCCCTGCGCCTGAGTGGCGGAGGCGATGAGTGCCAGAAGCACAGTGACGACGATGGAGTGCAGATACTGTTTCATTTCCTTTTTCTCTAAGAGCAAATTGCGCTGCAAAGATAACTCAAAAATCCGAAACTAATGCCAAAAAAGTTCGTGTTTTTGCTTTTTTTAGGTATTTTCGCCTGCTTCTTGCCGGTTTTGGGGCAAGGAGAGGTCATTTTTGAGCCCGAATTTGTCAATGATGCGCCTGCCGACTCGATGACAGTGCCCGTAGTGACAGCACTGCCGATGTTCGACTGGCAGGAGCAGATCCTGCAGCAGGTCGACGTCGACGACCTCGGCGAAGAGGCCTATGAGGAACTCATCGAGCAGCTCAGCGACCTCACCCTCTGGAGCGACACGCTCGCCCCGCAGCGGAGCCGCACACGACAGCATCTCATCTGGTCGTCCAACCGCTGTCTCAACGAGCGCGCCGGCTATCAGAACGCCACCACCGAACGGCAAGCCAACAACCGCGCCTACCTCGGCGACCCTTGGCACCACAGCCTCCGCTACCGCCTCCGCGCGGGCGACACCTGGCAGGCAGGCTTCAATGTGGAGAAGGATCCCGGTGAGGCCTGGGGCAACACCTGGACCGGCTTCGACTCCTGGCATGCCTACCTCCTCTACCGCTCCTCACAACCTCACGACCTCACCACCGTGCTCGGCCACTACCGCCTCCGCCTCGGCTGCGGCCTCCTCATGAACCAAGGCTTCTCGCTCGGCAAGCAGTACCTCACCGGGCAGCTCCTCACGCAGCGCTCCAACACCATTACGCCCTTTGCTTCCAATGCCGAATCGGGCTACATGCAGGGCGCCGCCGCCGAACTGCGTGCCACCGTCGGACGCCTGCGCCTCACCCTGCTGCCCTTCGTCTCGCTTCGCAACCTCGACGGCACCTATCACTCCGACACCGAGCAGATATCGGCCCTGCAGACCGATGGCATGCATCGCACCACCACCGAGGCCTCGCACCGTAATGCCGTGTGGCAGACCGTCGCCGGCACCCGCCTGGGGCTCCGCGGCGAGTGGTACGACGTCGGCATCAATGCCCTCTACACCCACTTGCAATACGACTATCGTCGCAACGTGCTCTACTACAACCACAACTACTTCCGCGGCCACCAGCTCTTCCAGACCTCCATCGACTACCACATCCGCGCCTTGGGCTGCGTGATACGCGGCGAAGTGGCGGTGGACGACAGCCTCGGCATCGCCAACCTCACCGCCGTGCGCCGCAAGTGGAACTCCTCCTGGACCTCGGCGCTCGTCTACCGCTACTACAGCCGCCACTATCGCCAGCTCCATGCCTCGGCGCTGAGCGAGAACCACGAACTGCAGGGCGAGATGGGCGTGACCCTTGACGTCGAGGGACAGCTGTCGCGCCACTGGTCGATGCAGGCGATGGCGGATTTCTTCCAGTTCGGACAGCCACAGTACGGCATCCGCGAATCGACTTCGCAGGGCCTCGAGGCATCTGTCCGCCTCCAGTACCAGCGCCGTTCGGGCCTCACCTCTGCCCTCACCTATCGCGTGAAGTGCAAGGGCGACTACGTCCGTCACCAGCTCGACGGACAACTCCAGCTCCAGCCCTCCGCCCACCTCCAGCTACGCACGCAGCTTCGCGCGCGTATATATAGTAAGGAGGCAACTGCCGCTTCCACGACGACCTCGGCCAATGCTTCATTCGGCTACGCAGCCTCGCAGTCCCTCCTCTGGCGCACACGACTCCCCTTCTTGCAACGAGCTTCCTCCCTGTGCCGCGAGGTGCCGTACAACAAATCCCCTTGGGGGACAAATGCCCTTGGGGAAGGAGGGCAGGGGGAGAGTCTTCAAGGAGGACGGGGAGAGAGTCTCCTTCTCCTCAGTTGCCAAGCCTCCTACTTCGACACCGACGACTACGACTCGCGCATCTACCTCACCGAACGCAACGTCCTCTACGGCTTCGGCCTGCCGATGCTCTACGGCCGAGGCCTCCGCTACAGCATCACCGCCACGCTCAGCCTCGGCCGGCACTTCGACATCGACCTCAAGTATGCCCTCACCAACTATGCCGACCGCTCGACGCTCAGCAGCGGACTCCAACAGATCGAAGGCAACACCCAGCACGACCTCTGGCTCCAGCTCCGCCTGACGTATTGACCGGAAATCCTTAAATGCCAAAAACGTGTAAATCGCACACATTTTATGTATCAAAAACGTGATATTTATCACATTTTTGGCATTTAACTTGCATTATTGAGATTATCTTGCACCTCCAAATTTGGAATTCTCATAATAAATGCGTATCTTTGCAGCGCACATCTCGAACCGACAAAACAAAAGCGGGTTATAACAGAACGCAGATTGAACAATAACAAGCCTATTACCCCATGATAGAAATCCATCAGATCACCACCGTATGGCAGCTCTATAAGAGCAAGGGTGCAGCGACTGGCTGCAATGCCCTCGATGCCGCCACCTACATCGTCAGCCACAGCAAGGGGCATTCCGCCGACGACGTCGCCGCCGCCCTCAACGTCGACCTCCGCTGGCTGAGCGAGACCGTCCGGATCTATGCCGGCGTGAGCCTCAAGCAGTTCATCCTCCAGTGGCGCCTCTACCAGGCGCTGGACCTGCTCGACAAGCCGGAACTGAGCATCGAGGAGGTCTACGGCAAGTGCGGCTTCGTCGCCGAACGACACTTTGCCACCTCCTTCAGCCGTGCCTTCGGCGTTTCGCCTCACGTCTATCGCAATGATGCCACGCAGCACCACCCGCTCTACAATGCCAACACGCCCAAGGCGCGCCAGGAGCAAGTCGAAAAGGTGAAGCAGCTCAAGGCTCGCTACGAAAACGCGATGTTCGAATAGAAAGCTGAACTAGATATAGAAAGACGAATAATTTGCGCGGAAATTGTATGTCCTACGAATGAAGGACGTTCAATTTTCGCGCAAATTGTATGTCCTGCGGACGAATGACATCCAATTTGCGCGCAAATTGTATGTCTTGCGGACGAATTACTTTCAATTTCCGCGCATATTGTATGTCTTGCGGATGAATGACTTTCATTTTCCGCGCAGATTGTATGTCTTGCGGATGAAAGACATTCATTTTCCGCGCAGATTATATGTCTTGCGAATGAAAGACATTCAGTTTCCGCGCAGATTGTATGTCTTGCGGACGAAAGACATTCAGTTTCCGCGCAGATTGTATGTCTTGCTACAAAAGATAGGAGATTTCTAAATCCAAGCCGAACTGGCGCCTAAGCCCATTGGCCCATCCTTCGCCACGTTGCGAAGATTCTCCAGTCAGAAGCCGATTTATCATCGCAACGTTGCCAAGGCGTTTGCCGAGTCACGGAATGTCGCTATCTTTGCACCGTCAAACGAGATTACTGCCGTCATGCAGTCCTCGCTGGACAAAAAGAGATTCGCAAAAAACAAACAACAATTTCAAAAAAAGATAGATTATGATTACCGTAACAAAACTGATTTTCGTAGCAATGCTTTACATGGTTACCTTCGGCCTCATCATCGCGAGAGACCGTGTAGTGAACTGGATGAAGGCCAAGGTCTGATGCACGATAACATCAGGCAAAAGAGATTCATGAAACACCCCCTAAAAAACAAGACAGATATGAAACGATATTTCGCAAATCGATATAATAGATATGGTATGCTGGCACTCGCCTCAGTACTGGTGATGGCATCGTGCAACGACCGCGACAATGCCGGTCAAATAGATGACCGCCTGCAGCCGAAGCCCACAGAAGTCTGTATCAGCGGCACCATCAAGGGACAACTCCAGATGGACTACGACGGACAGGTGGACGGCGTGGACTGCTACGGCATGCTCATCCCCTCGTTTACACCCAAGGACATGATGAACGCAGGCTTCGAATACACAGACCTGCTGGACGTGCAGATCGGCAAGGTACACCTCGACTCGGTGCCCTTCGTAACGGGCTTCAATGAGGTGGGCGTGCTGGAGACCTGCTTCTGCGACTACAATGCCACCAACACGATGTATGGCTTCGGCCTGCTGCATGGCAACTTCAAAGAGCGCATCGGCGGCAACGTCGGCGAGCCCATCACCATCACCCTCTGCAAGCGCCACGGCTATGCCGACACCTACGAGATCATGCACTCGGTCTACGATACCATCTATGCGAAGTACGGCAACGACACCGTCTTCGCCAACTTCCGCGAAGTGCGCACCACGGGCATGAAGCCCGGTACACTGTATCGTTCGAGCAACCCACTGAACAACAGTTCGAATGCCGTGCGCTATGCCTATGCCGACCGCCTGGCACGCGACCGCGGCATCCGCACCGAGATTGACCTTGCCGACACGGACGCCGCCATCGAAGGCTATATGGCTTCGCCAGGCTTTGCCTCGACCTATTGCCCCGAACTCTACCGCACAGGGCACGTCATCGCCCTGGGGCTGACCGCCGACACCTACTCCGAGACCTTCAAGCACAAGCTGGCGGCAGGCCTGCGCTTCATGGTCGACGGCGAGGCACCCTATCTGGTACACTGCAATGAGGGCAAGGACCGCTGCGGCTTCGTGACGATGCTGCTCGAAGCCTTCGCTGGCGCCACCTATCAGGAACTGGCTGCCGACTATATGCAGACGCTCACCAACTTCTACTTCGTACAGCCCGGCTCGAACAGCTACAACGTACGCCAGCGCCTATCGGTCGACCGTCTGGTGTGGCTGCTCCAGAACGAGCAGGCCGTCGATGACTTCACCCACATCGACTGGGCCCATGCCGACCCCACGGACGTCAATCCCCAGGAGGCGGCGCACCAGTACATCCTGCAGTGCGGACTCAGCGAAGAGGAGTGCCAACAACTCTATGACAAACTGACGAAGTGAGGCTGTACTACAGCCCCACTTCTTTGATTTCAAGTCTGTACTCAGGCAACACCTCCACCCGGTCGATAGCTACTACGGCACCCTTCCCGAAGTCGGGCAACACCTCGGCAGGCAGGTCACGATGCAGGAACGGCATGTCGGTGAGCGGACGGAAGTAGAAGGTCATGTCCTGACTTCGCAGTCGCTCACGATAACGACCGAGACCGATGATCCAGGGCTGTCCCTGCCAGAACTGATCCTGACACAGCAAGCCATCCATGAATGCCATGGCCACGTCGGCAGTGTAGTCAATGCGGACGAAGTACTCCTGCACCTGCGGCACGTCGTCGGGCCCTGCGAAATGAAGCGAGGCATGGCGCGTGGTACGGTGGTCGAACGTGTACTGGGGCTCGACAGCCTCCACCTCGGCCACTCTGGTCACGAAGCGTCCCCCGTGCAGCACAGTGTACTCCACACGCGGCTCGCCAAGGCTCAGCAACGTGACACCTCCCTCGGTATTCGGCAGCACGGTGGCGCGGCTCAGCAGCAGATGACCGTTCACCTGACAGGCATCCAATGCCTGCTGCCGGGTGAGGCAGGTCACACGGATGCCTCCCACGCTGAAGGTGCTCTTCAGCCCCGGCTCGGGACGCCGCACCTTACCCTCGAAGGCGAAGACCGGCTTCACACCCTCGGGTGCAAAGAAGATGTAGTGAGGCGTCCGACCCTCCATCACCCTCATCAGGGGCTGGGCGGTAGCATACTTGAGCAACACGCCATCCAAATCCAGATTGAAAGGCAAGATCATCGACTCATCCCGGGGAAGCAGGAACGGAATCTGCAACGTCTCGCCTCGCAGATGAAGCCGCAGCGTGCCCTGCTGGTCATGACGGGTGGTGTCGTGGTCCTGGTAGTTGACCATGAAGATGAAGCCGCTGTCGTCCTTGAGACGGACGGCCCAGCGCAGCGACTCGGTGTCGGTGGGCGTCACCAGTTCATACCCCTCGGGCAGCACGGTCTCCATAGGCGCCAGCCTCTCCTCATAGAGCGAGAGGAACGAATGGATCAGGCGCAGGGGCCGATAGCTGACACCCTCCAGACCGAACTCGCCGATGGGAGCCTGAAAGTCGTAGCTGATCTTGGGCACGGCCACCGCTTCATCACTTGAGAAGGCATTGAGGTCGCCGCGCGGTGGCGTCGAACCGCCATGATACATATAGTAGCCTATGCCGTTGCACCCCGAACCCAGCGTCCTCACCATCAGCGCCTCTGCGGCACGTGCCGTGCAGATGGGGCGTGACCAATAGACCGTCTGGATGCCGGCGCCCATCTCGGCACAGAACGAGGGGAAGTCGGTCGCCTCATAGCGCACCGGGGCATAGTCGGGATGGGCATGGATGTCCTTCATGAGCATGAAGGACGAAGGGCGGGGCACCTTCTCCCAGGTGGGATAGGTGTAGGCGGCGGTGACGGGGATGGCCTTGCGGTCGATGACAGCGGCATTGCCCCAGCCGGTGGCAGTGTAGAAGGGCACGTCGATGCCCGCCTCCTGCGCCAGCCGGAGCAGGGTGCGCATGTGCTCGTCGCCCGCTTCGGCTCCCGTGGCAAGTGCCTGGTCGCCATCCACGCCGATAGAGGCTTCGGCTGCATTCCACGAGGCAGCGGCGAAGTCGAGCGGCTCATCGGGATAGTTGATGCCCCAAGGTGCCGACGAGTGCTGCATCTCGTTCTCGAGCTGACAGCCGATGATGGGACCTCCGTCCTTGTAATAGAGTCCCTGCAGCTGACGGGCTATCTCGTGGTAGAGCCGCGACGTGCACTCCAGATACATCGGATCGTTGGCACGGACCTCCATAGGCTTGGCGAAGACCCATTCTGGCAATGCCCCCTGACGCATCTCACCGTGGCAGAAGGGACCGATGCGGACGATGACGTCCATCTGGTGCTTCTGGCAGAGCTCGATGAAGTGGCGGACGTCAAGGTTGCCCTCCCAATGGAACTCCCCCTCGTGCGGTTCGTGCAGGGCCCAGAAGACGTAGGTAGGGATGCAGCTGATGCCGCCCGCCTTCATCTTGATTATCTCCTCCTCCCACTGCTCGCGGGGGTAGCGGGAATAATGGAACTCGCCCATCACAGGGATGACGGGTCGGCCATTGCGGCTCATGTAGTAGCTGTTGACGCTGATGGAACCTCCGTCGGATGACGTGCCACCCATGTCGAGCCGCCCCTCGACGATGGGCCTTGGATGGGCTGGTGCTGTAATCTCGTAGATCTGCTGTGCGCCTGCTGAGAGCGGAAGCGCTGCTGCCAGCAGGGTGATGATATGGTTTCGCATGAATTATCAATTATCAATTCTGGATTATCAATTGCTCAATATCCCTCGTTCTGCTTGATGGCCGATTTGGACTCATCGATGAACGTCTGGGGGATGAAGAACCGGTTGTGGCTATCGTCGACAATGAAGTAGTCCTTGCCGGAGGCATTGGCCGAGGCAATACGCTGATTGGCCGACGAAACGTAGCGGCCGAAGCGAATCAGGTCCTGACGCCGCAGTCCCTCGAGGAAGAACTCGTGGCCACGCTCCGCCAGCAGCGCCTCGAGGAAGGCCTCCTTCGAAGCGGTGGCCTCGGCAGACAGTCCGGGCAGGCCGGCGCGCTGTCGCACACGGTCGACCAGTTGGATGGCCTCGCTGGTGACGCCAGCATTGCGCACGATGCATTCGGCCAGGGTGAGCAGCACGTCGGCATAGCGATAGACCACCAGGTCGATGCCGCTCTGAGCATCGGTCATATCAGGATCCTTGCCGTACTTGAGCGGCAGGGCGCCATAGGAGAGCTGCGAACTGTTGGTGGAGGTCATCAGGACGCCGTACTTATTGGTATACTGAGTGGTGATGCAGGCGAGTCGGCTGTCACCCGCCTCAAACGTATCGTAGAACTCCCAGGGCATCACATAGCCACCCCAGCCCGTCGACATGTCGGTCCAGGGCATGTCGGCAGGCAGCACTTCGGCTGTCATGTAATTGGCCAACCAGCTGGTAGAACTCGATGCCGAGATGGTGAGAATCAGTTCGCTGCCTCCCATGCCCTCCTTCGAGAAGAGGTGACTGTAGTCCGACTCGAGCGCATAGACGCGCCCTTCCATAGCATATAGTTCACGTGCCAGGGCTTCGGCCTGCTGCCACTTGCCACGTATCATGTAGTACTTGAGCAGCAGCATCATGGCAGCGCCCCGGGTGACGCGTCCGCGCGCCTCAGCCACTTCAGGCAGGTCCTCGATGGCGGTGCGAAGGTCAGTCTCCATCATCTCGTCGTATTCTTCATCGCTCAGACGTGCTAAATAATTATAGGTAGTGGGGGCGTCCAGCTGCTCGTCGGTAGCCACAGGCACGGGGCCGAAGAGGTCGTAGAGGTAGAGCGCCATCCAGCCACGCAGGCAATGTACCTCGGCGGCATAGAGGCGCTTGGCTGCCTCCGGTGCAGACGATGCCGTGATGCGACGGATGGTGTTACGTGCCGACGAGAGGAACTGATAGTGCGAGAAGTTGTTGTACATATAGTTGGCAAAATTGCCGCCCATCGATGCATACCACTGGTGATAGTGGATGTCGTCGCTCTCCCAACCCCAGCAACTCCAGAGCAGGTCGGTCGAAAGGTCCGACAGCACCTGGTAGCCACCGTAGTCGGCCGAATAGATGCAGTCGTCGCCCCATCCGCCCGAAGCGAAGTGGTAGTAGAGAGCGTTGGCCGCCAGCTTGAGGTCTGCCTCGGTCTGAGGGAAGGTGTCGGGCGATATCTCGGTGAAGTCCTCCCGCTCCAGGTCACAACTGCTCCAAGCCAGCAGGCTGAGCAGGGTGACGCATAATGTCTTGGTCTTCATATCTTGTTGTCTGCTTAGGTTCAGAATTTCATGTTCAGCCCGATGGCGATGCTACTGTGATTGGGATAGGCGCCAATGCCATTGCCGGTCTCGGGATCCATGCCTCCGTAGGGGGTGAAGACATAGAGATTGCTCGCTGACAGGTAGAGGCGTGCCGACTGAATGTGGCCACCCAGCTGCCGGGCAGAGAAGTTGTAGCCCACTGAGACGTTGTCGAGACGCAGGTACCACGACCGCTCGTAGAAGAAGTCGCTCGAGGCGGGGTCGACGGTCGACGATGCCTCAGCCACACCAGGCAGGGTGCCATCGGGATGGGTGGGCGACCATCGGTCCTTGACCGACGAGAGAGCATTGACGCCATAGGTAAGGTCGGAGATACCGTAGACCGACTGGTACTTCACGTCGTTCAGCTTCCAGCCGTTGAGCGAACCGTAGAGGTAGACATTGGCATCCCAATGCCCCAGGCGGAGGGTGTTGTTGATCGAGAAGGGGACGGGCGTATTGTTGAAGAGTCGAACCATGTCGGCCTGATCGAGCACACCGTCGGCTCCCTCGGTGCGGATGTAACGCCCCTCGGCATCGCGCACCTTTTCGCCCTCGGCATCGTACTGGTAGCCATAGAGGTCGAGGTAGCGGATGGCGCCTGCTCCGGATGAAGGCAGGTGGGCCAACGTCTCGCCTTGCCCAATCAGGCCGTCAGTCCGGTAACCATAGATGTCGTACCAGTCACTCTCGTAGGGCTCGTAGGCAGCGGGGATGAAGTCGGGGTCATGGCGGGTGGTCTTGTTGCGATAGACCGAGAGGTTGATGTCGGTATTCCAGCCGAAGCGCTTCGTGTCGAAGTTGACCGTGCTGAGGCTGAAGTCAAGGCCTCGGGTGCGATAACGGATCTGCGAGTTGTAGTCGATGGTATTGATCTCCTGATAGGACATCAGGCTCTTCTCGACGATGACGTCACGGCGCTCACGCTGATAGAGGTCGATGGTGCCGGTGATGCGTCCGCCCAGCATGCCGAAGTCCAGACCCACATTGAGGTCGGTAAGCGTCTCCCACTTGAGGTCGGGATTGCCCAGCTTCGAGAGGGCGATACCGTTGATCAGCGAGCCGTCCATCATGTAGGAGCCACGCGAGACGGAGTAGTAGGTGTTGATGCCGGTGAGGTTGCCGGCATTGCCCGTCTGTCCATAGCCGGCACGCAACTTCAGGTCGCTCAACCAGCTGACCTGCTGCAGCCATTGCTCCTGGCTGATGCGCCATGCCAGCGAGATGCCGGGGAAGCAGCCCCACTGGTGACTCGACGAGAAGTTGCTCGAACCATCCACGCGCAGATTGAGTGTGGCGACGTAGCGGCCCAGCAGCGAATAGTTGACACGTCCGATGAATGAGGCCATCTCGCTCGAGCCCTTATAGGACGAGATGTTGGGGTTCTCCTGCTGGCTGATGCCGATGTTGTTCATCAGCGCACCATCATAGGGGAAGTCCTGTGCCACGATGCCCATGCCCTCCCAACTGTTCTTCTTGTACTCCCAGCCAGCCATCACCGTCAGGTCATGGCGCTGCTGCCAGTTGTGGACATAGGTGGCGATGACGTTGAGCAAGCTCATCTGTGCCTTGGCATTCTGCTTCGAGCCCTGACCATTCATGCTGTAGCCCTTCTTGGTAGTGGTAGGGATGTACTGGTCGGCCTGCGTATCCTTTATATCAGCGCCCGCAGTGGCGCGGACAGTGAGGTCACGGAAAGGCTTGAGCTCGACATATCCGCTCACAAAAAGGTCGCGGCTCCGGGTCTGGTCGGTGATGTCGAGCAGAGAGACAGGATTGGGATAGATGTCGCGGATGGGATTGACCGAATAGTCGCCATTCTCATCACGAACGGGGACGGTGGGGATGAAGGTCATGGCAGAGTAGATCAGTGCGGCATTGTCCTGTCGAGAATCGCCCAATGGCACATCATTATATTTGACCTGTGCGAACGAAGTGCTGACTCCTGCCTTGACCCACTTGTTGAACTCCTGGTCGAGGTTGATGCGGCCCGTCAGACGATTCATGTCGTTGTTCCTGGCGATGCCCTTGTTGTCGTAATAGCTCAAGGAAACGAGGTACTTGGTCCGATCCGCGCCACCCGTCACCGACACGTTGTGCTCCTGAACCAGTCCCATACGGGTCACTTCGTCCATCCAATCGGTGCCATCGCCTACGAAGGCATCAATCTGGGCTTGAGTGTAGCGCTTCTCGTCGCCTCGCCCCAACTCGTCGAACACTCGGTTCTGCTCCTGCATGAAGTCGCGCGCATTCATGAACTCGGGGGCATCTTTGATGAACTGAAAGGCCACCGAGCCCGAATAGGAGACTTCGGCACGGCCCTGTCGGCCACGTTTTGTGGTGATGAGGATGACTCCTCCCGAAGCATCCGAGCCGTAGATAGAGGCAGCTGAGGCATCCTTGAGCACATTGATGCTCTCGATGTCGTCAGGATTGAGATTGATGAGGCCGTTGTCCTTGTCCGAACCGCTGTAGCTGGTGCCGGAGGTAACGGTCGAAGTGGAGACCTGAGGCACGCCATCGATGACGATGAGCGGCTTCTGACCGGACAGACCTCCACGGATGCTGATGTTCAATGACCCGCCGGGCGAGGCGGAATTGCTGGTGACGTTCATGCCTGCCGAACGGCCACGCAGCATCTCACCCAGCGAGGCGGTCGATGCCTTAGGCAGTTCGTCGGTCTTGACCACCGAGACGGCGCCCGTGATATTGCTCTTCTTCTGTGCGCCATAGCCTACCACTACCACCTCGTCGAGCAGTTCGTTATCGACCTGCATCGTGATATCCAGGGTGGAAGTGTTGTTCACTCGGACCACCTGTGGTTCGAAACCGATGTATGAGAAGGTCAGTTCTTCGCCCACCTCTACGCCGCTGAGCATAAAGTTGCCATCCAGGTCGGTCACGGTGCCCACCGACCGGCCATTCACCTTGACGGTGGCACCCATGACGGGCTCGCCAGTGTTGTCCTTCACCCGGCCGCGCAGGGTTACACTCTGCGCCATGGCGGTCCATGCAAAGACTGAGAGCGCGCCAGCCAGCATGAACCGGCGCACATTGTCGGATTGATGATTCATAAGTGTCTGCTCTTAACTCTTAGTTTTTGATTTTCTTGATATAGCACCACTTGATCAATGTGTCGAAAGTGATCCGTGCCTCCACATCCTGCGTGATGGTAGGCAGCGTGGCACCATTGCCCGTGCCATCCTCCGAGAACCACCAGCCTGCTACCTGTCCTGCATCGTCCCACGTACGCCAGACGTTCGTCCAGTCGGTGGCAGTGGCAAAGCAGAAATAGAGGTTGCCGACCCAGATGGTGACGTCGCTCACCTTCTGATAGGGAGTAGCGCCCGCCTGCATCTCGGTGAATCCCCAGCCGTTCCAATCGGCCGAGTAGTAGAGCGTCGAGGCATCGCCAGCTGACTCGTCGAGAGCCCAGGTGGTGATGGTCTGGTTCTGCAGGTCGACCCAGAAGCCCCAATAGCCTTTGCCCGGACGGAAGCCCTGGGCATAGGTGGGATCCTCCTGATGGCTAATCACCTTGCCCGATATATAGGGCGAGATGCCGTAGCGGCGCTCGCCGTTCACCTCGCAGGTGGGCGAGAAGAAGAACTCCGTCTCGTCACTCGGAGCATAGACGGCACACTGGTAGCAGTAGGCATCCATGCGCTGCATGTAGAGATAATAGCCATAGAGATAGTCGTCGGGCTGCTCATCGCCTGCCATGAAGGCGTACAGACGATCGTAGTCCTCCACGGGGTCGACTGTCTCCTCGAGCATGACGAGCAGGCGGGGCATGTAAGTGGTCTGGTTGCCCTCCTGATCGCTCACCGTAATCGTGAGGTCGTAGGTTCCGGCTTCAGCGAAGAGATAGCTCCTGTCGACCTTGGCAGAGCGGCCGGAGAGGGGCAGCACATCGGTGATGCCTAAGGCAGGAATCTGGATGGTGACGTCGCGCAACGAGCGATCGTCAGTGAAGGTCATCGAGGGGGTGAAGATGCCCTGATGGAGCTCCGTGTCGTAGCTCACTTCGATCGTCTGCTCCAGTTCGTTCAGTCCCGTCTTGTCCAATGCCTTTGGGGCCTCTGTGTCGGGCAGATACTTCAGGCTGATATTCTTCTTGTTCTCTGTGCCTTCGATATCGGTCACAGTGACAAGCAGTTCCTGACCGAACGTGGCATCGGCAGGTACGGGCAGACGGTAATTGAAGTTGAAGACGCGGCTGTGCTTGCCGTCCAGGCAGTAGGTCTGGTCGATGCCCCAGGCGGGCAGGCTCAGTGTAACACGGTCGAGACCGATGTAGTTCGAAACTTGCCCCATGACGAGCACCGTATCGCCTGGATAGGTCTCGATGAGGTCCAGGGCGGTCCAGAGGCCGGGCCGCTCGTCGGCTCCTTCCTCCTCGCATGCTGACAGCAGGCCCAGCAGGATGATGGGCAGGAGCAACAGGCTGTAGTGTGATGTGAGTCTCATTTCCTAAAGTTGTTTAACGATTCCATCTGTATGCATCCCACACCTCGATGGCATTGCCCTCGAAGTCAAAGAGCGCCGAATTGCTCACAATGTTCTTGCCTCCCAATTCCCAACCGGCATCGCCGGCGGGGATGAAGATGGGATCCCAATAGATATAGCCCAACACGCGGCGGTTCGGGACGCGCTGTATGGCATTGGTCAGTTCCAGCATGAACTCCTTCTGGCCGTGCTGACTCAGGTCGGTGTAGGGGCGGTTGTGCGACAGCTGACCTTGCGTCCTACCATCGTCAATGGTGGAGCTCCAGGCATAGCCCGTCTCCATGAAGAGCAGGTCCTTGTCGAAACGGTCGGTGACCTGCTCCGCCATCTGGCATGCCTCGGAGGCCGTCAACTGGGTCCAGAAGGGGTAATAGGAGGCTCCTATCACGTCGTAGTCCACGCAGTACTTCTCCATCTCGCCCAGGAACCACTCGTACGACTCCTGCATCACGTTGGTGCTCATCGTGAGGTGTAATATCACCTTAGCGTCGGGGCAGGCTGCACGCACCGCAGCACTGCCCCGTTGGAGCAATGCCGCCAGGTGCATCATGTCGCTGCAGTAGCCATTCACTTCGTCCAGCTTGCTCATGTCCATGCCATTAGCCTCACCGAAGAGTATGCCCGACTGTATCTCGTTGCCAAGCGAGACATATTCAGGCGCCGTGCCCTGAGCATTCATCTTCTGCAGGAACTGATAGGTGTAGTCGTAGACGGCTTGCTCCAGTTGCTCGCGGTCGAGTTGTTGCCAGTCGTGAGGCTTGATCTGCATGGCGCCGTTGCTCCAGTAGTCGCTGTAGTGGAAGGTGAGTTCTATCTGCATGCCCTCCTGTTTGGCGCGGCTGGCGAGGCTGAGGATGTCTGCCTCGTCCTCGATGCCAGCAGGCAGGCGGCACGAAGGGCTATAGGCGGCATTGCCGGGGTCGTTGTAGAGGCGCAGGCGCACCAGGTTCATGCCGCCCTCCTTGAGCAAGTGGATGCAGTCGACCTCCTGCCCCTCCAGGCGGAACTTGCCGCCCTGCTGCTCTACGAGGGTGAGCTCCGAGATGTCGCCACCCTTGATAAGAGGCTTGACCTCCTGATGCCTGGCGTCGCGCAGCAGCTGAAAGCCACTGAGCTGCAGCGAGGAGGAGACGTCCGACTGGCTGTGCAGGCTGATCTGAAGCTGGCCATCATGGACTTCGATGTTGCGCACGTAGCACTTCTTCCAGACATCGGGTGACGTCTCGGGATAGGTCATCCGTCCGGCAGCCTCGACGTAGCACGCCTGCTGTCCGCCGCTGCTCTTGGCGAGAAATTCGAGACTGTAGGTGCCATCGGTAAGCCCGGTGATGGTCTGTGTCAGCGAAACCTCACCAGGACCCATCAGGCAGATGGGAGTATCGCCTGACAGGTCCGTAAAGCCGCTGTTGGACACCTTGATGCAGGCTACTTCAGGCGATGGATCATCCATCGCTCCGGGAGCCTCATTCCGGCAGGCAGGAAGAGACAGGGCGGCGAGGAAAGTGAATGTCAAGATAAATGGTTCCTTCATATCACATTAACAACTTGGGTAAGTATAAGGCTCAGGGTTGATATCACTCGATGATGCACTTCCGACCTCCAACAATCTGCAAGCCACGCTGCAGTCTGACGTACGGACGCCCCTGCAAGTCATAGGCAGGCTGTTGGGCATCGGCTGAAGTGATGGACTGGAGGGTGGCGGTGTCATCGGCTTCGACATTGCCTGCCGAATAGAAAGCAGTCCAATAGGTCCAGGGATCCTGGTTGTAACTTTCGATGGCCGTCTCGGGTACCTTGACCTTGCATTGATTGACGATGCAGTCCCATGCAGCTCCGCCCTTGAAGTGGTCGGTCCATGCCCATTCGTCGGTCGAGAGGGCAAGAATGGGAGCCGCAGCGGCTGCGCAGCGGATGGTGGTCAGGGCGTCACATGCGGCGAAGGCTCCGGCTCCGATGCTGCTGAGGGTGGAGGGCAGGCTGATGGTCTGAAGTGACGTGGCGGTCCAGCCGAAGCAGCTCTGGGCTATCGACTTGACTCCTTCAGCGACGGTGATGGTGGTGATGGTGGCGAGAGCATTGTTCTCCGAGAGGTCACTGACCCAGAGGGCAGCCGACCCCGAACCGATTTGCGACACTTCGTATTCGGCAGTCATCACGTCGCCCTCCCACACCTGAATGGTGGAGGGCAGAGTGACCTCAGTGTCCTCGCCCTCGGCGAGATAATAGGTGTGGATGGCTACCGTGCCGTCAGCAAGACCGATGGCGGCACACTGCGAGCCCCAGTAGGTCTCACCTTCTGTGGCCAGATTGAATGCAGAGACAGAGAGTGCCAAGCTGGAGGCACAGGCGAACGTAAAGATTTTCTTCATAATGCTTGTGATGTGTTAGAAGTTTGTGTATTGTATTATATTATTTTCATGTATCCGATGAAGAGCTCAAGATTGTATCGGCAGTGGCTTTTCGCGCCGCAAAGATACGAACTTTCTCGATAATATCCAAATTTCTGACACTCGAATGTCTTCGATTCCACCTATTAAAAAACGGATCAGCATTCCCAATAGGATATGCTGATCGTCAAATGTTTATATGGTATGTACGTACGATTTTCCCCTCCCAATCTCATCATTTCTTCTTAGGACCCCTGTCTCGGCTGAAGACCGATAGACTTCACAGCCTCCTCGAACGCCCCTCTGGAGCCCAAATAGGCGCTTCGGAACTGGGCTCGGTAGTTGTAGACCGTCACGGGCGAGCAATGCAGGAAGGCCGCCACGTCCGCCGGGCGTTCGATGCCGATACGGAGCAAGGCGAAGATGCGCAGTGGCGTGTTCATGCGCGAGCGATGCGCGATTCGGATGCGTGCCTCCTCCTGGAGCAGGGCATTGAAGTCGTCGATGAAGGTAGGATATAGGCCGAGGAACACTTCGTCGAAGTGGGCGTGCAGAGCACTCAGTTCCTGCTGCGTGAAATTGGGCGACGACAGTTTCTTGAGCAGTTCCTTCTCCTTGCCCAGTCGCAGTTGCTTGCTGCCCTCTACGCGCAAGCTCTCCATCTGGTCGATGTAGTCCGAGCAGATGCGGAAGAAGCTGATCAGGTACTGCTCCTTCACACGGTTGGCATCGTTGAGTCTCACATTGGCACTGCGAAGTTCCAGGTTGGCATCGCGGAGATTCTTTCGCGCCAAGGCCAACCTCCTTCGCTGGCGGTTGACATAGTACAACACTCCGCCGAGAGCCAATAAAAGCAGGCAGAGCAATATAATGCCAGCCTGCAGTCGGTGCGTCAGCGACTCCACCTTGGCATCGTGACTATGTGAGAGGGTGCCCATCACGGGCAGCAGATGCTGCGTCATCAAGCGATGTCCACTCTGCGAAATGACCTTCCAAGAGAAGCGGGTGTAGCGATAGGCACGATCCAGGTCTTCATCCTCCATCAGGCTCGCCAATGTCCAGAGACCTACCTGATTGCGGATGCCTTGCCTGATTTCGGAGATGGCCGACTGTGCCAGCCAGCTTTTGGCCTCAGTTAGGTCACCTCGCTCGATGCAGATGAAGCGCAAGTCCTGTGTGATGCGGTCGAAGATGCGCCCGCCCGCCGAAGTCTGGGCAAGGCACTCCAGCGCCTTGTCGTAAGCCTCGTCATAGCGGCGCTGCATCAGCAGGTCGTACGACTCGTGCCGGAGCCGTTCGGCGCTGCCGACAGGCAGCAAGGTGATGAGTCGCTGGCGTGCCTGACGCTCCAACTCTACATATTCGTCGTGTTTGAACCAGAGATATTCGTAACCTGCGAGTTCTTCGTATATGAATTCGCGCGTGCGGAAGTAGTCGGTCAGCCCTTTGGCATCGAGCATCAGGGTATCGACCTGTGCCATCATGCTGAATGCCGATGTGTACATGCCTCCTTTGGTCAGGAGTTGGGCGAAGCGGATGCGGCAGGCATTGACTAGGCACGAATCGGGCATCCACAGTGCGGTGGTATAGAGCTTCTCGATATAGTAAAGCGCGGAGTCGTTCTGGTACTCATCGTACACGTCGACCAGTTGCTGACAAATGTCGCACCACGGTTGCTGGCGACTCTCTGTGAGGTAGAGGCACCTGAGGCTGTCGGCTCGATGCTGACGCTCATTACAATATTCGGGCCACTGGCAGATGACCATATCGAGCTGCTGCCACTGGACACAAGAGGGCTGTGCTGCTGCCGAGGCAGAGGCCAACGACAACAGCACAGCAGCGAGAGTAAGCACCAATGGTTTCGTCACAGCTTGATGGTGATGAGTTGGACGGAGTAGGGTGGCATCTCGACGGTCATCCGCTTGCTGGCCTTCAGGTCCTCGGTGACGGGATGGACAGCCTCATGGTCGTAGTTGTTCTCGTCGGCGGGCTGACCGCTGAGCATCGTGCGGGTGGCAGCCTTCTTGACACTGAAGCGACCGAGGTCGAGCTTTGCCTGACGGGTCTCGCCACTGGCATTGCCCAGCTTGACGTAGAGCTCGCGCTTATTGACATTGAGCACGACAGACTGGTTCTGGAGCTTGTCCTGACCTTCGATGGTGACGCAGTCGCCATAGTAATACTGACCCGACGAGAGACCGAAGAGCTGCTGCACATAATAGCTGCAGGTAGGATAGACCTGCCCTCGGTCGAAGTAGATGAGGTCGGGGTTCCAGTTGGTATTGTCGCGGCTGCCAAACAGGGGAGCATAGGAGGTCATGCTGACCACATCGCCGTTCTTCTCGACGTGCATCAGATAGAGTGCCTCAGCCAGGGCATCCTGCAGCTGGTTGCCACGACCACGGTTCTGGGCAGAGTATTCGCCGAGATAGACCTTGGTCTTGCGGTCGCGTGGATACTGGTCGTACTGGCGCGAGTCGAGGTAGTAGTGGGTAGGCTCATAGTAGTGCTCGTCGATGATGGGCAGACCGATTTCGTCAGCGAGCTTCCAGCCTGCTTCGTAGTCACGGTTGCCGGGATGCGAACCGGGGCCGGCAGTGCCGACGATGACAATCTCGGGATGAGCCTTGGTGACGCGCTCGTACATATACTTGAAGCGTTCGATGAACTCGGGCGAGATGCGCTCCTCATTACCGATACCGAGGTACTTGAGGCCGAAAGGCTCAGGGTGACCCTGCTCGGCGCGAAGTTTGCCCCACTGGGTGGTGACGTCGCCATTGGCCCACTCGATGAGGTCGAGGGCATCATTGACCCACTCATCCATCTCTGACATCGGGACGGCATCCTGCGCCTGGTCCTTCATGCCCCAGCCGCCATTGACGCCCTGACAGCTGACACCGCAGGGAAGGATGGGCAGAGGCTCCATCTGGATGTCCTCGCAGAACTGGAAGTACTCATAGTAGCCGAGACCCATGGACTGATGATAGCCCCAGGTGTTCTTGAGCGGACGGCGGGCATACTTAGGGCCAATCGTGGTCTTCCAGCGATAGGTATCCCAGAAGCCGTCGCCGCCACCATGGACGACGCAGCCGCCGGGGAAGCGCATGAAGCGGGGATGGAGTGCCTCGAGCGTCTCGGCGAGGTCACGGCGCAGGCCATGGCCATGGAAGGTGTCCTCGGGCATGAGCGAGCAGACGTCGATGTCGAGAGTGCCGGGAGTGAGGACAAGAATCTGCAGCGCTGCCTCCGAGCAGTCGGCAGTGGGAGCGAGCGTACACTTGACCTCGGTCCAGCCAGAGGCGCTCACCTGCAGGGTAGCATCGGCGAGCAGTTGCTGCTCACGACGCTCCTCAGGATTGCGTCCATGACGACCGGGGACGACGAGGGCAACGCGGACCTCCTTCTGCACGCCATCGGGCACGCGGACGAAGGCCGAGAAGTCGTACTTCTCGCCCGCCTTGACGTTGAGACCGCTCCAGCCGTGGTTCTCGATGCCGAAGCCGGTCCAACCATCATAATCGTAGTAATGGCCGACACGCTCGGTGTGGAGGCGGAGGTAGTTGAGGTTGTTGGGATGGACAGGATCGGCCTGGAGAGCCTCCAGGGAGCCGGCGCTGTGACCGGGACGGATCATGCGCCAGGCGGTGCCAGGACCCCAGCCGTCGCGCTCGACGGGGCTGAATTCGAAGGCTCCGTTCTGGAGCATCTCGGCATAGAGGCCGCCATCAGCCGCATTGCTGATGTCCTCGAAGAAGATGCCGATAAGTTCGTCACTGATGGGGGTGCCGCCCTTGGGGGCGGTCATGGGGCGCTGCGCCTGGAGCGAGGTGGCTGCCAGTGCGAGGCAGGCGCCGAGGAGAAGTGTTTTTCGCATAATAATAGGTGTTGGTGAAATGAATGATGGATAGGACGGCTGATAGGGCGGCCAAGCATGGCCGCTGACGGAAACATCCGCAGGAGGCGATCAACAACTAGCACAAGGAACGCCCCATCCGAACGGATGGCTGGCGACGGCAAGTCACCCCTCCCCTCTGTAAGGGGGAGGGGGCTATATCGTCGCCGTCAGGAACGTGGCGTCGCCGAAGATATAGAGCGTGTTCTCACAGCCGGGGACAAGGAGCGTCTCGCCCTGACGTGCCTCGATGCCGTTGATGACGGCACGGCCGGCAATGCAGATGACGACGACGAACGAGTCGCCCTTGATTCCGATCTGTGCAGCCTGCTGCACGACGACACGGTTGACCTTGAAATGCGCACAGTGGATGAGGGGCGCATTGGCACGGGTGGAGTCGTAAGAGGTACGATATTCGGGCCAGACACGATAGTCGATGGCTTCCTTCGCCTGCTCGATGTGAAGCTCACGAGGATTGCCGTTGGCATCCTTACGGCCGAAGTCGAAGACGCGGTAGGTAATGTCGGAAGTCTCCTGGATTTCGGCGAGGAAGCAACCGGCGCCGATGGCATGCAGACGGCCGGCAGGGAGGTAGAAGAGGTCACCCTGATGTGCCTCATGGACGGCGAGGACGTCCTGCATGGGCGAGTGGCCATCGACGATGGGCTCGTTGACCAAGCGTTCGTAGTCGTCGGGAGTGATGTTGCGGTTCAGTCCGGCATAGATTTTCGAACCGACGTTGCTCTTGATGATGTACCACATCTCGGTCTTGCCGGGGCAGCCATGGCGCTCCATGGCGAGCTTGTCGTCGGGGTGCACCTGAACGCTGAGATCCTGACGCGAGTCGATGAACTTGATGAGGAGGGGGAAACGGTTGCCGTACTTCTCGTAGTTCTTCTCGCCGAGGAGGAGCCCCTTGTACTTGTCAATGAGTTCGGGGAGGGTGAGACCGACGTCCTGGTCATTGATCATGCCACGGTCGGCCACGACGCTCTCGTGACCGGGGATGGCGCTGATCTCCCACGACTCGCCCATACACATACGGGCGGTCTCGATACCCTTGAACGGGGCTATCTGGTCGCCACCCCAGACGGTGGTCTTGAAGTAGGGTTCGAATTTGTAAGGTTTCATTGGTGGTGTTATTTATAAAGGTGGTGATGAGGCCCCGCCCTTACGGACGGGGAACTCAGGGAAGGGCAATGAGGGGGCGTCGATGAAAGACATCCTCAGAAGCGAGGAGAGGGTCGATGAAGGACATCCTCAGAAGCGATGTGTGGGATGGCTCAGCGCTTCTGGACAGGGTCGCAGGTGACACCGATGCCGAGCTTGCGGAAGATGGTGCGATCGACCTCGGAGAGCATCACCGTGGCATGAAGCTGGCAACCACGGAGCAGGGGCAGCGTCTCGAGGGCGCGGCGGCAACGCTCGTCGGTAGTGGAGAGCATCGACAGCGCCACAAGAACCTCATCGCTGTGCAGACGGACATTCTGGCCCTGCAGATACTCGAACTTCATCTTCTGGATAGGCTCGATGAAGTGCTGAGGGATGAGCTTCAGGTCATGATCGATGCCAGCCAGATGCTTGGTGGCATTGAGGATGAGGGCTGCCGAGCAACCGAGCAGTTCGCTGCTGTGAGCAGTGATGATGGTGCCGTCGGCGAGTTCGATGGCAGCCGAAGTGTGCTGGGTCTCGTCGCGATAGGCGCGGGCGGCAGGGACAGTGCGACGGTAATCGACCGAAATCTTCGCCTGCTTCATGTTGAGCGCTATCTTGTTGACCTCCGAGTCGTCGCAAGCGCCGGTGGCATACTTGCCAAGGGCGGTAAAGTAACGACGGATAATCTCGTTCTTCGAAGCCTCACAGCATGCCTCGTCATCGCAGATGCAGAAGCCAGCCATGTTGACACCCATGTCGGTGGGCGACTTATAGGGCGACTCACCGTAAATGTTCTCGAAGAGGTTGTTGAGCACGGGGAAGATCTCGATGTCGCGATTGTAGTTGATGGCGATCTTCTGATAGGCCTCGAGGTGGAAGGGGTCGATCATATTGACGTCGCCGAGGTCGGCAGTAGCAGCCTCATAGGCGATGTTGACGGGATGCTTGAGCGGGATGCTCCAGATGGGGAAGGTCTCGAACTTGGCATAGCCGGCACGCACGCCGTGCTTGTTCTCGTTGTAGAGCTGCGAGAGACAGACTGCCATCTTGCCCGAACCGGGACCGGGTGCTGTGACGATGACGAGCGGACGGGTGGTCTCGACGTAGTCGTCCTTACCGAAGCCTTCGTCTGAGGCGATATGGGCAGCGTTGTGAGGATAGCCCTCGATGATGTAGTGATAATACGAACGGATGTCCATGCGGGCAAGACGGTCGTGGAAAGCGGTGGCAGAGGCCTGGCCATTGTAGTGGGTGATGACCACCGAACCGACGTAGAAGCCGCGGTTCATGAACTCGGTGCGGAGGCGCAGCACATCCTCATCGTAGGTGATACCAAGGTCAGCACGAACCTTGTTCTTCTCGATGTCGGCTGCGCTGATGACGATGACGATTTCGGCATCATCCTTGAGCTGGCTGAGCATACGCAACTTGCTGTCTGGCTGGAAACCGGGCAGTACGCGTGAGGCATGATGGTCGTCGAAAAGCTTGCCGCCCAATTCGAGGTAGAGCTTGCCCTCGAACTTGGCGATACGTTCCTTAATGTGTTCCGACTGAATACGAATGTACTTGTCGTTGTCAAATCCTAACTTCATTTTTCTTTAGGTTTTTTGTCGTTACATTGTATTAATACGGGATGCAAAGATAACGACTTTTTTCGGATTGACAAAAAATCGGGGGTCAAAAAAGATACTTTTTTATCAAAATTTTGCCGAGAGGTAGGCTTTTGTAGGTATTTTGACAAAGAAAATTTGCAAAATTCGGGGATTCTGCGTATCTTTGCACCGCAATACACGATACTGTATGGAAAAAATCATTACCGAGATCACACCGCTCACCGAACAGGACAGCTTCTACATGTTCGACCACCGTAAGGAGTGCTACGACTACCCCCTGCACAAGCACGCCGAGGTGGAACTAACCTTCATGGAGAACTGCACCGGCGTGCATCGCGTGGTGGGCGACTCGATAGAGGTGTGCGGCCAGTATGACCTGGCACTGATAGGCAGCAACCTCGAGCATGCCTGGGAACAACGCGACGGTGAGCCACTGCCCGACGTGGCTGCCGGACGCAAGGTGAGGGAACTGGTCATCCAGTTCGCGCCCGACCTGCTGGGCGAGGCGTTCCTGGCGAAGAGCCAGATGGCAACGCTGGCCCGACTGCTGGAGAATGCCAAGCGAGGCGTAGCCTTCGGCTTGCCTGTCATCATGCGCATCTACACGAAGCTCAACGAACAGTCGGAGGAGGAGCCCGGCTTCCCACGCGTGCTGAAGCTGCTGGAGATACTCTACCAGCTGTCACTCGAGCAGGACTACCAGCTGCTGTCGTCCACCACATTCGCTTCGGTCAAGGCGACGACCGACAGCCGGCGGGTGCGCAAGGTAGAGGAATACATCGACCAGCACTTCAAGGAGGAGGTGCGACTGCCGATACTGGCAGACCTGGCGGGCATGACACCGACAGCATTCAGCCGCTTCTTCAAACTGCGCACGGGCCGAACCCTCTCGGAGTACATCATCGACATACGCCTGGGCTATGCGGCACGGCAACTGGTCGATACGACGACATCCATCGTGGAGATATGCTACGACTCGGGATTCAACAATGTCTCGAACTTCAACCGCATCTTCAAGAAACGCAAAGGCTGCTCGCCCAGCGCGTTCAGGGACAATTATAACAAGAACAAGATATTCGTATAAAATACTATGAAAAGAATCCTTTTGAGCATGGCGATGATGGCCATGGGCTGCCTGGCATCGACGGCGCTGGAACTACCGGAGATCATCGGCAATGACATGATGCTGCAGCAGCAAGCCAAGGCGCGGCTGTGGGGCTGGGCAAAGGGCGGCAGCACCGTGACCGTGAAAACCTCGTGGGACAATGAGACCTATCAAGCGAAGGCAGACCGCAAGAGCGGCCGCTGGGAACTGCAGGTCCAGACTCCCGAAGCCTCGTACAAACCACAGGCATTGACCATCACCGGCGATGGCGAGACCATCCGCGTGGAGAACGTGCTGGTGGGCGAAGTGTGGTTCTGCTCGGGACAGTCGAACATGGAGATGCCGATAGGCGGCTTCTGGAACTGCCCCGTGGAGGGCGCCAACGAGACCATCGCCCAAGCCAACCGTTACCGCCGCTCGATACGCTGCGCCACCATCCAGAAAGTGGACGCCCTGGAACCGCAGGAGCGCGTGCCTGGCAGATGGAAAGAGTGCACGACCGAGAACGTGGCATCGTTCAGCGCCTGCGGTTACTATTTTGCCCAGACGCTGACCGAGATTCTGAACGTGCCCGTAGGCATCATCAACTGCTCGTGGGGCGGATCGTGCGTAGAGGGATGGTTGCCCAAAGATACATTGCTGACCTATCCTGACGGACTGACGCCGATGGACGACACCGACTACCACCGCAAGATGGTGATGTACAACGGCATGCTCTGCCCGCTGGCTGGCTATACGATCAAGGGCTTCCTCTGGAATCAGGGGGAAAGCAACGTGGGGCGCGAACGGGAATACGTGGACCGCTTCAAGACGATGACCCGCCTGTGGCGCAAGATGTGGCGTCAGGAGGGCGACGCTCTGCCCATCTACACCGTGGAGATACCTGGCTACAGCTATGGTGACGTAGACGGCACGAACTGCGCCGACTTCCGCGCCGCCCAACATCAGATAGCCCACGAACTGGAGAACAGCGGCTGCGTCTGCACCGCCGACCTGATGTATCCCTGGGAGGCCGAACAGATACATGGCGCCCGCAAGCTCGAGATAGGCCGACGCCTGGCATACATGGCTGCCACTCGCGACTACGGCGTCAAGGGCATCGCTGCCGAGGCTCCCGAATTCGTCAGGATGAAGCAGGTGGAGGTCGTCGACAAAGACATGAAGGTGGTGGCCGGCACCCCCATCGCACAGAACCCGAACGAGAAGGGACAGGTGACGGTGCTCTACTTCACCAACTGCCGTGACGGCTTCGACCGCATCTACGATATCGAGGGCTTCGAGGCAGCCGGTGCCGATGGCGTCTGGCACAAGGCGACCGTCTGGGCCGACGGCGACTGGCGCGATTCTGAATACCAAGGCTGCTACCTGAAGCTGGTATGCCCGGAGGCAACTGACGTCAAGCAGGTGCGCTACCACTACCACAACTTCATGGTGGGCGGCGTGCACAACACGATGGGACAACCGGTAGTTCCGTTTTCAACGGAAACGAATTGATAATTCATAATTCATAATTGATAATTCATAATTGATAATTATTGCGGCGAGAACGAAGATGAGAAATATATTTCTGAGCGCAGTGGCGCTATTGACCCTGCTGACGTGCTGCACGACGCAGCCGAAGGAGCAGCCGGCAGACTACGTGACCGTCCGGGACGGCAAGTTCTGGGTGGGAGAACAGGAATACCGCTATGTGGGCACCAACTTCTGGTATGGTGCCATCCTGGGTTCGGAAGGCCGCGGCGGCAACCGCCAGCGACTGACCGAGGAACTGGACCTGATGCAGGAGGTGGGCATCAACAACGTCCGCGTCCTGGTGGGCGGCGACGGCAGAGAGGGCATCCCCTCGCACATCTCGCCCAAACTACAGCTGGAGCCAGGCGTCTACAATGACACCCTCCTCCAGGGTCTCGACTACATGATGGCAGAGCTCGAACGTCGCGGCATGAAGGCAGTGCTCTACATGAACAATGCCTGGGAATGGTCGGGCGGCTACGGCGCCTACCTGGACTGGGTGGGCTTCGAGGGTGACGTCTATTCGAGCGACGACAAGGGCACTCCAGGACCTGACGGCAGGCTGACGAAGCACTTCGACCACACGCCCGTGCCAAGCTATGACGGCTGGTGGGAGTACATGCAATATGTAGGCAACTTCGTGCTCAACGACTCGGCCCGTGCCCTCGCCGCCAACCATGTGCGCTACATCGTATCGCGCACCAACACGGTGACCGGACGTCCCTACAGCGAGAGCCCAGCCCTGATGGCCTGGGAGATTGCCAACGAGCCTCGCTGCTTCGGCACCGACTCGCTGCACAAGGCGAGATTCGTGGAATGGATTGACCAACAGTCCGCCCTCATCAAGAGTATTGACCCCAACCACCTGGTGACTACAGGATCGGAAGGCCGCAACGGCTGCGAGGAGGACATGGAACTCTTCGACAGAATCCATTCATTGCCCAACATCGACTATGCCTGCATCCACATCTGGCCCAACAACTGGGGCTGGCTGGGCAAGTTCAACCAGAACTACGATGCCGACAAGACCATTGCCGCTGATCAGCCCGACCCCATCGTGGACTGTGTGGAGGTGGCATGCCAGAAGACCCTGGAATATATCGACGAGGCATACAGCTACACGCAGAAGGCTGGACGTCCGCTGGTACTGGAGGAATTCGGCTACCCGCGTGACCGCTTCGTCTTCACGCCTGGTTCGCCCACGCGCGGTCGCGACGCGTATTACAAATATGTGTTCCAGATCATCCGTGACTCGGGCAAGATAGCTGGCTGCAACTTCTGGGGCTGGGGCGGCAAGGCACAAGTCAAGAATGTCATCTGGCAACCCTACGACGACTACGTCTGCGACCCGGCACAGGAGGAGCAGGGACTCAACTCGGTCTTTGCCTGCGATACCACCACCCTCGACATGATACGCGAGATGAACCAGGGCACACTGCAGTGCAGTCTCACCGCCAATGATGAGGACTGGGTATGGAGCACAGGTGATGACATCCAGCTGGACCTGACCTTGAGCAACACCTTCGGTGCTGCCACCCATTGTGACTCACTCGAAATCGTCATCACCAGTGATACTCGCGACAGGGAGTTCTTCCGCAAGGTCATCAAGCCTTTCGCGCTCGACAAGGAGCACCCTCTTACAGAACACCTCGACGTACAGGGCGAGATGGAGCAACAGCCGGGCTTCTACCACCTCACTGTGCTTGCCGATGGCGCAAACATCGTCAAGAATCCGACTAAGGTCTGGAGCGGAGAACTCGTCATCGACCACTATACGCTCGGCGTAGATCCCGAAAAGATCATCTCGGAGCCAGACGGACAAGACGACCTGGAGGCATTCTGGGACAAGGCGCGCACCCAACTCGCCGAAACCCCGATGAAGCCACGCGTACGCGAGCTGAAGGAGCAGTCGAACGGGCAGAAACGCGCCTACATTGCCGACATTCAGGGACTGGACGGCGCCAACGTGGAGGTGTACTACACCGTGCCCGTCAAGGAGGGCAAGTACCCCGTACACATCATCAACATGGGCTACAGCAGCAAGCCCTGGCAACTCGACATGCAGGACAACGGCTGGATTGACGTCATCGTGAGCAGCCGCGGACAGGGTGCCAACAGCGACAGCAACCCTTACGGCGATTGGGTGCAATACGGGCTGCAGAGCCCCGAGACCTACTACTACCGCGGTGCCTATCTAGACTGCCCCCGCGCCATCGACTATCTGGTGACGGTGCCCGAGGTGGATGCCCAGAATATCTTCCTGGAGGGTGGCAGCCAGGGCGGTGCCTACTCGATGGCTTGCGCAGCGCTGGATCATCGCGTCCGCGCCGTGGCTGTCTACATCACGTTCATGAGCGACTTCCCCGACTACTTCCGTATCGTGAACTGGCCGGCACAACCCATCAAGGCGAAACAGCAGGAACTGGGCATCAGCGACGAGGAACTGATGAAGACCCTCTCCTACTTCGACATCAAGAACCTGGCAGGATGGATCGAATGCCCAGTCTATATGGCTATCGGCCTGCAGGATGTGACCTGCCCGCCGCACACCAACTTCAGTGGTTACAATCAGGTCAAGACAGAGAAGCAATATCGCGTATTCCGTCAGTATGGCCACCACGTCGACTATGACGTATGGAACCCGACACTCCATGAGTGGTATGACAAGTTCCGCCATTGACCAATAACTATTAACTTCTGAATCATTCAGAATAGATGACATTCCGAACCATAGACTTTGCGCCCACCGAAGCGTGGGCGCAGATAGCAACCTTCGAACCCGCAGACGGCGAGGGGGTCAAGGAGCATCATGTGATGCTGCACGTACGTCCGGGGCTGGGCTGCTTCGAGGCTCAGTTGGAGGAACTCCAGCATGCCTACATCGAACTGCTCTGCGACGTCCTGGACGGAGCACGCGTCGTCATGCGACGCTATCTGATGAGCGACATTGCCAACCAGGCAGGCCGGTTGCGCAGCCGGCTGGCAGAGGACGATGCGGATCAGGGCGCCCTTTCGATCATCGGCCAGCCACCACTCGATGGAACGAAGGTGGCTCTCTGGATCTACCTGACCGAGGGCATCGACGACATGGAACGCACCACCGACCTCACTTCGACCTGGCACAACGGCTATCGCCACCTCTGGTCGACCAACTGGCAATCGACAACCGGCGGTTCAAACACCCAAACGCGAGAAATCCTGGAAGGCTACGAGGCACAACTGGCCGGGCAAGGACTCAACATCAAGGATCACTGCCTCAGGACGTGGTTCTTCATCCGTGATGTGGACACCAACTACAAAGGGATGGTCGAGGCTCGCTGCAACAACTTCACGATGCAGCATCTGACGCCCGACACGCACTACATCGCCAGCACTGGCATCGGCGGCCAGCCCATCACGACACAGAGCCGTGTGCAGATGGATGGCTACGCTGCCGAGGGGCTGGACGCCGGGCAGATACAGTATCTCTACGCTCCCACCCACCTCAACCCGACCTACCAATACGGCGTGACCTTCGAGCGCGGCACGGCAATCCATTATGGCGACCGCCGGCACGTGCTGATCAGCGGCACGGCGAGCATCGACAACCATGGTCAAGTGCTCCACCAAGGGCAAGTCGAAGCGCAGGCCGGCCGAATGCTCGAGAACATCAGCACCCTGCTCGCCGAAGCGGGCGCCTCACTCAGCGATGTAGTTCAAGCCATCGTCTATCTGCGCGATGTGGCGGACTATGAGTTAGTGAACCGCCTGCTCTGCGAGCGCCTGCCGCAGATGCCGCGCGTCATCACGCTGGCTCCCGTATGCCGTCCCTCGTGGCTCATCGAAATGGAATGCATGGCAGTGGTGAGGGACGAGAATCCCCGCTTCCACAATTTCTGATTATTGATTGATGAATGGTGAATATTCTTTTTTCATCATTCATCAATTTTCTATGATACTATTTTATCCAAAAAGTTTCTCATTTTATCAAAAAACAGGATTGTGGAAAAAATTGGTAAAATTATATTACCGACTTTTGATAAAAAGATGTACCTTTGCAGCGCAAAACACATTTGCCAACACAAAATATATTCATAATTACTAACACAACAAGCACCATGACAAAATTGATTGACATGAGAGCGATGGTGGTGACACTGATGATGATGGTGTCGGCCACAATCTTCGCGCAAGTGACAGTGACTGGTGTGGTAACTGAGAGCACGGGCGATCCCGTGATAGGCTGTACGGTCCGCGAGAAAGGAACGACCAGCGGCACTATCACCGACATCGACGGCAACTACTCGCTGAAGGTGACCTCAGGCAATGCCACACTGATCTTCTCGTACGTCGGACTGGAGACCCAGGAGGTCAAGTTGGGCGGACGCAAGCAACTGAACATCGAGATGAAGTCGGATGACGAGATGCTCGAGGAGGTCGTAGTAGTAGGCTACGGTGTCCAGAAGAAGTCGGACCTGGCTGGTGCCTCGTCCTCACTGGGCGAGAAGGCCATCAAGGCATCTCCGATCACCAACCTGGACCAGTCGTTCGCTGGCCGCGTAACCGGTGTGACTGCCGTGCAGACCTCGGGCGCCCCGGGTTCATCTTCCTCCATCCGCGTGCGTGGTCAAGCCACCATCAATGCCAATGCTGAACCTCTCTACGTCATCGACGGCGTCATCGTGCAGTCGGGTGGCTCGTCGGGCGCAGACTACGGTCTGGGTGACAAGCTGGGCAACGGTTCCACCTCGACCATCTCTCCCCTCTCGACCATCAACCCCGCCGACATCGTCTCGATGGAGGTGCTGAAGGATGCCTCCGCCACCGCCATCTACGGTGCACAGGGTGCCAACGGCGTCGTGCTCATCACCACCAAGCGTGGTAAGGCTGGCGAGGCCAAGTTCACCTACGACGGCATGGTGGGCCTACAGCGCCAGACCAAGCGCATCGACATGCTCAACCTCCGCGAATTCGCCGAATACTATAACGACCTCGCTGCACAGGGCGAGATCTCGCAGCCTGACGTGGCATACTCCGACCCCTCCGTATTGGGTCGTGGCACCAACTGGCAAGACGCCATCTTCCAGACCGCGCTGCAGCATCAGCATCAGATCGGCGCCCAGGGCGGCACCGAGAAGGTGAAGTACTACGTCAGCGCCGGCTATATGGATCAGGAAGGTACCATCATCGGCTCGGAATTCAACCGCTTCTCGCTCCGCTCGAACATTGATGCCGAGCTCAAGAAGTGGCTGAAGATGGGTGTGAACGTCTCCTATAGCCAGACTTCCGAAGAACTGAAGCTGGCCGACTCGGACGAAGGCCTCATCAACTACTCGCTGACCACGCCCCCAGACATCCAGATCTACAACATCGACGGTGGCTATTCGTCGGTCAGCAAGGAGGGCTTCTCGAACCCGAACCCAATCGCCATGGCCGAACTCAACGAGATCAAGCTGGCTCGCCAGAAACTGAACGGAAACCTCTTCTTCGACGTCACTCCGCTCAAGAACCTGACCTGGCACACAGAGTTCGGCTGGGACCTCGGCTGGTCGAAGGGCGACACCTATCAGCCCAAGGTCGACCTGGGCACCTGGCAGCGCAACAGCAACGAGGCGCGCACCCAGAAGAACTCCAACACCTACTGGTCGGTCAAGAACTACCTCACCTACAACGGACAGATCAAGAAGCACGGCTTCACCGCCATGGTGGGCCAGGAATGCTGGGAGTCGAAATATGATTATACCTCAGTTTATAATACAGGTCTGCCTTCGGACATCGTCCACAATGCTGCCCTCGGTACCGGCGATCCTCAGATCGGCTATGGCTTCGGCTCTTCGTCGATGGCATCGTTCTTCACCCGCGAAACTTACAACTACGACAACCGTTACCTGCTGACTTACACCTGGCGTTATGATGGTTCTTCGAACTTCGGTCCTAATCAGCGCTGGGCAGGCTTCCACTCACTGGCACTGGCATGGCGCTTCTCGGAGGAGAAGTTCTTCAAGGACATCAAGGATGCCGGCATCATCTCGAATGGCAAGCTCCGCCTCGGCTGGGGCCAGACCGGCAACTCGAACATCGGTGGCTACAAGTGGGGCTCTGCCATGAGCGTCATGGAGACCGGCCTCGGCACCAGCTACCGCCCTGCCAACGTCAAGAACCTCGACATCAAGTGGGAGACCCAGGAGCAGACCAACATCGGTCTGGACCTCGGCTTCCTGAACGACCGCATCTCGCTCGTCGTAGATTACTACATCAAGAAGTCGGCCGACATGCTGATGCAGCTCACCCTGCCTTCGTTCATGGGCACATCGGGCAACGGCTCATCAGCACTGGCTGCACCTTATGGCAACTATGGCGACATCGAGAACAAGGGTCTCGAGATTGCCCTCAATACCCGCCCCATCGAGACCAAGAACTTCTCCTGGGGTTCGGACTTCCAGATTTCATTCAACAAGAACAAACTGAAGAGCCTCTCCGGCTCGACCGCTCTGCCCGGTTACGGCCAGTGGAACGACCTCGTCTCGCGCTCCACGGTCGGCGAGTCGCTCTACAACTTCTATGGCTACGAAGTGGTGGGCATCTATCAGGACTGGGACGACATCCTCAATTCACCTGTCTACACCCTGCAGCAGAACAACCCCATCGGCACCGATGAGAATGGCGACCCCGCCTGGTCGAAAGATCCATCTAAGTACAGCCGCACCAACACCACCTTCGTAGGTGACCTGAAGTACAAGGATCAAAACGGTGACGGCAAGATTGACGAGAACGACAAGACCAACATCGGTTCCCCTCTGCCCAAGTTCACCTTCGGCTGGAACAACACCTTCCACTATAAGAACTGGGATCTCTCCATCTTCATCAACGGCTCGTACGGCAACAAGGTGGGCAACTACCTCGCCATGAAACTGACCCACATGAACTCAGCATGGACCAACCAGACCACCGATGTGCAAAACCGCGCCAAACTGGTCGCCGTCGATGCCTCACAGAGCGACTGGTACAACCACGTGGACAACGTCAGAGTGGCGAACCCCAGTTCCATCCTGCCTCGCGCCTCCATCAACGACCCGAACAACAACGATGCCTGGAGTTCGCGTTACATCGAAGATGGCTCGTACATCCGCTTGAAATCGGTCAACCTGAGCTACACCTTCGACAAGAAGCTCATCCAGAAGATCGGCCTCGAGAACGTACGCATCAACGTGACCGGCACCAACCTCTGGACCATCACCGGCTACAGCGGCTATGATCCTGAAATCGGAGCTTCGACCGCATCGAACAACGTCTTCGGACTTGACAACGGACGCTATCCTTCGCCAATGTCGTACTCGCTGGGTCTGAGTCTGACATTCTAAGAGAGTTAAAAGTTAAGAGTTAAAAGTTATCTCCTGCTACCCAAGCGAAGCTAATTGATAATTATTAATTGAAACTTATGAAATATACATTATATAAATATATAACTCTGGTAGCTATCCTGGGAATGGGCATGACCTCGTGCGATGACTTCCTGGATCGTCCGACGGAGGACAACTACAACACAGAGAACTATTATGCCTCGGATGCAGCCTGCATCTCGGGTGTCAACTACCTCTACAACTCACCCTGGTATGACTTCCAGCGTGGCTTCATCAAGGTAGGTGAAGTATTCTCGGGCAACATGTACTGGGGTTCATCTCCCTATCTGAACTTCTCTGTCAACGGAACGGACGAAGACCTGATCAACATGTCATACTCGCTGTGGGCTGAAATCGGCCACTGCTCGACAGTCTATGCCTCACTCCAGGGAGCTTCTGCCTCGCAGTCCGTCAAGGATCAGTGCATGGGCGAATGTCTGACATGGAAAGCAATGGCTTACTTCTACCTGGTGCGCTCTTTCGGCGATGTGCCCATCGTACACGACAACTCAGCCACACTGGCTGCCGGCGACTACAACGAACTCTCGAAGGTACAGAAGGCTGATGTCTATGAGTACATCATCATGACCCTTGAAAAGGCCATGGAACTGCTGCCCAAGTCATCATCAGAAGGCCGTATCGACTATTACTGCGCCGAAGCACTGCTTGCCAAAGTCTATCTGACCAAAGCCGGTGTCAGCGGCTCATTGAACCAAAGCGACCTGCAGATGGCTGCCGAACTGGCGCTGGACGTCAAGGAAAACTCCGGCCGTCAGCTGATGACGAACTACGAGGACATCTTCCGCGGCTCGAACAACTGCTCGGACGAGAGCCTCATCGCCTGGCGCTGGACCGTAGGTTCCCATTGGACCTGCCAGAACACCCTGCAGTCCGACCTCGCCATCGTCGGTTTCGACGAATACGGCGACGTCTGGGGTGGCTGGGGTGGTCCGTCAGCAGATCTGATGAACGCCTTCGGCCTGGTTGAGATGGCTGGTGCTGGCGAGACAGCCACCGTCAAGTCCTATCCCAGCCCTGAGACCCGTGTAGACCTCGACACCCGCCGCAAGGCAACGATGATGACTGCCGGCGATACCTACAGCTACTTCTGGCGCGACAAGGGCGGCTTCGACTACCTGCGCGCCATCTACGACACCGAGACGGAATACGGCAAGGCATTCTCCGAAGGCCAGTGCCAAGGACCATGTGGCTGCAACAACGTGAAGCACCTCTACGGCGACGATGCCGACCACGTGGCCGAGATGGGCATGAGTGCTGGCCGCATGGCAAATGCGCTGGCCACCCACATCCTGCGCCTCTCGGACGTCTATCTGATCCTGGCCGAGGCAGGCGTATTGCTCACTGACAAGACCGTGAATGGCATCAATATGTACGACGAAGGCATCAAGGCATATAATGCCGTCCATCAGCGTGCCATTCCATCGGCAGGAGATGTCTCGAGCCTCACCTTCGAGATGGTCTGGAAGGAGCGTCGACTGGAGTTCGCCGGAGAGGGCGACCGCTGGTATGACTTCGTGCGCCGTGCCTACTACGACGTCAACAGCTGCATCGCTGAAATCAAGAGCCAATACCGCAATGCCTTCTGGAACTGCAATTCACTCTACAAGACCTACTATGAGTCTGGCACTTGGGACTTGAAGGCTGCCGACGTCACGTACGACTCAAGCACCGATGCTCCCAATGTCACTGCGGCCAGCTTCACCCTCCACTTCCCCCCCGAGGACGTGGCGCTCAACCCGAATGTGGCCAGCTCGGCTCCTTCCGTCCACGTGGACGTACGTGCTAGCTATCAGAACTAAGA
>R14__coassemble_199_pt1 | contig 49189 bp, 57 predicted proteins | sample R14__metabat2_high_PE_017 | metagenome-assembled genome bin R14 | reverse complement strand
CCTCTGAGGCCTCACTCCAATGAGCTGCACACCGGATTTATCAATCCCCCTAAAAACAAAAAAATATTATGGCAGAACAAAAAAGAAACTGGGTGGCCATCATCACGATGTTCTTCATCTTCGGCATGATCGCCTTCGTCACCAACATGGCTGCACCCTTCGGCAACATCTGGGGCATGTCCTACGACTGGGCAGGCATGATGGGCAACATGATGAACTTCCTCGCCTATGCCTTCATGGGCATCCCCGCCGGTAACATGCTGATTAAGTACGGCTACAAGAAGACCGCTCTCATCGCCCTCATCGTCGGCGCCATTGGCCTCGGCATCCAGCTCCTCTCGGGCATCGTCAGCAACATCTACGTATATCTGCTCGGTGCATTGATCTGCGGCTTCTGTGTCTGCATGCTCAACACCGTAGTCAATCCTATGCTCAACCTCCTGGGTGGCGGTGGCAACACCGGCAATCAGCTCGTACAGGCTGGCGGCACCCTCAACTCCCTGACCGGTACCCTCACCCCTATGCTCACCGGCGCTCTGGTAGGCACTCTTACCAAGGACTCCTTCCCGGATGTGGCTCCCCTCATCATCACCGGCATTGTGGTCTTCCTCGCAGCCTTCGGCATCATCTCGTTCATCAAGATTGAGGAGCCTCAGGGCGACCTCAAGGAAGTCTCCTACGAGCACTCCCCCTGGGCATTCCGTCATGCAGCCCTCGGTTTCGTTGCCATCTTCTTCTATGTAGGCATCGAGATTGCCACCCCTGGTATCATGAACCAGTGGATCAGCCGTATGTCCTGGGAGGGCGCCGCAGCCGTAGCAGGCTCGCTGGCCTCCATCTATTGGCTCCTGATGCTCATCGGTCGTCTGGTATCCACCACTATCTCCAACAAGGTTTCGACCCGCACCCAGATGATCACCGTCTCGACGGTAGCCATCTGCCTCGTCATTGCCGCCATCTGCACCGGCAACGTCGAGATCAACCTCAACCTCAACCTCGGCTTCATCAAGATCGAGAATGCCACCGTACCACTCTCATGCGTCTTCATCTTCCTCTGCGGCCTCTGCACCTCAGTCATGTGGGGTGGCATCTTCAACCTCTCCACTGAGGGTCTCGGCAAGTACACAGCCAAGGCTTCGGGCTGGTTCATGGCACTCGTCGTCGGTGGTGGCATCATGCCTCTCGTTCAGGAGCGTCTCGTTGTTCCTGCTGTCGGATATCTGGCTTCCTACTGGCTCATCGTTGCCATGTTGGCTTACATTCTGTACTACGCCCTCATTGGCTGCAAGAATGTCAACAAGGACATCAAGGTAGATTAACTTACCGCCCCTTAGGTAGTGAATGGGATACCCCACATCCCGTTCACTACCTTTCCGTTCCCCTTAAACCTCGCCCCTTTCCACACTCTCTCCTTTTAAATATATATACACAAATAATCACCATTAACACAACTTAAACCCAATGAATGTATTAGAAGCACTTCAATCCAGCGGTTTCAAGACCGTGGACTTCATCATTCTTGTCGTCTATCTGATCCTGTTGGTCAGCCTCGGCCTCTTCTTGAGCCGATCGAAGGATGGCAAGGAGAAGAGCGCCAATGACTACTTCCTGGCAGGCAACACCCTTACCTGGTGGGCTGTAGGCGCTTCCCTTATTGCAGCCAACATCTCGGCTGAGCAGTTCATCGGCATGTCGGGCACTGGCTTTGCCGACGGCATCGCCATTGCCGCCTATGAGGTCATGGCAGCCATCACCCTCGTCGTCATCGGCAAGTTCCTCCTGCCAGTGATGCTCGACCGCAAGATCTTCACTATTCCTCAGTTCCTTCGTGAACGCTACAACGACGGTGTAGGTCTCGCCTTCTCCATCCTCTGGCTGTTCCTCTACGTCTTCGTCAACCTGACCTCCGTCGCCTGGCTGGGCGCACTCGCCATCGAGCAGATTCTCGGTCTGCAGGGCCTGGCTGTCAGCATCTGTGGCTTCGAGATCAGCATCCGCATGATCATCGTTTTCCTGCTCTTCGTCATTGCTGGTGTCTACTCCATCTACGGCGGCCTGGCTTCTGTAGCCTGGACTGACGTCATGCAGGTCACCTTCCTCGTCGGTGGCGGTCTGATCACTGCCTACATGGCTCTCAAGGAGATGGGCGCCGTCTTCGGCACCGATGCCTTCGGCGCACTGGGTCGCGTCTACACCGACCTCACCACGGGCAACTATTCGACCGACACCCACTTCCACCTAGTCATCCAGCAGTCGCACAATGCTGACGCCTTCGCCAATGTGCCTGGTATTGCAGCTGTCGTAGGCGGTGTATGGCTTACCAACCTCGGTTACTGGGGCTTCAACCAATACATCATCCAGAAGGGTCTGGCTGCCAAGAACGTTGACGAGGCAAAGAAGGGCCTTATCTTCGCGGGCTTCCTCAAGATTGTCATCCCATTCATCGTCGTTCTCCCTGGCATCTGCGCTTACTACATTGCCCAGAACCCCGAGAGCTTTGCCTGCATGAACCTGCAGGGCAAGATCAACATCCCTGACGATGCTTATCCTTGGCTGATCCGCAACTTCACTCCTACCGGCATCAAGGGTCTGTCGTTCGCCGCTCTTACCGCAGCCATCATCTCGTCACTGGCTTCGATGTTCAACTCCACCTCGACCTTGTTCACCATGGACATCTTCAAGAAGTACATCAACCCCAACGCCTCTGACAAGAAGCTGGTCAACGTAGGTCGTATGACCTCCGTCTGCGCCCTGCTGATCGCCCTCGTCACCGTCAAGCCTCTCCTCGGCGGTATCCCACAGGCCTTCCAGTACATCCAGGAGTACAGTGGCTTCATCTACCCCGGCATCATCACCGTCTTCGGCCTCGGACTGCTCTGGAAGCGTGCCTCTTCGCTCGCTGCCGTCTGGACCGCCATCATCACCATCCCTCTGGGTGTGATCTTCAAGGTCTGCTTCGGTGACGTTCCGTTCCAGTTCCGTGCCGGCTACATCTTCATCATCGTCGTCTCGTTCTTCATCATCGTCTCGCTGCTCGACAAGAAGTTCATCCATTGCGAGAAGCCCGAAGAGCGTGACCGCAAGGCCATGATCAACTGGGGCAAGATCCTCGGCGGTATCGGCGTGGCCATGATTGTCATTGCCCTCGTCGTCATCTGCATGGGCGATGCCACCTCATGGTCGGCTTACCTCAACGACATCGGTTTCCAGGCCTTCATCTTCTTCGGCGTCCTCGTCGGCTGCAACGGCATCTGGCTCCTCAGCAATGCCAACAGCGAGAAGCAGGATCCCAAGGCTCTGCCTATCAACCTCGGTCTCTTCTCCACCACCCGTGGCTATACCTGGGGCACCATCGGCATCGCTGTCATCACGATGATCCTCTACGTCTGCCTCTGGTAAGGACCCTTCCCTCCCCTCCCATAAGGGAGGGGGGATTATAGTTACTACTGTCTTAAACTCTTATACACTAACCTTTCAAAACCGAACCACCCCCGGACCCGTTTAATGGTTTCTTAAGTTCCTCCTTGTTGTCTATATAAAGATAGGGACACAACTAACCTTAGATTCCCTCCTGTACCTCGAGGTGCAGTGAAAATCCCCTTGGGGCAGGAGGGTTGGGGTGGATTTCTTCTATGCTCGAAGAACTCAAACAAAAAGTCTTTGAGGCCAACATGGACCTTGTCCGTCAGGGCCTCGTCATCTACACTTGGGGCAACGTCTCCGGTATCGACCGCGAGAAGGGCCTCGTCGTCATCAAGCCATCGGGCGTCGACTACGACGTCATGAAGGCCAGTGACATGGTCGTCGTCGACCTCGAGACCGGCAAGGTCGTCGAAGGTGACCTCAACCCCTCCAGCGACACGCCTACCCACCTCGTACTCTACCGTGCCTTCCCCAACATCAAGGGCGTCGTTCACACCCACTCGACCTATGCTACCGCATTCGCTCAGGCCGGCCGCGACATCCCCAACATCGGCACCACTCACGCTGACTACTTCTATAAGGACATCCCCTGCACCGACGACATGACCGCCGATCAGATGCCTGAGTACGAGAAAGAGACCGGCACGGTCATCGTCTCGAAGTTCCAGCAGCTCGGCATCAACCCCGACCACACGCCTGCCGTCCTCGTCAAGAACCACGGTCCCTTCTCATGGGGCACCTCTCCTGCCAATGCCGTCTACAATGCCAAGGTCATGGAGCAGTGCGCCAAGATGGCATTCATCTCCTTCTCGGTCAACCCCGACACCACGATGAATCCTCTCCTCGTCGAGAAGCACTACATGCGCAAGCACGGACCTAATGCTTACTACGGACAGAAGGGGCAGCAGCATTGATGCGGGCTAATTCATTCAGCAACCAACATTCACGAATAACAACTTAAATTAAAATACTATGTACGAAAATCTTGAACTTTGGTGGATCACTGGCGCACAGCTTCTTTATGGTGGCGACGCCGTAGTACAGGTCGATGCACACTCTCAGGCCATGGTCGATGGCCTCAATGCCTCGGGTATCATTCCTATCAAAGTCGTATATAAAGGTACTGCCAACTCTTCTGTCGAGGTCGAGCAGATCATGACCGCAGCCAACGGCGAGGCCAAGTGCGTAGGCGTCATCACCTGGATGCACACCTTCTCACCTGCCAAGATGTGGATCAAGGGTCTGCAGGCGCTCAAGAAGCCACTCCTCCACTTCCACACCCAGTACAATGCCGAGATTCCGTGGGATACCATGGACATGGACTTCATGAACCTCAACCAGTCGGCTCATGGCGACATCGAGTTCGGCCACATCTGCACCCGCATGCGCATACCCCGCAAGGTCGTCGTCGGCTACTGGAAGAGCGAAGAGGCTCAGAAGAAGATCGCCATCTGGGCACGCGTCTGCGCTGCCGTGGCTGATGCCCACAACGTCCGCTGCCTCATGTTCGGCATGAACATGAACAACGTAGCCGTCACCGATGGCGACCGCGTAGAGTTCGAGCAGCGTCTGGGCTACCATGTCGACTACTATCCTGTCAGCTCACTCATGGAATACTGGAAGCAGGTCACCGACGCTGAGGTCGATGCACTGGTCGAGGAGTACAAGCAGCAGTATACCATCAAGATTGACGAGTCAGGCGAAGAGGTCTACTGGGAGAAGGTGCGCAATGCCGCCCGTGCCGAGATCGCCATCCGTCGCGTCCTGAAGGACGAGGGCGCTACCGCCTTCACCTCCAACTTCGATGATCTCGGCGATGCCGACATCAACCAGCCCGACTTCTGTGGCTTCGACCAGATTCCGGGCCTCGCTTCTCAGCGCCTGATGGCCGAGGGTTACGGCTTCGGCGGCGAGGGTGACTGGAAGACCGCTTGCCTCTATCGCTCCATCTGGGTCATGAACCAGGGTCTGCCCAAGGGCTGCTCGTTCCTCGAGGACTACACCCTCAACTTCGCCTCCGACTGCACCTCATCGCTCCAGAGCCACATGCTCGAGGTCAGCCCACTCATCGCCACCGACAAGCCCAAGCTCGAGGTTCACTTCCTCGGCATCGGCATCCGCAAGCAGATGACCGCACGTCTCGTCTTCACCTCGAAGACCGGTGCTGGCTGCAAGGCTACCGTCGTCGATCTCGGCAACCGCTTCCGCCTCATCAGCTGCGACGTCAACTGCATCGAGCCCAAGCCAATGCCTAAGCTCCCCGTCGCCTCTGCTCTCTGGGTTCCCGAGCCTTCGTTCGAAGTCGGCGCTGGCGCATGGATTCTCGCTGGCGGCACTCACCACTCAGCCTTCTCGTACGACGTAACTGCTGAATACTGGGAGGACTTCGCCGAGATTCTCGGCATCGAGTACGCAGGCATCAACAAGCAGACCACCATCTCTGGCTTCAAGCAGCAGCTCCGCAACAACGAAGTCTACTACATGCTCGGCAAGGCACTGAGATAATTAAAAATTAAAAATTATGACTGCAAGAGAAACCATCATACAGGGTAAGGCCATCCTCGGCATTGAGTTCGGCTCTACCCGTATCAAAGCTGTCCTGATTGACCAGGACAACAAGCCCATTGCTCAAGGTAGCCACGAGTGGGAGAATCAGCTCCACGACGGCATCTGGACCTACTCCACCGAAGCCATCTGGTACGGCCTCGCTGACTGCTACGCCGACCTCCGCAAGAGCGTCAAGGCAGAGTACGACTGCGAAATCGAGGTGCTCGCCTCCATTGGCATCTCAGCCATGATGCACGGCTACATGGCATTCGGTCCCACCGGCACCGCCAGCCATGGCGCTCCTGCCTCCGAGGCCGAGAAGATCCTCGTCCCCTTCCGTACCTGGCGCAACACCAACACCGGCCAGGCTGCCGCAGCCCTCTCGAAGCTCTTCAACTACAACATTCCTCTGCGCTGGAGCATCTCGCATCTCTATCAGGCCATCCTCGACAACGAGGAGCACGTCCCCGGCATCACCTACCTCACCACACTGGCAGGTTACATCCACTGGCGTCTCACCGGCGAGAAGGTGCTCGGCATCGGCGACGCTTCGGGCATGATTCCTGTCGATCCTGAGACCAAGAACTACAACGCCCGCATGGTGAAGCAGTTCAACGAGCTCGTTGCCCCCAAGGGCTTCCCCTGGAAGCTCGAGGACATCCTGCCCAAGTGCCTCTGCGCTGGTCAGAATGCTGGCTTCCTGACGCCTCACGGTGCTCAGCGCCTCGACATCTCGGGACACCTGCAGCCAGGCATCCCGCTCTGTCCTCCTGAGGGAGATGCCGGCACCGGCATGACCGCCACCAATGCTGTCAAGGTTCGCACCGGCAACGTCTCGGCTGGTACTTCGTCGTTCTCGATGATTGTCCTCGAGAAGGAGCTCTCAAAGCCCAACGAGATGATCGACATGGTCACCACTCCCGATGGCAACCTCGTCGCCATGGTACACTGCAACAACTGCACCTCCGACATCAACGCCTGGGTGAAGCTCTTCAAGGAATACCAGCAGCTGCTCGGTCTCCCCGTCGACATGAACGAGATCTACGGCAAGCTCTATAACCATGCCCTCACTGGCGACAAGGACTGCGGTGGCGTCATCGCCTACAACTTCATCTCGGGTGAGCCAGTCGCAGGCCTCCAGGATGGCCGTCCGATGGTGCTGCGCTCTGCCAACGACCGCTTCAACCTCGCCAACCTTATGCGCGCCAACCTCAATGCCACCGTCGCCGTCCTCAAGCTCGGCAACGACGTCCTCTTCAAGGAGGAGAAGGTACAGGTCGACCGCATCACTGGTCACGGTGGTCTCTTCAAGACTCCCGGCGTAGGTCAGAAGGTGCTGGCTGCCGCCCTCAATTCACCCATCTCCGTCATGGAGACCGCTGGCGAAGGCGGTGCCTGGGGCATTGCCCTGCTGGCTGCCTATCTGGTCAACAATCCCGACAAGCTCAATCTCGCCGACTATCTCGAGCAGGTGGTCTTCGCTGGCAACACCGGCATCTCCATCGCTCCCGATCCCGCCGACGTGGAGGGCTTCAACAAGTACATCGAGACCTACAAGGCCTGCATCCCCGTCGATCAGCGCGCCTGTGAGTGCAAGGCTCAGTCATAAGGTGTACCCATAGTCACCGCTTAATATCAAATGTCACCATTACTGCTCAAACAGGGATGGTGACATTTTGATTGAATGACTCTACAATTTCTCCTGGCTGCACCATCAGGAGGGACTGCTTACGGCAACTGAAAACATCAACTTTTCGACAAGAGACACAAAATCCATAAACTAATAAAATTAAAATTCTCCATTATGAAATTCATTAATGTTATCAGGACTCTCCTCCTTCTCCTCCTCCTCCCCCTCCAGGCCTTTGCCCAGCAGGTCAGTCACGAGACGCTCAAGCAGGTGCTCCTTGCCAGCGGTGGCATGGAAAGCTACAGCAATGAGCAGATGACCGCCTCGTTGACACAGATGGCGAAGCTCAAGCTCGGCACGACCGACGACGCTGCACTGCAGCAGAAGACGCAGTCATACCTCCAGAACCACTTCCTCGATGACCTCACCGACGTCATGGCTCCCTACTACACCGAGCTCACCGAAGCCGACTGCCAGGAGCTCATCAAGGCTTACAACAGCGAGCAGGGCAAGTCCATCGTCAAGCGCATAACCAATGTCGCCGCCCAGGCGCAGGAGGCAATGGCACAGCAGATGCAGAGTGCCATGTTGCAGATTATGAGTGGACAGCCTGTCACCGCCGTCGAGATGCGCGGCACGGACCAGCAACTCAAGGATACCTTCATGGAGTACTATAAATTGTCCGGCGCCAATGCAGCAATCGACAATGCCCTCGGCAGTATGGAGTCCATGAGCGCCCAGATGCAAGGCGAGCAGAAGACCCAGTTCGACAACCTCACCCAAGGTCTCCGTCAGTATCTGAGCCAGAACACCCCTGCCCTCACCTACAATCTGATGCTAGACGCCAACATCACCCAACAGGACCTCCAGTTCTACGTCGACATCCTGCAGTCGCCCGCCGGGCAGCACCTCACCACCGGCTCCCTCAACCTCTCGAAGGATGTCATCAACATGGGCCAGCAGCTCGTTGACAAGGTCTTCGCCGGCATCAGCGCGGAGTAATCTCCGCCCCACATTCACCTAAATAACAATGCCAGCTGCGGTTCATCCATCCGCCAGCTGGCATTATTGTATATCGACATTCAGTACCTTCTCAGCTTCACCCGCAGCGTCTCGTCCTTCAGCACCAGGGCATCATCGTCCAACTGCTCTATCAGGAATCGCGCATCGAGGCGCTCTATGCCATAGGGAGCCAGCTGCGAGGGATCGCTGACCGGCTCATCCGCGCCCCCTTGGTTCTTGCGGTAAGGATCACTGAGGAGCAGGCTGTCGCCCCGGTGCTCGAAGCGCAGCAGGTAGGTATCGTGCTGCCACGTCAGGTCCTGCACCTGCAGCAGCCTCACCTCCACCGCCCAGAAGCGGCGCGCCAACTTCATGTCCTGCCAGCCCCCTGTCGCCAGCGTGTCAATGCGTTCCATCTGCCAGTATCCATCCAGCTCGCCATTTCCACTCGTCTCCAGCGTGCATGCCGTCATCAGCAGAGCCATCAGCCCCGCCGCCACTGACATAACTGCCTTCACTGTCTTCAACGACCTACTTCCCATATCGCCGATATTACTCATTCGTCCCGCTGGCACCTTTTTGTCTCTTTACCTTTTTACCTCTCTCGCTACAGCGAAAGCCGCCACCCTACCTGCACACCTGCATTATTCCCCAGCAGTTCACCATGGTCATAGCCAAGAGCCACCGTCACCCGAGATTGCGACCCGCCAATCAGCCAGTCCGAAGCGAAGCCACAACTCACCTCCGCCATCAGGCTCAGATTGTCCTGTGGGTCAACGAAAGGCGCCTGATAAGTACCCAGGCTTCGCTGCCACGAGCAGAGCAGGCGGTAGTCAACATCTGACAGCTGATTGCTGACGATTCCGAGTGAACCGTTCATGCCCACATGCACCGCACGGAAGCGGTTGCTCTCAATGGTCAACGTATGGTCATTATTATAGAGAGGCGAACGATACAGCGGATTGCCTATCACCTCGCCCCAGTAGCTCCAGCCTTGATAGAGATAATGGTTGTAGTAATTGTCGTCGCCCCCGATGTGGTCACTGATGCCCTCGTTGTGGTCGTGGTAGATGGGTCCACTCTGGTAGCGCGTGTCGATATACTCCAGCACCACCCCCTTGATCCACGATGTGCGATGCAACTGCAGTTCCACTCCCCACAGCATATCGCGCAGCGGATAGATCAGGTAGCGACTCTGCGAGTGAGTGTTCCAGTCGGCACCCTCACCATAGCCATCGTAGTCGGTCAGCAGCATCGACGAATGGTCCTCGAAGTAGTGATCCGCGTAAAGCGACAGGCGCAGCCACGGCCAGTCGTAGTTCAGCCTCGCCACCCAGGACCCCAGCTGGTTGCCCCCCACATTGTGGTAGGTGGCGTCCACCTCGTCGCTGCCCGACGCCGTGAAGGCATCCCAGTAGGCACGCAGCCCCGACGGAGCCTCCAGCGTACCCGCCGACGTGTGGTGCAGCGTGCCGCCGAACTGGCACGCCATCTCGAGACCCAACTCCAGGCTGTAGGGATGGCGGCTGTCATCAGGGCCCAGGCGCAGATAGCCCGCCTTGGTGTGCAGGCGTTCGCCCTGCACGTAGCGGTTCGCGCCTTCCGTCCAGTCCTCCTGCCAGTCCGCGTCGGTCGCCCATCCGTAGGCCAGATGTCCCTTCAGCGCCAGCCAGCGTCCCGTACCCGGCACGTCCCAGTAGTCAGCCACCTCCAGCCGCACCTCGGGCCATGGCCGCGCATTGATGCCCAGCGTCTGTGAGCCACTGCTCAGCAGCGCGTTCTTCAGTTCCATGCGATGCTGCTTCTGCCCTACGGTCAATGACAGGTGGCGATAGTGTCCCTCCACATAGAGTTGCTGCAGCAGGCATGTGCTCGACAGGTGCCACGCCAACGCCATGTCTACGCAGGCATCGAGGCTCCATCGATGGTTTGCCTTGTCACCCGCCAGCATTCCTCCTGACGTTGCGCGCACATAGCCATTCGCTGCGCGCAGCGAGCCCATGCCATAGCGGTTGGCATGTAGCCACAGCGGTGTCTGACCGCTGCTGACCGTCGCCCGTGCCTCCACGCTTGCCGTCCAGTCACGCTCCTCTGTCTGTGCCTCCATCCGGGGAGCACAGAGCACCGACAGCAACGCAGTCGTCAGCATCAGCCTGATCCGAGGGGGGACATTCGTCCGTCGCGAAGACGTCACGCTCAATTTTTAACTTTTAATTTTTAACTTTTGATTTTCACTTCTCCTTCCGTTTCGAGATGACGAAGAGGGTGTACAGTTCCAGCAGCACCGCCACGCAGAGCCAGGGCAACCAGTCCATGCCCGGACGGAACATGAACCATGCCGAAGCCAGGTAGAAGAGGCCCAACAGATAGCGCAGTCGCATGATGCGACGCTGACGCAGATTGTCACCGCTGTAGCGTTCACGCAGGTGGCAGGCAGTAATGCCTGCGCCTCCCAGCAGCATCAGCCATGCCGATGCCTGAGGCACCCACATCCATCCGGCTGCCGACAGCAGCACCAGCAGGTAAGCGATTCGTTCCAGATATTTCACGTTATTGTATGGAATTAGAAGTTGTTGGAAATGATGGAGGAATATCAGGATTGGACAGCATCAGTCATCCAGCAAATACAGATCCTCATTCTGACGATGCATATGCATCTTCTCACGCGCATAGCGCTCCAGCTTCTCATTGTCCACGCTGACCTCGTCAATGCGTTGCTGGAAGTCCTCTGTCATCTCGCGGTATTCCTCAATCTCATCACGCAGTTCATCTTCCTGGCTCTCCAGCGACATGATGTTCACCAGGCTGTAGTCGCCGCAGAAGCACATATAGAGGGCAAAGACGCCGCACGTCACCCAGAATACATGATTCCGGCAGAAGCGTCCCACGCGCATCAGTTTCACCATTATTGACCTATTGAGTTTCATTCTCTCGTTCGTTTATTATTCAATGTTCCAGCCCTGTCAGGCCGTCAGTAACGCAGTGTTAGGGAGTGCAAAGTTAGCACTTTTTGGCGAGATAAGAAAGTTTTGGCGAAAAATTCTGCTAATTTATTGAATTTTTTGCTCCGAAATGCCCGTTTTGTCAATAAAAACACTATCTTTGCAGCACAAAACCGCCCAACGTGAACTCACTCAACGACCTCATAGAGCGTCTCTATCTTGAGACATGTCCCGACGACGACCAGCCCGCTCTGACTGTCGCCGAGCCCTCGTCGGCATCCGTCTCCGACCAGACGCTCCACCTCGCCCGCCTCCGCCGCGTCGCCACCGAGATGGCGGCACTGCTGCGTCAGGAGGACCAGCCCATCATTCCCCAGCAGGCGCCTGACGAAGCCATCACCCTCCGCATCCTCAACCACTGGGAGGCGATGACCACCGCCCTCGAAGGCATCCGCCTTCACATGCAGAGTCTCGACCAGGACATTGTCCGCATGCAGCCATGGGGCAACTTCGACGTCATGAAGGTCGAACAACTCGCCAGCCGTGGCGTCAATATCCGCTTCTGGACGCTGCCCGTCAGTGCCTCCGAAGACCCTGCCCAGCAGCCCTTCCCCCTCTGGGGCGACAACTGCCATCTCATAGCCCAGGACGCCGACTTCCTCCGCTTCGTTACTGTCACCACCTCCGACGGCGGCCCCACAGTTCCTGCAGGAGCCCGGGAAGTCGAACTCTGCCCCTGCCCCGTCAGCACCCTCATCATGCTCCAGACGCGCGACAAGGACTCCATACGCCGACAGGAGACCCTCCTCGGCGACTATGCCCTGGTCCATTATGGCGAGGTCTACAGCGCCCTCCGCGCCCTCCTTCCTCCCGGCACGCCCCTCCCGGAGCTCAGCCCCGAGCATCCCGGCATCCGTCAACGCCTCGCCCTGCTGCTACACAATAAAAGGTAAAGAGGTGTCTGCGACAAGAAGGTTCGGTGCAATCCGTAAATCGCAAATCAGTAACTCAGTAGTAGCTGCAATCCGTAAATCGTAAATCCATAAATCCGTAAATCGTCTCATGCTTCCCCCCGAATGGTCTCCCCAGCGCTTCGTGCAGCTCACCTGGCCCCATGCCGACACCGACTGGGCGCCCTATCTCTTGTCAGCCCAACGGTGCTTCCTTGAGATTGCCCGTCAGATTACCCTGCGCGAGCCCCTTCTCGTCGTCACACCCGAACCCGATGCCGTCGAACAGCAACTCCTCGATGCAGGCATCGACATGAGCCGGGTCGTCATCGCCGAATGCCCTACCAACGACACCTGGGCGCGCGACCATGCCTTCATCTGCACGCATCGTGACGACAGTGCCGCCTACGTCGAGGGCGGAGCCAACATCGTGATGCGCGACTACTGCTTCAATGGCTGGGGCCTCAAGTTCGCCGCTAACCTTGACAACCAGATCTGCGCCACCCTCACCGACTACGACACCTTCCAGGACATCGACCAGCTCGACCTCTGGGATGCCCAGTACCTGGACTGTCGCCACCTTGTCCTCGAGGGCGGCTCCATCGAGAGCGACGGACATGGCACTATCCTCACCACCACAGAGTGCCTCCTGTCGCGCAACCGCAACAACTTCCAGTCGAAGGGACAGGTCGAGGAGTGGTTCCACCGCGACTTCGGAACCGCGCGCGTCCTCTGGCTGGATGCTGGCTTCCTCGTGGGCGACGACACCGACTCGCACGTTGACACGCTGGCACGCCTCTGTCCAGCCGACACCATCGTCTACGTCCGCTGTGACGACCCTTCCGACATCCACTACGATGACCTGCAGGCGATGGAGCAGCAACTCCGTTCCTTCCGTACTGCCGAAGGCAAGCCCTACCGCCTGCTGCCCTTGCCTATGCCCGACCCTATTCTGGAATCGGACTTCCCCGATGCTGTCGAGGAGGAGGGCGACCAGCGCCTCCCCGCCACCTATGCCAACTTCCTCATCCTCAACGGTGCCGTCCTCTATCCCACCTACGCGCAGCCTGTGCACGACGCGGAGGCTCGCGCTGTTCTCCAGCAGGCATTTCCCGGCCGCGACATCATCGGCATCGACTGCCGCGTCCTCATCCGTCAGCATGGCTCACTCCACTGCGTCACTATGCAGTACCCCAAGTGACTCATAGCTCCCATTTAAGTATATGGTGGCAGCGAACTGCTGCGCATCGTGGCGAAGTAGCAAAATTGGGAGGTGTGTCGCAAGTCTATTGTAAAACTTACGGCACACCTTCTGTAATCTAGAGGGGGCAGAGATATGGTATCCCCTTCCATGATGAAAAGTCTCATTCACACAAGCACTATTCAGATATGCCTGCTATACCGAAAATTGAATAATACCTGCCTTCATTAAAGAATACAGCAATTATCTTTTCAAATTCCCGTTTGTCATATGAACGATAGCTGACCGAGATGTTAATTGTATCTTGAGGCAAGATGACATCTTTACAATATCTTAGTTCAATACAATCACATCCAGCCTGAACTCTATAGATCGACATTGTGTCGTTGCTGTTATTCTTCAGCACGAAAGTGTGCTCTATACCTTCTTCTGGAATGGGGATAGTACCGAAATCGAAAAATGTAGAATCATATTCTATAAAGTCTGCATAAATCTGATGCTGCGACTCCTTTTGATTTCCATCTCTTCGGCATCCGAGCAAAACAGGAAGAAGCAGAAAAACTACATAATATAGTTTCTTCATGAATCATTTTCAGATTATTCCGACAACAATATTGGCCAAACAATTTACAATCCAAAAAATTAAAATGTATTCAAAAAATTTCGTAGAATATTCTTTTCTGATCAAGCAATAGACGTTCAGTAGCATTGAAATAATCAAAAGCACTAGAAGCGGAATGCTTAGATTAGCAAAATTATTTAAAATACAAAAAATAGTGTATAGCGGACATACTATCGGACTAACAGAAAGGGCAATAACAAGAGATATTGGTGTTTTCATATTATTCTTAGTTTTTACAATTACTGCTCAAATTAGGGCTCAACTCTAGTGTGGCGTCCGGATGTACCAAACAATCACTACCAACTATTAATTGTCCATTACTAGTACCACGTGTTGTAGATTGTTGTGCTTTAGACCTTGAACAATCACAATAACTTGCCAAAGCTATAGCAAGAGTGAAGTAACCGCATATGCTACTCAAACAAGCTACTCCAAGCGCCCATGCACTGGAAGCAGTTAAAGCTGTTCCTAAACCGGCAAAAAAATCTAAAGATCCACTAAATACTCCAAAACCGACAGCCGAAGTCAAACAATCTATCAAATCTTGACTTGAAACAACGTATCCACTGGCTCGAGTAGTAGCAACTAGATTACAGATTTGATTATTGTATTAATTGTCTCTTGTGAAACATTGGCTTTAATACCAGTTTCAGAGACCTTCTGAACGACTTGTTCTTCGTTGTCCGAACAACAAACAGACAGGAAAGCAAAAGAACCAATAGCAAAAGAAACGAGAATTGAGTTAAGGACATTTTTCATACGATTAGATGTTAACAATTAGCCTACTCTTTTATAACCTTTTCGGCAAACGGTAAAGATCTTCGCTGCAAAGATAAAAAAATACAAGGCAAATAAAAAAAAAACTCAAAAAAAGAGTATAAATACGCGAACAAAGTGTCCATTTGGGCAAAATGACACCTATAGATTGCATTTACATTATTTATAAATCTTATTCTGTGATATAGTGTAGTCAATCGGAAAGAGTCACACATTACTGACCAGAGAATGGAAACTTCAGTACGCAAGCTTCCATGCTGCGACCAAGGAATGGAAACTTCAGTACGCAACCTTCCATGCCGCGAGCGAGGAATGGAAACTTCAGTACGCAAGCTTCCATGCCGCAACCAAGGAATGGAAATTTCGGTACGCGACCTTCCATGCCGCAACCAAGGAATGGAAACTTCGGTACGCAAGCTTCCATGCCGCGAGCGAGGAATGGAAACTTCGGTACGCGACCTTCCATGCCGCGAGCGAGGAATGGAAACTTCAGTACGCAAGCTTCCATGCCGCAACCGAGGAATGGAAACTTCGGTACGCAAGCTTCCATGCCACGAGCGAGGAATGGAAACTTCGGTACGCGACCTTCCATGCCGCAACCAAAGAATGGAAACTTCGGTACGCAAGCTTCCATGCCGCAGCCGGAAATGTGGCGATTCTCAATGACTACGCACGAAGTTGCCCTCGGGCATCTCCTCCGGGCGTTCGAAGTCTTCATCGAACTGGTCTTCGTCCTCCAGTTCCTGCTTCAGACAGGAGAAGACGTAGCCCACTGACTGGAAGCGCAGATTGCTCAGGTCATCATCCAGCAGGTGGGCCGTGTGAGTGGCAGCAAAACGAACGGTAGCCTCCTCATGAGACAGGCGGAGCCATTCAGCAAGGAGGGATATCAATTGGTCTTTCATTGGATTGTAAAATTGAGTAGTTACATTTCGGGCAGGTCTGCCAGCATGAAGCCCATGCGGAAGCATTCGGCCGCCTCGGTGAGATGAGCGTTGAGGAAGAGCTGGTCCTCACGATCGAAGAACGAAGTCCACGCCTCACCGATATAGGCGCGGAAGAGTTCGTCAGAGAAGATGGCATCTTCGGGCTTGACATCGGCGGCATGCTGCTTCATGACAGCCTTGCCAGCCAGGGCAATGCGCAGACAGGACTCCATGTTTGCCTCGATGAACACCTTGTCGGGATCATAGACGGCAATCTTCTGATAATAGGGCAGCATATCCATGAGGAGCTGACGCTGCTGCTGGCGTTGGGAGTCGGAGAGCAAAGCCCAGGGATTCTGGGAGATGGATGCGGACATGGGGTTCAGGATTTTCGGATCAGATTGGCACAAGCCTCGGACATCTCGGTCAGCTTGCGACCACTGCATGAACAACGCAGGGTGCCATCCTCGCGCTCGCGGCAGAACATGCAGCAGGTGCACTTATTATCTTCCATAGTATTCAAAAGGTTCGGACATAGTGATCACAAAGTTCGGGCATGACAATCACAAAGTCCGGACATGACAATCACAAAGTTCTGAATTCATAGCCCTGCTCGATGAGGTACTCGATGCTGGCAGGGAGCGCCTCCTGCAGGTTGTGCCACGACTTGGGCTGGTCGTGGAAGGTGATGATGGAACCATTGCGGACGTAATGCCGCACATTCTGGACGACCTCCTGCGGCGTGAGCCGTGAACTGTAGTCGCGCGTCACGAGATCCCACATGATGAGGCGGTACTTCTTCTGCAAGAGCGAAGCCTGACCGAAGCGAAGCCAGCCATGAGGCGGACGGAAGAGGTCCGACTGGATGAGGACGTTGGCCTTCTCGACATTGGCGAGGTAGGCCTTCGACTCGTAGGTGAGCGCCGAGATGTGGTTCATCGTGTGATTGCCGACGTGGTGACCGGCAGCCTTGACCTGCTCGAAGACATTGCGGTAACGAGCCACGTTGTCACCTACGCAGAAGAAGGTGGCCTTGATGCCATAACGGGCGAGCACATCCAGCACCCAAGGCGTGACCTGGGGTGTGGGACCGTCGTCAAAGGTCAGATAGACGCATTTCGGTCGACCCGGAATGCGCCAGAAACTGTCCTGATACATCAGACGGCGAAACCATGTGGGTGGCTGCTCGATGAACATTCTGTCTATAGTAACAAACCCTCCCAATCCCCCTAACAATGAGAGACTGGGAGGGTCTGTATTACTTCAGTACGTGATACTTGTTGTAAGCAAGTTCGAAATAGCTGCGGAAGCGCTCGGCATACTGCTCCTCGAACTGTTGGTCACCCGCATCGCTTGCCGTTGTGAGGGCATCGCGCATGGTGAGCAACTGCTCACGGATGGTGCGTGACAGACCGGCGATGTCGGACTTCTCGAGCTGGAATGCCCAGTTGAGGTAGTCATCGTTCTGAGCGAGGATATCGCCGACGATGCGGGCACCCTCAGCCGTCTTACCACACATGTAGTAGGTCTGTGCCATGGTGAGGGCGGTGTAGTCGTAGGGGATATTGCAAGACGGGATGGTCTTGTCGCAGAACTCGGTGGCTGCCAACGCACGCACCGTATCACCCTGATTCAGGAGCTCATCAATCATAGTGACGAACATCATACGCTGCGTGCGACACATGCGGCGGTTGTTCTCGTCCAGATAGATGTTGGGATCCTGGATGTTGCCCCAGACGAACTTGTTCATCATGTTGTCGTAGGTCTTGTCGATGTCGCAAGACGAGGTGCCGCCCTGCTCGAGAGGCACAATCTGGTAAGCCAGGCCTACGAGACGGAAGTAACGGTTGAGGGAGAGGTACATCTCCGAGCCTACGGTGGTAGCGAAGTAGATCGGACGCTTCCAGCCTTCGCGGGCGATGTTGTCAATCATCGAGAGCATGGCAATCTCATTCTTGGTGACGTAGCGCTTGTTGGAGAGGTCGATATGCATGCGCTTCGAGATGAGCGACTTGTCGGGGGTGTCGATGACTGGCGAATTAGCCACGGCAGCCGAGTCGATGTCGATATACATCTTGGCGGCAGGGATGAGCGGCACGTCCTCATACTTCTGGAGCTTGTCCTGATAGAAGAGGTCCATCAAGGCGGGGAAGTTGACCTCCTTGCCCTCCGCCTCGTCACTGACGTAGGCATAGTTGAGCTTGTCTGCCACATACTGCTCCGGACGGAACGTGATGGGCAGCGGGTCGCTCTCGTACTGCTGTGACTTCATCTGGTTGATGTACCAGTCGGTCTGCAGGTAAGAGAGGTTGCAGACGCGGCAGTCGGTGCGATAGCCCTCGACGTCCATGTTGTACCAGAGCGGGAAGGTGTCGTTGTCGCCATTGGTGAAGATGATGGCATTGGGCTCGAGCGAAGTGAGATAGTTGCGGCCGAAGTCACGGGCGGTGTAGCGACCCGAGCGGTCATGGTCGTCCCACGTCTGGCTGACCATCTGGAAAGGCACGCCGAGGCAGATGACGCCGAGGAGGGCAGCCAGCACGGCATTCGACTTCTTGGTCAAATGTTCGACCCATGCCACGATGCCAGCCACTCCCATGCCGACCCAGATGGCGAAGGCATAGAACGAACCAGCGTAGGCATAGTCACGCTCACGAGGCTGGTAGGGCGTCTGATTGAGGTAGAGCACGATGGCGAGTCCCGTCATGAAGAAGAGGAAGAAGACCACCCAGAAGCCCTGGATACCCTTCTGACCCGAGAATGCCTGCCAGAAGAGGCCGATGAGGCCGAGCAGGAGGGGCAGCATGTAGAAGACGTTGTGACCCTTGTTCTCGCGGATGGAGGCAGGCATATCCTTCTGGTTGCCCACCAGCAGTTCGTCGATGAACGAGATGCCAGTAATCCAGTTGCCGCGGTCAATCTCTCCATAGCTCTGCACGTCGGACTGACGGCCCGAGAAGTTCCACATGAAGTAGCGCCAGTACATGAAGTTGACCTGGTACGAGAGGAAGTACTGCAGATTCTCAGCGAAGGTGGGCACGGTGAGGGTCTTGCCATCGACGCGCACCTTCTGGCCCTTGAAGTTGCTCCACTGCTTGTAGCCCTCGACGTGATTGCCCTGCTTGGAATACATACGGGGGAAGAAAGTGGTGTAGTTGTACTCGTAGGTCTCCTTGTGACCCGAGACGAAGTACTCGTCCTTCTGGCCAGGCTTGGTCTTGACCACCTTGGTGTAGATGGGAGCACCCTCCTTGATGACGGGAGCGCCGCTGGCATCACGCTTGACGTCGCTGGCGAAGGTCTGACCGAAGAAGAGCGGGTTCTCGCCATACTGCTCACGGTTCAGATACTTGGTGAACGAGAAGATCTCGTCGGGCGAGTTCTGGTCCATAGGCAACTGAGCCGACGAACGGATGATGATCTGCGCGAAGGTGGAGTAGCCGATGAGGATGGTGAGCAGGCACATCAGGATGTTGCTGGCGAGGCGGGCATTGAGCTTCTTCCAGACGAAGATGCCGATGCAGAAGGCAATGCTGAGGACGATGCCGAGCATCCAGCCGTCACCCACAAAGGGCATGCCGCAGAGGACGATGCCGGCGCAGAGGATGATGCGCAGCGTGCGGTCGGAGGTGGTGGACTGGTAGGTCTTCCAGACGCCGAAGGCAAGGAGTGCCAGGACGAAGATGAAGTAGAAGAGCGTGCCGGTATTGAACGGCAGACCCAATCCGTTGACGGCAAAGAGTTCAATCTGGCCAGCCAGCTTGATGAAGCCCGGAATCATGCCGTAGAGAATGAAGGCGATGATGAGCACCGAGAGAATCAGGGCACCCAGCGTGCCCTTGAGCTCGGCATTGGGGTTCTTCTTGAAATAGAAGACCAGCACGATGGCAGGAATGCAGAGCAGGTTGAGCAGGTGCACGCCGATCGAGAGACCGATGATGTATGCCATCAGGATGATGTAGCGGTCGGCATCGACACCACCCGCACGGTTCTCCCACTTGAGGATGAGCCAGAAGACGAGTGCCGTCATGAACGAAGAGAAGGCATAGACCTCCGCCTCGACCGCCGAGAACCAGAAGGTGTCGGACCAGGTATAGACCAAGGCGCCCACCATACCCGACAGGAGGATGGTGATAGCCTGAGGCCACGTCATCTCGTCAGCCGACTTCTGGTTGCGGCAGACGACCTTGCGGGTCAATGCGGTGATGGTCCAGAAGAGGAACAGGATGGCACCTGCCGAGAAGAGCGCCGACATGCGGTTGACCCAGAGGGCGGCCTGCGACATGTCGCCGCCGGCGAAGTTGACGAAGAAGCGTCCAGTGAGATTGAAGAAGGTATTTCCCGGAGGGTGACCCACCTCGCCCTTCGAGGCGCAGGTGATGTACTCCGGACAGTCCCAGAAGGAGGCCGTAGGCTCCACCGTCGAGAGGTAGGTGAAAGCAGCTACTGCGAAGGCAATCCATCCGAAGATGTTGTTGAGTAACTTGTACTGCTTGTACATGATTTTTTGTGTTGGTTTGTCGCGGTGCGACGTTGTTTTTTGTTATTTTGTTGTTTTGTTGTTTTGTTGACGAGGGGGGATGGAACGGAGCCAAGCATGGCTCCGGACGGGTAACACACTTCGGTCATCGGCTATAGCGCAGACTCGACGTCATTGCTTCTGGTCGTTGCTGTAGCCATAACCGTAGCCATAGCTGGAGCCGTAGCCGTAGCCATAACCGTAGCGGCGGGCGTAGATGTTGTTGTTCTTGCGCTTGCGGGTATCGAAGCCATTGAGAACGACACCCAGCTGGTCGAACTTCTGCTCTGCAGCCAGCCGGTTGATGAACTGGAAGCCGGTCTTGGGTGTGAAGTCGGCACGGCAGACGTAGAGGCAGATATCAGCGACACGCCCCACGATGGCGGTGTCGGCGACCATGCCGATGGGCGCTGTGTCAAGCAGGATGTAGTCATACTGCTGACGGAGCTGTTCGATCATCCGGTCCAGTCCATCGCGAGCCACGAGCTCGGTAGGGTTGGGAGGAATGGTACCTCCCGGCAGGACGTCGAGGTTGGGATGCGAGAGCCCCTTGAGGATGAGTTCGTCGAGGTTGGTGCCTTCGGGGTCACGCAGATACTCGGTAACGCCTCGGGTGCGACGGCTGAAACCGAAGGTCTTGTTAAGGCCAGGCTTGCGGATGTCCATGCCGACGACGAGCACCTTCTTGCCCAGGATGGCGATGGAGAGCGCCGTATTGGCAGCCACGAACGACTTGCCCTCATTGGACTGTGTCGAGGAGAACATGATGACCTTCTGACCGGGCTTGAGCATGAACATCAGGTTGGTGCGCAGGGCGCGGAACGCCTCCTCGGCGACACCGTTATGGTTCTCACGCACCACGATGCTGGTGTCGCCCACCTTCTCGACAGCGGGGATCTCTGCCACCATGGGCACATCGGTCAGCGACTCGATGTCGAGCTGGTTCTCGATCTTGTATTTGAGCAACTCAAGGACGTAGAGCACGAGCGAAGGGATGAGCAGTCCGAGGACGAAGGCGATGAGCAGGATCTTCTTCCGATTGGGCGACACCGGTCCCCACGATGCCTGCGGATCCTCGATGAGGCGGCCATTGTTGGCAGTAGCTGCCAGCGTGATGGCATTCTCCTCACGCTTCTGCAGCAGCAGGGTGTAGAGGGTAGCCATGATCTCCTGCTGACGGCTGATGCTGAGATACTCCTTCTCCTGACGGGGCGCGCTGCTGATACGGCTCTGGTACTTGGTCGCCTGACGCTCGATGTCAGACTGGGCGATGCGAAGTCCCTTGAGCGTCGAGGCGATGGTTGCCTCGACCGACTTGCGGAGCGCCTCCACCTTGGCATTGGCCTGCTGCATGGCAGGATTGGAGTCGCTGGTAGTGCGCTGCAGGCGCTTGCGGTCCAACAGGACGGCATTGTACTGCGAGATGACGTTGGCGAGGTTCATGTCGGTCAATCCGACGTTGGCAGGAATCACCTCGTCCGAATTGGCAGGATTGGAGATGTAGCTCTGGAGGTATTCGACCAGACGGATCTGTGTGGAGTTCTCGATGCGGGTCTCCTCGTACTTGGCGTTCTGGCTGAGAGCCAGCTGGGCGTCGCTGGTGAGGTTGGTCAAGCCAGCCGACTGCTTGAAGTCCGCCAGTTCGTTCTCGGCATGACCGAGTTCCTGGCTGATGATGCCTATGCGCTCGTCGATGAACTCGGCAGTCTTCTGCGCCACCTGGTTCTTCTCGGTGTTGGCATCCTGGTTGTAATTGTAGACAAGGCTGTTGACGAAGTCGATGCCGCGGCGACGGTTGGAATCCTCGAAGATGATCTGCGCAATGGTCGTCGTCTTGGAGCGGGGCTCGACGGAGAGCGCCGACATGTAGCCCGCAGCGGTGCTGCTGAGCGGACAGACGAGGACGGTGAAGCGCGTGTCGCTGCTGACCTGTCCGCCCTCGGGATTAGCCATGAGGCTGATGTCGCAATAAGGGGTATGGACCACGTCGGGGAGCTTGCTGACCGACTGTGCCTCCTGCCGCGAGGCATGATCGTAGACGTAACTGGTCTGGACGTCGAGCGTCTGATCGGGATGGCAGGTCACCTCCATCCGGATGACGGAGACGAGCGTATCCGCCACTTCGGGCGCCACGTAGACATCGAAAGGTGCAGTCTTGTAGATCGAGACGGGAGCGGCGAACGAACGCTCACGACTGATGGCAATATAGAGCCCCAGGTCACGCACCACCTTCTTGACCAACGAACGGCTCTGCAGGATCTCGACCTCGTTGTCGAAATTGTTGGTCATCGAGATGACGCCGAGGTTCTGGAGGTCGACGGTGCCGGTCTTGGGCTTCGAACGGGTCTCTTCGGTGATGAGCACAGCGCCATCCACCCGGTAGATGGGCGCCTTGTAGCGCATATAGACGAAGGCTGCTGCGACACACAGCACCACACTGACCACGAACCATGGCCAATGGATCAGGAACCTGACGAGAAGCAGGCGCAGGTCGAAGCCGTCGTTCTCCTCGTAGTAGGCTTCCTGGCCCTGCTGCGGCTGGGGATTGGTATATTCGTTGTTGCTGCTCATTACTTGGCGATGTTATAGATCAGGGATGCCAGCGAGATGACAATCGAGACGGCGCTGAACCAGAGCGAGGTGCTGGTGCCGACATCGGAGTTGCGCGCCTTGGTCTTGTTGGGCGTGACGTAGATGATGTCGTTCTGCTCGAGCTGATAGTAGGGCGAATAGATGACATTGGCATCATTGAGGTCGAGTTCGTGTATCTGACGGGTACCCAGCGCATCCTCACGGATCAGCTTGACATTCTCACGACGGCCCCAGATGGTAAGGTCGCCAGCCAGGGCGAGTGCCTCGAGCACGTTGATCTTCTCGTTATTGACCGAGAACTGGCCCGGATGGTTGACTTCGCCCAGCACCGAGACCTTGAAACTCTGCAGACGGACGGTGACGATGGGGGTCTCCTTGAGATAGGGGATCAGCTTCTCGCGCACCATGTCTTCGGTCTCGTTGATGGTCAGTCCGCCTACATGGAGTCTGCCAAGTACGGGGAAGTCGATCTCGCCGTCGTTGCTGACCAGATACTGCTGCAGGTTGGCCTGCGTCGTGGTGTGCAGACCTCCGAGCGCCGAAGTCTCACGACTCTGCACCGTCAGGTTGAACGGCAAGGATGCCTCAGGGTCGGTCGTATTGACCGTGATGGTGATCAGGTCCTTGGGCATGATGTGGGCATTGTAGAGCTCGACCTGCTGCGGAACGTCAGGAAGGGACTGGCTGTTCTGGAAGTAGGCCACGTTCCTGTAGTTACTACAGGAGGCGAAAAGCAGCACGATGCCAGCCAGGACGAAGGACTTCAGTATATTCATTGTCAGAATCTGCGGATTAAATTGGTCGCAAAGTAAGTGATTTTTCGCGAGATTTCAAAATTTTGAGCCTTCTATTTAGGAATTTTATTCAATAGGTGGGGGCAATTTAGAGTTTCTTGCATTTTCACTTGGCATTTTAACAGAGCCATCACTCCTCCAGGGTGACCGCCATCAGGCCGATGACTACGTCATTGGAGAGCGTACGCAGGGTCAGGCTGACGAGCGTGCGGGCAGGGTCGAGCGGCATCTTGAGTATCTGCGCTGCGCCATCAGGGATGCTCAGGCCTCGGGCAATGGGGGTATTGGCCTCGAAGTCGGTGACGTGGATGTTGACGGCGCCGTTGTCACTGCCACTCTGCTGCAGGTCGTGCTTGAGCTGACGTGAGACGAGACCGCTGCCAAGGTGGACACGATAGGGATGTTGGCTGGTGCTCCAGAAGGCATGGTCGTCGTAATAGTAATCCTGCTCGATGGGACACCAGTTGTAAGGATTGACGAGGTGCAGGGTATCGGCGGCGCCATCGGCATAACGGGCAATGACAAGGCCATTGTCAATGCGGCTCTGCATGTTGTTGGTGCTGCCTGCGAGGAGGAGATAAGCGTAACGGAAGCCGGAGCGATGGTCAACATCGACCGTAAGGCTGTCGGGGAAATTGTCCCACAGTGAGGTGTAGAGTATGTTCCTGCCCTCTTTGGGGAGGCGGAACATAAGGCCAAGGCCGGTATCGAACAGGCCGTCTGCCGAAATGCGGGCACGCAGTCCATCGTCTTCGAGCTGCGCCGTCATCAGCGGCACGCACCAGTCGCCCATGCCCTGGCTGGGCAGTTCGAGGGTGGTGTAGGGAGAACGTGGTGAGAGGTACTGCTGGCGATAGATGTCGTCGACCGAGGCGTTGTAACTGGCAGTGAGATCGAGGCAAGTGCGGCGTGACGAGGCATCAGGCGTGACCTCATCGAGACCGAGAGCCGTCTCGTCAAGCTGCGGATGGTAAGGCGCCGCTGCAGGCAAGTCGTGACCGGGGATTGCCGAAGTGGCGATGGTGAGTCGCTGATGCTCCTCCCGATTGCCCTCGACCTCGATGAAGCGGCCGTCGCCTGATGGCAGTCGCAGGATGACGTTAAGGGGCTGAGCGAAATGCTGCTCCACGTCATAGATATCCTGCCCGCCCTCTCGATGGAAATAATAGCTGAAATAGGGGGTGACGACACGGCAGCTGTCCCACTCCTGCGGGAAGCCGGGCTGCAGATAGCAACGTCCGAAGAGCGCATCCGGACGTATGCCGAAGAGTCCCTGAATGATGGCGCGCGAAGTGATGCCGATGTTGTCGCCGAAGTCACGATAGGCCTCTTTGAGCGCCTTGTCGTAATAACTGATCTGTCCGAAATTGCCGGGGCAGGCTCCCGCACACATCTCGTCGAGCAGGTCGCTGTAGAGCAGGCGGTAACCCACCTCACGACGTCCTGCGATGAAGTAGGCGAGTGCCATATTTGCCACCTCCTCATGTGCCACATTGTTGGTACTCCAGGCATAAGGCATCCAATCGGAAGTACTGAGGGTGAAGAGGCCGGAGCCTTCCGTTCCGGCAGAGGCGTTATTCCGCAGGGACGCAGCAAAAGCCTCACCCACCGAGGACTGATAGGGCTCCATCCCGGGCACTTCCACCTCGACGGGAATATGAGGGATGACGGCATCGACCCAACGGGATGCCTGGTAAGCCTGTTCGGGGGTGCAGGCGCCACAGTCGATGGGCGTATAGATGCTCCAGAGTGCAGCATTAGGATGCAGTCGCTTCAGGCCCATGAAGTCCTGGAACTCGGCCCAATGTCCGTCCACCCAGAGCCGGCGGTTCATTGCCTCGAGGATAGCCTCTGCCTCCTGGCGGTAAGGGGTGGGATCCTCCCCTATCAGTTCGGCGATGCGGGCGATGAGCAGATTGCCCCTGTAATTGTAAGCCGAGGCATGGGTGACGGCGCCGCTGTTGTAATAGAGTGCGTCGCTCGCCCAGATACAGCAGTAGCCGTCGTAGAGATGGTCGCCATCGGGATCCCAGTTGCGCTTCTCCCACTCCAGGTGTAGCTTGAGCGTTGGCCAGAACTCACGCATCAGCGCCGTGTCGGCATCATACTGGAAGTGCCACAGCAATTCGTCGATATAGTTGAGGTTCATGTCGTAATGGCTCATCTTTCGGTCGTCGTTGGGCAACTTGCAGATATAGCCATTGCTATACATGGGCGTGCCCCACTTCTCTGCCGAGCGTGCCAGGTGCTTCGCGGTATCCTGTGCTGGATGAGGATAGATAGGCTCGATGTCGCGCACCATCGAGGCTGCATAGGCGCGGAAATGACTCAGCTGCCGGTCGAACCAGCCTGTAGCATCGCCCACGTAGCCGCCTCGCCAGCCAGCGAGGGGAGTGCGCCACCCGATGCAGCCATGCTGCCACGTCTTGCCGTCCCACAAGCCGTCGGCAGCCGCCATCAGCGTGGGACCGAGCGTATTGATCAAAGGGTCAGGAGTCTGGAATTGCAGTCGGCTGGTCAGTTGGTCATGGAATTGCAATTCTGCTGCATGACGACGCCGGCCTTCTGCGGGCTGAAGCACCTGCAGTCGGTCATGATCCACCAGTCGGAGATAGGTCGTGCCTTGCGCTTCCCACTGGAGATGCTGCACGAGCGAGTCCGGGCAGCCGGACAGGGCGTCGAAGTTCTCGCGCGGATCGGTACCCAGATCGCCGTTTCGGCTCATCTTGGTTTTGGCAATGGGCTGACGGACTGCCCTCAGCAGGAGCGTCTTGTCCTTGCCCAACTGCTTGCGCCCGAAGCCTGCGGTCTCGATGACCCAGAGGGCGTTGTTGCCTTCATGTTCGGCGATGGCTGTGATGCGGACCTCACCCTGCTGCCAACGCGCATCGCGCAGGAGGTAGGTGCGGACACCTCCCTCGTAACCAGCCTGGCAATAGGTGGTGGAGTCGAGCGGACAGACCTGATTGCCGACCTGCAGAGCCAGCTGTATATTCCAGCCCTTGCCCTTGTCGAAGGCGGCGAAGATCGGACGGTCGCTGGTCTCAAGTCGCCAATTGGCATGCGAACCATAGAGGGCTCGCGAATAACGGTTCCATCCGTTCTCACGGACGAAGCCATTGCCCTGGGGGAGATACTGGAGTTTTCGGGTCTCGGCTACTGCAACTACCAGCGGCAGCAGGCAGAAAATAAGGAGGTGGAGTGCGCGTTTCATGCCGCAAAGATACATAATATTTGGCAAAATTCAAAATTTCAACCCATTTTTTTGCATTATTCGCGGAAATGCACTATCTTTGCCCCATAAAAATTGAATATTATGACACCTATTGGAATCTTTGACAGCGGCTTCGGCGGCTTGTCTATCTATCGCGAGATACATCAGCTCCTCCCAGAATATGACTACATCTATCTGGGCGACAATGAACGAGCCCCTTACGGTGACCGTTCGTTCGACGAGGTCTTCAGTTTCACCAAGCAGGCTGTCGAGCGGCTGTTCGACATGGGCTGCCCGCTGGTAATCCTGGCTTGCAATACGGCTTCGGCCAAGGCATTGCGCAACATCCAGCAGCGCTACCTGCCCTACACTTCCGACCCCAGCCGTCGCGTGCTCGGCGTCATCCGACCGACCGCCGAACGCGTGGAACAGCTGACCTACTCCGGCCATATCGGCGTCATCGCCACGCGCGCCACCATCTCGTCTCAGTCGTACGAGATGGAGCTCGAGAAGATCCCTACGGGTTTCCGCATGGACTTCCAGCCGCTGGTGGTCAACAGCCACGCCTGCCCCGACTGGGTACCCATGATTGAGGCAGGGCTGCAGAACTCCAAGGAACTGCACGACATTGTCTATGCCGACCTGAAGGAACTGCTGGACAAGGATCCCGCCATCGATGCCATCATCCTGGGCTGTACGCACTATCCACTCATCACCGGATTGATTCAGAATGTGCTGCAGGAACTGGATCACCCCGAGATCATCCTGATGCCTCAAGGCAAACCTGTGGCCTATGCCCTACAGGAATGGCTTCGCCGCCATGGCGAGATGCGTGAGCGCCTGACAGCCAATGGACAATCACAGTTCTACACGACTGGCGATCCGGACGCTTTCGCGCGCTTGGGTTCCATGTTCATCGGTCACGGCAGGCAGATATGCGCTGAGAAACTGAACTGGTAATCCATCAGGGGCATTTCGAGGCAGAACCTTATTGACACTAAATATCCCCCTTGTCTCATAGACAAGGGGGGTAATGTTTTGTCCAACTTGGAAGTGTAGTCTACGAGGTCTTGATCACATCCCGAACATCATCGCCACGCGCTTGATGCCAGCCACCAAGGCGTCGACCTCCTGCTCGGTATTGTAGAACGAGAAGCTGGCGCGAACGGTGCCCTGTATGCCCAGGCTGTGCATCAGAGGTTCCGCACAATGATGACCGGTACGGACCGCGATGCCGAGTTTGTCGAGCAGCATGCCCATATCGTAGTGATGGATGTCTCCTACGAGGAAGCTCATGACGGCAGACTTCTGCCGGGCGTTGCCGAAGATGCGCATGCCGGGTATCTGCCGAAACTGCTCCGTGCAATAGCTGAGCAACTGGTGTTCGTAGTCGGCGATATTATCCATTCCGATGGCCTCGACATAATCCAGCGCGGTAGCCAATGCCACTGTGCTGATGAAGTCGGGCGTTCCCGCCTCGAACTTATAAGGCAATTCGTTGAACGTAGTTCCCTCGAAACTTACCGTCTTGATCATCTCACCACCTCCCTGATAAGGGGGCATGCGGTCCAGCCACTCACGCTTGCCATAGAGCACTCCCATACCGGTAGGTCCATAGATCTTATGACCGGAGAACACCAGGAAGTCACAGTCGAGAGCCTGGACGTCGACACGGATATGCGGAATGGATTGCGCTCCATCGACCAGGACAGGCACCCCCTTGGAATGCGCAAATTCGATGACATCCTTTACCGGATTGACCGTACCCAGCACGTTGGAGACGTGCGCCAGGCTGACCAGCTTGGTACGCTCCGAGAAGAGCGACTTGAAGTGATCGAGATCGAGTTCCTGCAGTTCGTTCAAACGTGCATGGCGGATTACGATATGCTTGCGAGCCTGCAGGAGTTGCCAGCTGACAATGTTGGAATGATGCTCCATGTCGGTGACGATGACTTCGTCACCTTCATCCAGGAAAGCCTCGCCGAAAGAATGAGCTACGAGATTGATGCTTTCGGTCGTTCCTCGTGTGAAGATGATCTCAGCCGACTCACGCGCGTTGATGAAACGCTGCACACGCTGACGTGCCCCTTCATGAAGGTCAGTAGCCTCCTGGCTTAAGAAATGGACGCCACGATGCACGTTGGCATTGTGATACAGATAGCCTTCGGTAAGTTTATCAATGACGCAACGAGGCTTCTGTGTCGTGGCGCCATTGTCCAAATAGACAAGCGGCTTGCCATAAACCCTGCTGTCGAGGATGGGGAAATCCTTGCGAATGGCAGTAACATCAATCATAGAAAGGAGATATTAAGTATCAAAAAGAAAGCCCGCACGAAAGGTACGGGCTTTATCCTTATTTGGGCATGATGCCCGAAAGTACTGATTACTCAGCGGCAGGAGCCTCGGCAGCAGGAGCAGCCTCAGCAGCCTTCTTGCTGCGAGAACGACGAGTCTTCGACTTCTTCTCAGCACCATCCTTGAGGAGGTTCTCATTGTAGTCGACGAGCTCGATGATAGCCATTGCAGCATTGTCACCAAGACGATTGCGGGTCTTGAGGATACGAAGGTATCCACCAGGACGGTTAGCAATCTTAACAGCGATGTCACCGAAGAGCTCCTTGACGGCCTCCTTATCCTGAAGATAAGAGAAGACGATACGACGGCTGTTGGTGGTATCCTCCTTAGCACGGTTGATGATAGGCTCAGCGTAGATACGAAGTGCCTTAGCCTTGGCGACAGTGGTCTCGATGCGCTTTGCCTTGATCAACGAAACAGTCATGTTGGAGAGCAAAGCCTCACGATGAGACTTGGTGCGTCCAAGGTGATTGAATTTCTTATTATGTCTCATTGTTGTAGTTAATCTTTATCAAGTTTATATTTAGCAATGTCCATACCGAAGGACAAGTTGAGACTGGTCAGCAGCTCCTCGAGCTCGGTGAGAGACTTCTTACCGAAGTTGCGGAACTTCAGGAGATCAGTCTTGTTGAAGACAACGAGTTCGCCGAGAGTCTCGACTTCAGCACTCTTCAAGCAGTTGAGGGCACGAACCGAGAGATCCATGTCAGTGAGCTTGGTCTTCAGCAGCTGACGCATGTGAAGAACCTCCTCATCGAATTCCTCGTTGGTGTCGGTCTCAGGAGTCTCGAGAGCAATCTTCTCGTCCGAGAAGAGCATGAAGTGATAGATCAGTATCTTAGCAGCCTCACGCAAAGCGTCCTTGGGATGGATTGAACCATCGGTGGTCACATCAATCACCAGCTTCTCATAGTCAGTACGCTGCTCGACGCGGTAAGGCTCGACGGCATACTTGACGTTGCGGATAGGGGTGAAGATGGAGTCAATGGCGATAGTGGTAACCTCATCATTAGGATTGCGGTTCTCCTCAGCGGGGACATAACCACGACCCTTGTTGATGGTCAAGGTGATATCAAAACTTGCACTGGAGTCCATGTGGCAGATCACCAGGTCAGGGTTAAGCACATCGAATGCAGACATAGCCTCATTCAGATTACCTGCCTTGAGTATTTCTGCACCCTTGATCTTAACGGTGACTGTTTCGCTCTCTGTACCTTCGACGATCTGCTTCAAGCGGACCTGCTTGAGGTTAAGGATGATGTTAGTGACATCCTCCTTCACACCCGGGATGGTAGCGAACTCATGCTCAACGCCGGAAATCTTGACGCTGGTGAATGCGAAACCTTCGAGTGAAGAAAGCAGTATTCGGCGCAGAGCATTACCGACAGTAATGCCATAGCCTGGTTCGAGAGGTCGGAATTCGAACTTACCATTGAACTGGTCAGCCTCCAACATCAGAACTTTTTCGGGTCTTTGAAATGCTAAAATCGCCATGTTTGGACTATTTATTATTTAGAGTACAATTCGACAATGAGCTGCTCCTGAATGTTCTCAGGGATATCAGCACGCTCAGGAGTGTGGAGATACTTACCGCTGAGAGAATTCTGGTCCCACTCAAGCCATGGATACTTGCTGTGGTTGAAACCTGCGAGAGCAGCATCAACTACCTCAAGTGCCTTCGAACGCTCACGTACGCCTACGATCTGACCGGGCTTGACGTTGTATGAAGCGATGTTGACGACCTTGCCATCAACGACGATGTGCTTGTGAAGGACGAGCTGACGAGCAGCAGCGCGAGTAGGAGCGATACCGAGACGGTATACGATGTTATCGAGACGGCTCTCGAGGAGCTGCAGAAGTACCTCACCGGTTACACCCTTGGTACGCTCAGCCTTCTCGAAGAGACGACGGAACTGCGACTCAAGGACACCATAAGTATACTTAGCCTTCTGCTTCTCACGAAGCTGAGTGCCATACTCGGAAGTTTTCTTACGACGATTCAGGCCATGCTGACCAGGAGCATAGTTCTTCTTAGCGAGAACCTTGTCTGGTCCGTAAATAGCCTCGCCAAGTTTGCGGGCAATGCGGGTTTTAGGTCCAGTATATCTTGCCATAGTTTTTTTACAATTTAAGCTTTTAAATTAATTAAAAAACCACAATACTCACACATTATACACGACGACGCTTTGGAGGGCGGCAACCGTTGTGTGGAAGTGGTGTTACGTCGATAATCTCAGTTACCTCGATACCAGCGCCATGGATGGTACGAATAGCTGACTCACGACCCTGACCAGGACCCTTAACATAAGCCTTCACCTTGCGAAGACCAAGATCATAGGCGATTTTTGCGCAATCCTGTGCTGCCATCTGGGCGGCATAGGGAGTGTTCTTCTTCGAACCTCTGAAGCCCATCTTACCGGCCGATGACCAAGAGATCACCTGACCCTCGCTGTTAGCGAGTGATACGATAACGTTGTTGAACGATGAGTGTACATGGAGCTGGCCATTAGCATCAACCTTAACGTTACGCTTTTTAGCTGCAACTGTTTTCTTTGCCATAGTTTTCTTCTACTTTAGATTACTTTGTAGCCTTCTTCTTGTTAGCAACGGTCTTCTTCTTACCCTTACGTGTACGAGCATTGTTCTTGGTGCTCTGGCCACGGCAAGGAAGTCCAAGACGATGACGGATACCACGGTAGCAACCGATATCCATGAGACGCTTAATGTTCAACTGAACTTCAGAACGAAGATCGCCCTCTACCTTGTAGTTGGCACCGATATACTCACGAATAGCGGCGGCCTGTTCATCAGTCCAATCTTTTACCTTGATGTCTTTATCGACACCAGCATTCGTTAAAATGGTATTTGCGGCACTGCGGCCGATACCATAGATGTAAGTCAACGCGATTTCTCCACGCTTGTTCTGCGGAAGATCTACGCCTACAATTCTAACTGCCATATTATATTATTAAAGTTGTGTTTTTTGCAAAAATTGCCTGCAAATATACAAAATTTATCCCTGACGTAGCTTAAACTTGGGATTTTTTTTGTTAATTACATACAAAACGCCGTGGCGACGGACGATTTTGCAATCTGGAGTGCGCTTTTTAAGCGATGCTTTTACTTTCATATCGTAAGATTTTTTTTATTTGTAGCGGAATGCGATTCTGCCTTTCGAGAGGTCGTATGGCGACATCTCTACTCGAACCTTATCACCTGGCAGGATCTTGATGTAATGCATGCGCATCTTGCCAGAAATGTGAGCGGTGATTTCGTGGCCGTTCTGAAGTTCCACACGGAACATTGCGTTTGAGAGCGCCTCGACAATCGTGCCGTCTTGTTCAATTGCTGCCTGTTTTGCCATTAAAGAAAAATTTTCTGGTTAGATAAATCTATCACCTAATACTTCCTGAACGTAGTCGAAAGTTGAGAGGATCTCGGTACCATCCTGACGGATGGCGATACAATGCTCGTAATGAGCTGACCATTTGCGATCGCGGGTGCGCACTGTCCAGCCGTTACGGTCGATGGTGACGTTCTTCGATCCCATGTTGATCATTGGCTCAATGCAAATGCACATGCCTGGACGAAGCAAAGGACCTACACCGCGACGACCATAATTGGGGACATCCGGATCTTCATGAAGTCCGTGACCGATACCGTGACCAGTAAGCTCGCGCACCACGGTGTAGCCGCGCTTCTCACAATAGTCCTGGACGGCAAATCCGATATGTCCGACACGGTTACCAGCCTTGGCCTGCTCAATGCCCTGATAGAGGGATTCCTTGGTAGTCTTGAGCAAACGGATAACCTGATCGTCGACCTCACCGACAGGGAAAGTGTAACAGCTGTCACCATTGAAGCCATTCAGAATGGCGCCACAGTCGCAGCCTACAATATCACCGTCCTTGAGGACATAATCAGAAGGGAAACCATGAACCACTTCATCATTGACCTCAATGCAAAGCGTACCGGGGAAACCTTCGTAACCCTTAAAGCCAGGCACGCCGCCATGGTCACGGATGAACTGTTCGGCGATTTCGTCAAGCCTTTTAGTCGTAATACCTGGCTGGACCCACTTGGCAAGTTCGCCAAGTGTCTGTCCAACCAGTTGATTAGCCTGACGGATCAACTCAATTTCTTCGTCAGTTTTGAGAAATATCATTGTAGATTATCAATAAGCAGCTACAGAGCCTGTACGACCCTTGATCTTACCAGACTTCATCAGGCCATCGTAGTGATGCATCATCAGGTGCGACTCGACCTGCTGGAGAGTATCCAGAATAACGCCTACAAGAATCAGCAGCGAAGTACCACCGAAGAACTGTGAAAACTCCTGAGTAACGCCCATAATACGAGCGAAGCAAGGGAGGATAGCCACGAATGCCAGGAAGATAGAACCTGGGAGGGTGATACGAGACATGATGGTGTCAAGGTACTCGAAGGTCTTCTTGCCAGGCTTGATGCCAGGGATGAAGCCATTCTGAGACTTGATAGCATCGGCCATCTGCTGAGGATTCATAGTGATGGCGGTGTAGAAGTAGGTGAAGACAATGATCAGAATTGCAAATACAAAATTATAAGTAAAAGTTGTATTGTCGAAGAAACTTGACCAGAAGCTTGCCTGATTCTGGCTGGCGAAACCAGCGAAAACGAGGGGGATGAACATGATAGCCTGAGCGAAGATGATAGGCATGACACCAGCAGCATTGACCTTGAGAGGAATGTACTGACGGACGCCACCATACTGGCGGTTACCACGGATCTGCTTAGCATACTGGACAGGTACCTTACGAGTGCCCTGAACCAAGAGAATGCTGATACCAATCACCAAAAGGAGGAATACAATCTCGAGAAGGAAGAGGACGAGGTTGCCGCTTGAAGAGGCAGCCTGGACGAACTCCTGAGAGATTGCAGTTGGGAAGCGTGCGATGATACCGATCATAATGAGGAAGGAAATACCGTTGCCGATACCCTTGTCGGTAATACGCTCGCCAAGCCACATCACGAACATCGATCCACCGGTGAGGATCACGACGCTGCTGAAGTTGAACCAGAATCCATTATTCACGATAGCGCTGCCGATCTGGAAACGAAGGTTGGTCAGATAGGCAATGCTCTGGAAGATCAGGACCACAACAGTGAGCAGACGGGTGTACTGATTGATCTTGTTATGTCCACTCTCGCCTTCCATCGAAAGCTTGCGGAGCGATGGCAGGACCATCGTGAGCAGCTGGATGATAATCGAAGCCGAGATATAGGGCATAATACCCAAAGCGAAGATTGAGGCATTCGAGAATGCACCACCGGAGAACATGTCCAGGAGCGCCATCAGGCCACCGCGAGTCTGGTTGTGCAGCTCGTCGAGGAGGCTTGCGTCAATACCTGGAAGAACTACGAAACATCCCAGACGGTAAACGGCGCAGAGGCCTACAGTCCAGAGGATGCGGTTGCGGAGCTCTTCAATCTTCCAAATGTTTTTGAATGTCTCAACGATTCTCATGATAATTAAGCGTTAACTTTTACTACTGAACCACCAGCTGCAACGATAGCCTCCTCAGCCTTCTTCGAGAAAGCATGAGCAGAAACCTCAAGAGCTACACTGACAGAACCATTGCCGAGGATCTTGACGAGATCGTTCTTAGCTACCAGACCAGCCTCACGGAGAGTAGCGAAGTCAACCTTGGTCAGCGACTTGGCAGTAGCCAGAGCGTCGATGGTGGAGAGGTTGATAGCCTTGTACTCTACATGGTTGATGTTCTTGAAGCCGAACTTAGGCATACGACGCTGGATAGGCATCTGGCCGCCCTCGAAACCGATCTTCTTCTTATAGCCTGAACGCTGCATAGCGCCCTTGCAACCACGAGTTGCGGTGCCACCGAGACCGGAACCTGCACCACGGCCAATACGCTTGCGGGTCTTGGTAGAACCAGCAGCTGGCTTCAAATTACTTAAATTCATATTCTTTACACTTTTTAATAAGTTAGTAATATGAGCGAGGTTTGACTTGGTTTCCCTATAGTCGCCAAACCTCAATCAAAAAAAATCTAATGTGGATTAGTCAACAAGAGCGACCAGGTGAGAGACCTTACGAATCTGACCACGAGTGCACTCGTTGTCAGGAAGCTCGCGGACGATACCGATGCGGGTAAGTCCGAGTGCATCAAGGGTCAACTTCTCAGTCTTAGGGCAGTTGATACGGCTGCGAACCTGCTTTACCTTAATAGTTGCCATAATTTACTTGGGATTTATTAACCTTTGAATACAACATCCAGTGAGACACCACGGTTCTCAGCAACCTGCTTGGCATCGCGGAGCTCACAGAGGGCAGCGATAGTAGCCTTGACGAGGTTGTGAGGGTTAGAAGAGCCCTTCGACTTGCAGAGGCAATCCTTGACGCCTACGCTCTCGAGGACAGGACGCATAGCGCCACCAGCCTTCATACCAGAACCCTCAGAGGCGCGCTTCATCAGTACTACCGAACCGCCGAACTTGCCGACGACCTCGTGAGGAATAGAACCCTTGCAGAGAGGAACCTTGATGAGGTTCTTCTTAGCAGCCTCAACACCCTTAGCAATGGCAGCCTGAACTTCGCCTGCCTTACCAAGACCGAGACCGATGATACCATTGCCATCACCTACTACAACGATAGCGGCGAAAGTAAAGGTGCGGCCACCCTTGGTAACCTTAGTAACACGGTTGATAGCAACCAGACGGTCCTTCAACTCGTCAGTATTGGCATTCTTTACACGAATCATATCTGTCATTTATTAGAATTTGAGACCAGCTTCGCGGGCGCCTTCAGCCAGGGCCTGTACGCGGCCATGGTAGAGATAACCATTGCGATCGAAAACAACCTCAGTGATGCCGGCAGCAATACACTTCTGGGCGAGTGCCTCACCTACCTTCTTGGCAACCTCAGACTTGGTGCCCTCGGTCATGCCCTTAGAAGAAGCGGAAGCAAGAGTCTTGCCCTCCAGGTCATTGATTACCTGAGCATAGATAGCCTTGTTGCTGCGGAAGACCGACAGACGAGGACGGCTAGCCGAACCATTGACCTTCTTACGAATACGGTGCTTAATCTTAATTCTTCTTTCTTTCTTAGTAATCATAATCGTCTAATTTAAAAGGTTAATTATTTAGCACCGGCAGACTTGCCCGACTTGCGACGAATCTGTTCACCAACGAAGAGAACACCCTTGCCCTTGTAAGGCTCTGGCTTGCGGAAAGAACGAATCTTGTTGCAAATCAGGCCGAGGAGAGCCTTGTCGCAAGACTCGAGGGTGATCAGTGGGTTCTGGTTACGCTCAGTCTTGGTGGTCAGCTTGACCTCCTTGGGGAGAGCGATATAGATGGCGTGAGAATAACCAAGAGCGAGCTCGAGGACATTACCATTGTTGCTGGCACGATAACCTACACCTACGAGCTGAAGCTCCTTCTTGTAACCCTCGCTGCAACCAATGATCATATTGTTGACGAGCGAACGGTACAGGCCGTGGAGGGCCTTGGTCTGCTTCTCATCGTTAGGACGGGTGAAGGTGAGCTTGCCATCCTCCAGACCGACGCTGATACCGCCGGTGAGGGCCTGACTCATCTCGCCGTTCTTACCCTTAACGGTTACTACATTATCCTTGATGGTGACAGTTACACCTGCAGGAACTACGATAGGCAAATTACCAATTCTTGACATATCTTAAACCTCCTATCATTAATAGATGTAACAAAGAACCTCACCACCTACCTTCTGGGCAGAAGCCTCCTTGTCGGTCATGACACCACGCGAAGTAGAGAGGATAGCGATGCCGAGTCCGTTGAGGACACGTGGCATATCCTTATAGCCTACATACTTGCGGAGACCAGGGGTGGAAACGCGAGTAAGACTCTTGATAGCACTCACTTTGTTTACAGGATCATACTTCAAGGCAACCTTGATAGTACCCTGAGGGCCATCCTCGATGAACTTGTAGTTCATGATGTAACCCTTCTCGAAGAGGATCTTACAAATCTCCTTCTTCAAGTTTGACGCTGGAACCTCAACGACGCGATGATTGGCTGCGATGGCGTTGCGGAGACGGGTCAAAAAATCTGCAATTGGATCAGTCATTTGTTTTGTTTGTTAAATTGATCCGGAACTTCCGGACAATATTTAATAAAAAAATTATATACGCAAATATCGGCGGGCCACAAGAGCCCGCTGATATTGTATTGTATCAGAGAGTGAGTCCCGGGATTTACCAGCTAGCCTTCTTGACACCAGGGATGAGACCGGCAGAAGCCATCTCACGGAACTGGATACGAGAAAGACCGAACTGACGCATATAACCCTTTGGACGGCCAGTAACCTTGCAGCGGTTGTGCAGACGTACTGGGGAAGCATTCTTGGGAAGAGCCTGAAGAGCCTGAGCGGCTTCGTAGTCACCAGCATTAGCTGCCTTCTTGAGCGCAGCACGCTTGGCAGCATACTTCTTAACGAGGGCGGCACGCTTAACCTCACGGGCTACCATTGAAATCTTTGCCATGTCGGAAATTACTTTTTAGCGTTCTTGAATGGAAGACCGAACTCCTTCAGGAGAGCATAACCCTCCTCGTCAGTCTTGGCAGTGGTCACGAAGGTGATGTTCATGCCAAGGAGACGCTGAATGCTGTCGATGTTGATCTCAGGGAAGATAATCTGCTCGGTGATACCGAGAGTATAGTTGCCACGACCATCGAGCTTGGAGTCAATACCACCGAAGTCACGGATACGAGGCAGAGCCACACGGATCAGACGCTCCAGGAACTCATACATCATCTGGTGACGGAGGGTGACACGGACACCGATAGGCATCTGCTTACGAACCTTGAACTGAGCGATATCCTTCTTCGAAAGGGTCTGCACAGCCTTCTGGCCGGTGATAGCGGTAAGCTCTGCGATAGCGGTCTCAATGATCTTCTTGTCGGCGACAGCCATACCGAGGCCCTCGTTGATGACAATCTTCTCGAGCTTGGGGACCTGCATTACGGTGGTATAACCGAACTGCTTGGTAAGCGCAGGTACAATGGTCTCCTTGTAGTACTCTTTGAGTGATGCAGTATTTGCCATTATTTAGACCTCCTTATTACTTGTTAATTTTAATGTTGGTAGCCTTACCGTTCGAGCGGACAGCCTTGCCGTTCTCATCGATGCGGTTGAGCTTGGAGACATGGATAGGAGCCTCCTTCTCGATAATGCCACCCTGAGGATTCTTTGCATTAGGCTTGGTGCTCTTCTTGACGATGTTGACGCCCTCGACGACGGCAGTCTTCTTCTCAAGATTGACAGAGAGGACCTTGCCAGACTTGCCCTTATTCTCGCCAGAGTTGACAACGACGTTGTCACCCTTCTTTACGTTCAATGTATTCATATCTGCATTTACGTTTTAGAGCACTTCAGGTGCAAGTGAAACAATCTTCATATTGGTAGCGCGGAGCTCACGGGCAACAGGGCCGAAAATACGAGAGCCACGCATATCACCAGCGTTGTTCAGAAGGACGACGGCATTGTCATCGAAACGGATGTAAGAACCATCAGGACGGCGAACCTCCTTCTTGGTACGTACGATCACTGCCTTGCTGACAGTACCCTTCTTCATGTCGCTAGAAGGAATAACACTCTTCACAGTCACTACGATAATATCACCTACAGATGCATATCGGCGACCAGTGCCACCAAGCACGCGGATGCAGAGGCACTCCTTACCGCCAGAGTTATCGGCGATCTTAAGTCTTGATTCAGTCTGTATCATAATATTTACTTAGCCTTTTCGAGGATTTCTACTAAACGCCAACGCTTGAGTTTGCTCAGCGGACGAGTCTCCATCAGGAGGACGCGATCGCCTACCTGGGCCTCATTCTTTTCGTCATGAGCGTGGTATTTCTTCGTCTTGTTGACGAACTTACCATAGATGGGGTGTTTCTCCTTGTACTTCACAGTAACGGTGATGGTCTTGTCCATCTTATCGCTGGAGACGATTCCCATTCTTGTCTTTCTAAGATTTCTTGTTTCCATTGAAAAAATCTGTTCTTAAATAAATTGAGTTGTGGGGGTTGCTTACTCAGCCTGAGCAGCAGCTGCACGATTGTTGAGCTCAGTCATCATACGTGCAACGTCGCGACGGGTAGCACGGATAACCATAGGATTGTCGAGAGGAGCAACCGAGTGGTTAAACTTGAGTGCATCCAGCTGTGCCTTCGTCTCTGCAATACGACCCTGCAGTTCCTCAGTAGTAAGATTCTTAATTTCTGAAGTCTTCATTGTAGTGGTTGTTGATTATTAGAGGACGATGAGTTCTGGATCGTAGTCACGACGAACTACAAACTTGGTCTGGACTGGGAGCTTCTGGGCGCCGAGGCGGAGAGCCTCCTTAGCTACCTCAAAAGGCACACCCTCAATCTCGAAGAGGATACGGCCAGGGTTGCAATCAGCTACCCAGCCTTCAGGATCACCCTTACCTTTACCCATTCGGACATCGGCAGGCTTACGAGTGTAAGGCTTGTCAGGGAAGACGCGGCACCAGAGCTGGCCTTCACGCTGCATATAACGGGTGATAGCGACACGAGCGGCTTCAAGCTGACGCGAATTGATCCATCGATTCTCAAGCGTCTTGATTCCGAATGAACCGAAGGCCAGCTGATTACCACGCTGGGCGTTGCCCTTGAGGTTGTTCTTTTGCTGACGACGGAACTTTGTTCTTTTCGGCTGTAACATTGTTCTAAAGCTTCTAAATCGTTATTAATTATTTTTTGTTGTTACGGAAACCGCCACGACGCTCGCCGTTGCCACGACGCTCACGACGCTCGCCACGGTTCTCACCGCGACCCTCGCCCTGAGGACGACCAGTTTCCTTCTGCTTAGCGAAGTTAGGAGCAAGGTCCTTCTTGCCATAAACCTCACCGCGGCAGATCCATACCTTGATGCCGATCACACCGACCTTGGTGATAGCCTCAGCCAGAGCGTAGTCGATATCAGCGCGGAAAGTATGCAGAGGAGTACGACCCTCCTTGTACATCTCCTTGCGTGACATCTCGGCGCCATTGAGACGACCGGAGCACTGAACCTTGATGCCCTCAGCACCTACACGCATTGCAGACTGGATAGCCATCTTGACTGCGCGACGGTAAGCTACCTTACCCTCCACCTGGCGTGCGATGTTGTTTGCTACGATTGAGGCATCAACCTCAGGCTTCTTGATCTCATAGATGTTGATCTGAACATCCTTGTCAGTTACTGACTTGAGCTCATCCTTCAGCTTATCGACCTCGCTGCCAGCCTTACCGATGATGATACCTGGACGAGCGGTGCAGATAGTGATGGTCACGAGCTTGAGAGTACGCTCAATCACGATGCGTGAAAGGCTAGCCTTTGCCAGACGGGCATTGAGGTACTTACGAATCTTAGCATCCTCTACGATGGTATCACCACAGTTCTTGGAAGCAAACCAGTTGGAATCCCAACCACGGATGATGCCCAGACGATTTGAAATTGGAGAAATTTTCTGTCCCATGTTAGAGAATGTTAAGCTTCTTTGTTAATAGTATCTACAGTCAAAGTCACGTGGTTGCTGCGCTTGCGAACGCGGTAAGCACGGCCCTGGGGAGCAGGGCGAAGACGCTTGATTGTTGCACCTTCGTCGACTACGATAGCTGCGACCTTCAGTTCGCCGGCCTCAGCCTTGCGACCATTCTTGGCCTCCCAGTTAGCGATAGCAGACTTGAGAAGAATCTCTACACGAGCAGCTGCCTCCTTGTTAGAGTAATGCAGAACACCCAGAGCCTTGAAAGCCTCCATGCCGCGTACCATATCAGCTACGAGACGCATCTTGCGAGGAGAGGTTGGGATGTTATTGTACTTTGCAAAAGAGGTCTTCTTGCGCTCCTCCTTGCGGACAGCGAGCGACTTCAATTTTCCATTAGGCATAATTGTACTAATTTAATATTTAAGTAAGACCCCTTTATTACTTGTTATTGCCATGGTGACCGCGGAACGTACGAGTCATGGAGAACTCGCCGAGCTTGTGACCAACCATATTCTCAGTTACATAAACTGGAACGAACTTGTTACCGTTGTGAACAGCGATAGTGTGACCTACGAAATCAGGAGAGATCATAGAAGCGCGAGACCAGGTCTTGACGACAGCCTTCTTGCCAGACTCATTCATGGCAAGGATCTTCTTCTCGAGCTTTACGCTAATAAACGGACCTTTCTTTAAGGAACGACTCATATTATTTTAAATAAATAATGTGTTACTTCAAAATTACTTCTTATTAGCTCTCTCGATGATGTACTTGTTAGACTGCTTCTTTGGTGCGCGAGTCTTCAGGCCCTTTGCGTAGAGACCCTTGCGCGAACGTGGATGACCACCGGACTGACGGCCTTCACCACCACCCATTGGGTGATCGACAGGGTTCATGACTACACCACGGTTGTGAGGACGACGGCCGAGCCAGCGAGAGCGACCTGCCTTACCACTCTTCTCGAGTGCATGGTCAGAGTTGCCTACAGAACCTACGGTTGCCTTGCAGGTAGCAAGGACCTTGCGGGTCTCGCCTGAGGGGAGCTTGATGACTGCATAGTCACCCTCCTTTGAAGTAAGCTGAGCGAAATTGCCAGCGGCACGTACAAGGGCGGCACCCTGACCAGGGCGGAGCTCGATGTTGTGGATGACGGTACCTACTGGAATGTCCTTAAGAGCGAGGCTGTTGCCAACCTCAGGAAGCGCGTCAGCACCTGACATTACCTGTGCACCTACCTTGAGACCGTTAGGAGCGAGGATGTAAGCCTTCTCGCCGTCAGCGTAGTAGAGCAGAGCGATGCGAGCGGTGCGGTTAGGATCGTACTCGATAGACTTCACGGTAGCGGGTACGCCATCCTTGTTGCGCTTGAAATCGATCATACGGAAGGACTGCTTGTGACCACCGCCGATGTAGCGCATGGTGAGGCGACCCTGATTGTTGCGGCCACCAGTCTTAGCCTTGCCGTAGGTGAGAGACTTCTCAGGAGCCTTAGCAGTGATCTCCTCGAACGTGCTAATAGCCTTGCCTCTCTGGCCCGGAGTTGTGGGCTTAAATTTGCGAACTGCCATTTTTGTTTTAGCATTTTCGGCCGTCACGAACGCAATTGCTGAAATTCAGAGTTACCATCTGACGTATCACGATGGGCTTTCGAAAGACTTTGCTGTGCCCGGAGGGCGGCCGAAGTTGATGAATTGATATTGTTGATTAGTTGATGTTTGCGTAGAAGTCGATGGTGTCGCCGTCCTTGAGGGTAACGAAAGCCTTCTTGTAAGCGCTCTGCTTACCGACCTGCAGTCCCTTCTTGGTGTAGCGGCTCTTGACCTTGCCTGAGTAGTTGACAGTGTTGACTGCGATGACAGTTACACCGAACTTCTCCTCAACGGCCTGCTTGATCTGAATCTTGTTGGCAGCGGGGTCAACGTAGAAACCGTACTTAGCATTGACAGGAGCACTGCCGTCCTTCTTCTTGCGAGCCTCAGATGACTTCTCAGTGATCTTGGTCATCTTCTCAGTTACGATGGGTCGAATCAAAATTGCCATATCTGTTTGCTTGCTTTAGAGGTTGTTTACAGTTGCGACTGCGCTCTCGGTAATTACGAGGGTTCCGCCGTTCATTACGCAGTAGGTGTTGAGCGAATCTGCAGCCAAAATATTGACGTTTTTCAGATTTCGAGCGGACAAAAGTACGTTTTTATTTTGATTTTCGCAAATAAAAGCGACCTTTTTTGTTGCAACCTGCAGATTTTTAACTACGTTAGCCATCACTTTGGTAGATGGAGTTTCCATTTTAAGATCCTCAATTACCATGATTGCGCCCTCAGCTGCCTTGGTCGAGAGAGCACTGCGACGAGCCAGCGCCTTGACCTTCTTGTTCAGCTTGAAGCTGTAGTCGCGAGGCACAGGGCCGAACACGCGGCCACCGCCTACGAGTACTGGCGAGTTGATGTCACCACGGCGTGCACCGCCGCCGCCCTTCTGGCGACCGAGCTTGCGGGTAGAACCTGCAATCTCACTGCGCTGCTTAGACTTGTGGGTACCCTGACGCTGATCAGCAAGGAACTGCTTAACAGCGAGGTAGATTACATGATCGTTTGGCTCAATGCCGAAAACTTCATCATTGAGGACGACAGTGCGACCTGTCTCCTTACCTTCCATGTTGTAAACTTTCAGTTCCATCTTACTTCTCAATCGTTAAAAGTGAACCCTTGGCACCTGGAACAGAACCCTTCACGAGGAGGAGGTTGTGCTCAGGAATAACCTTCAAAATCTGGAGATTCTGTACAGTGACCTGTACATTGCCCATCTGGCCGCCCATGCGGAGGCCCTTAAACACACGTGCTGGGTAAGAGCAGGCGCCGATAGAACCTGGCTTACGCAGACGGTCGTCCTGACCGTGAGTCGACTGGCCTACGCCACCGAAACCATGACGCTTGACGACGCCCTGGAAACCATGGCCCTTAGAGGTGCCGATGACGTCAACGAAATCAACGTCAGAGAAGAGGTCGACGGTGATGACGTCACCGAGCTGATACTCCTTCTCATAACCCTTGAATTCGGCGAGGTGCTTCATAGGAGCTACACCTGCCTTCTTGAGGTGACCCATTACTGGCTTAGAGACATGCTTCTCAGTAGTCTCCTCGAAGCCGACCTGTACAGCTTCATAACCATCCTTCTCGATCGTCTTGATCTGAGTCACAACACAAGGACCTACTTCAATAACAGTGCATGGCACGTTCTTGCCATCAGCACTGAAGACGGAAGTCATTCCGACTTTTTTGCCCAATAATCCTGGCATATTTCAGTTACTTGTTTTGCCTGGCGGGAATGCGGTCCTCACGGAGAGCTTTCCACAGGCGGTTAATAATTAAATAAAAGTTGATAATACTTGATGTTTAGGGCCGAAACATCCCCATTGCGGAGATTGTTCCGGTTTGAAAGCTGGGGAAGGGACAAACTTCCCCAGCCCAATATAAGTTAGCAGTGTGAAGGAGGGGTCACGACGATACGCTAAGTATCCATCCCCTTCGATCCGGCCCTATCAGACCTTGATCTCAACCTCGACACCAGAAGGAAGCTCGAGCTTCATGAGGGCATCCACAGTCTTGGGAGTAGCCTGGAGGATGTCGATGAGGCGCTTGTAGGCGCTGAGCTGGAACTGCTCACGGCTCTTCTTGTTAACGAAGGTAGAGCGGTTGACAGTGTAGATGCGCTTGAAGGTTGGCAACGGAATAGGGCCGCTAACCTTGGCACCAGTTGACTTCACAGTCTTTACGATCTTCTCTGCCGACTTGTCAACGAGCATGTGGTCGAAAGACTTCAACTTAATACGAATTTTCTGATCCATATTTGGTTTTAAGAATTTACGTTAATTAATATTTGATCTTTACGACCTGATTACTTGATAAGGTCAGCGCGGCCACCGCACTCCTCGAGCACCTTCTTGGCATTGCCCTTGTCGACCTCGCTGTAGTGATGGAACTCCATCGTCGAGCTGGCACGACCGGAAGTGATGGTACGGAGGTCAGTGACATAACCGAACATCTCAGCCAGTGGAACCATGGCCTTGACCAGACGGGCGCCCGAACGGGTGGTATCCATGCCCTCTACCTGACCACGACGCTTGTTGAGGTCGGAGATGACATCACCCATGGACTCCTCAGGAGTAACGACCTCGACCTTCATGATAGGCTCGAGGAGGCAAGGCTGAGCCTTCTCGCAGACAGCCTTGAATGCGAAGTTGGCAGCGAGCTCGAACGACAGCTGATCGGAGTCGACGGGGTGGAACGAACCATCCTCGAGGACGACCTTGAGCGAGTCGACGGGGAAGCCAGCCAGGACGCCGGTCTTCATGGCAGCCTTGAAGCCCTTCTCAACCGAAGGAACGAACTCGGAAGGAACGTTGCCGCCCTTGACGATGTTCTCGAACTGCAGGCCGGTTACGCCCTCGTCAGCAGGGCTGACAGTGACGATGATGTCGGCGAACTTACCACGACCACCCGACTGCTTCTTGTAGACCTCGCGGTGACGGGTAACGGTGCCCTTGATTGCCTCCTTGTAGGTAACCTGAGGACGGCCCTGGTTGCACTCTACCTTGAACTCACGCTTCAGACGGTCGATAATGATATCGAGGTGAAGCTCACCCATGCCCGAGATGACGGTCTGGCCGGTATCCTCATTGGTCTTGACGGTGAAGGTAGGATCCTCCTCAGCCAGCTTGGCGAGGCCGATGCCCAGCTTGTCAAGGTCCTTCTGAGACTTAGGCTCTACGGCGATACCGATCACAGGATCGGGGAACTCCATAGACTCGAGGACGATAGGATTGTTCTCATCACAGAGGGTATCACCGGTGCGGATATCCTTGAAGCCTACACCTGCGCCGATGTCACCGCAACCGATCTCCTCCATAGGATTCTGGTGGTTGGAGTGCATCTGGAACAGACGGCTGATGCGCTCGCGCTTGTCAGAACGTGGGTTGTAGACATACGAACCTGCCTGGATAGCGCCTGAATATACGCGGAAGTAGCAGAGACGGCCGACATATGGGTCAGTGGCGATCTTGAATGCCAGAGCCGACATAGGCTCGTCATAGCTGGGGTGACGATCGATCTCCTTCTCAGGATCGTTAGGATCGTGACCTACGATGGCGGGAGTGTCGAGTGGTGAAGGCAGGTAGCGGACGACTGCATCGAGCAGGGTCTGTACGCCCTTGTTCTTGAACGACGAACCGCAGAGGACGGGGAACACCTCCTGTGCGAGGGTAGCCTTACGCAGAGCAGCGTAGATCTCGTCGGTGGTGATGGTCGAAGGATCGTCGAAGTACTTCTCCATGATGGCGTCGTCGAAGTTGGCGCACTGCTCAAGGATCTTGTCGCGATACTCCTCGCACTCTGCAAGCATGTCGGCAGGGATATCATCGATCTCGTACTCAGCGCCCATGGTCTCATCGTGCCAGAGGATAGCCTTCATCTCGATGAGGTCAACTACACCCTTGAAAGTCTCCTCAGCGCCGATAGGCAGCTGGATGGCGAGTGAGTTGGCACCGAGCATGGTGTGCATCTGGTCGACGACGTCCAGGAAGTTGGCGCCCGAACGGTCCATCTTGTTGACATAGGCGATACGGGGGACGTTGTACTTCTCAGCCTGGCGCCAGACGGTCTCAGACTGTGGCTCGACACCGCCTACTGCGCAGTAGGTAGCGACGGCGCCATCGAGGATACGGAGCGAACGCTCGACCTCGACGGTGAAGTCAACGTGGCCTGGAGTATCGATCAGGTTGAACTTGTACTTCTCACCCTGGAACATCCAGTAAGCGGTGGTAGCTGCAGAGGTAATGGTGATGCCTCGCTCCTGCTCCTGGACCATCCAGTCCATGGTGGCTGCACCGTCGTGAACCTCACCGATCTTGTGGGTCTTGCCGGTGTAGAAAAGGATACGCTCGGAAGTAGTGGTCTTGCCAGCATCGATGTGGGCCATGATGCCGAAGTTACGCGTATACTTGAGCATTTCGTCTTTTGTTGCCATTCTAATATATTATTATTTAAAATGTGTGAGAAGTTAAGATTAGAACTTGAAGTGAGCGAATGCGCGGTTGGCCTCAGCCATCTTGTGCATATCCTCCTTGCGCTTGAAGGCGCCACCCTGCTCGTTGTAAGCGTCCATGATCTCGGCAGCGAGCTTGTCAGCCATCGACTTGCCACCGCGCTTGCGGCTGTAGTTGATCATGTTCTTCATTGAGATGGACTCCTTGCGGTCAGCACGGATCTCGGTAGGAACCTGGAAGGTTGCACCGCCGATACGGCGTGACTTGACCTCGACCTGGGGAGTGATGTTGTCGAGGGCCTTCTTCCACACCTCAAGGGCGCTGATGCCCTCCTTCTCGGCGACCTTCTTGCCGACGATGTCCATGGCGGTGTAGAAAATAGTGAAGGCAACGCTCTTCTTGCCATCATACATCAGATGGTTGACGAACTTGGTTACCTTAACCTCGTTGAAGACGGGATCTGGGAGAATCACCCTCTTCTTCGGTGTTGCTTTTCTCATTTTAGTTTAGAATGTTTAATGTTTGGTTGTTTCTCTTTCGGAAATCTTCATCTCGCCTATCACGCTTGTCCATCACTGGTGTTTAGCGGGCGGGATTACTCAACCTCAAAGAGCCTTTACCAACTTGTGTAAAAGGTTGAAACTTGTTTTCTCTATGCTCGAAGGAGGATTACTTCTTCTTTGCGGGTGCCTGTCCTGGCTTTGGACGCTTGGCGCCGTACTTCGAGCGGCGCTGGGTGCGACCATTGACGCCGGCAGTATCCAGAGTACCACGGACGATGTGATAACGTACACCTGGGAGGTCCTTCACACGGCCGCCACGAACCATGACGATGCTGTGCTCCTGAAGGTTGTGACCCTCACCTGGGATGTAGGAGTTGACCTCCTTGCCGTTAGTCAAACGCACACGTGCTACCTTACGCATAGCAGAATTAGGCTTCTTAGGAGTAGTAGTGTAAACGCGAACGCAAACGCCGCGGCGCTGTGGGCAGGATGCCAGGGCCGGTGACTTGCTCTTGTCTTCCAGAACTACGCGACCTTTTCTTACTAACTGTTGAATAGTAGGCATTTTGTTTTTAACTTTTAGACTTTAAATTGTTTAATTAACTCGGTTTGTTCAATCGGTTGCATAGCCCATTTTTGGACCCTGCGCGCGATTTAACGGGTGCAAAGATACACAATATCTTTTAAATTTCAAAGGGTTAGCCCCTATTTTCTTTAAAATCAGTGTTCATTTTGCTAAAAAAAGCATATCCACATAGCATTTTAAGAGGGCTATAACTGAATTTTGACCAAAAAATTTGGCAGTTTCGGTGGAAGTTTGTATCTTTGCGGCGCAATTTAACATTTCGCTCTTATCATGCTCCTACCCTATCTGAAATCTGGCCGGCTTGAAGCCGGCTGCGACGAGGCCGGCCGTGGCTGCCTGGCGGGCCCGGTCTATGCGGCGGCGGTGATCCTGCCGCTCGACCTCGAGCAGCGCATCGCCCGCGGTGACAGCGGTCTCGCTGCCCTCAACGACTCCAAGCAGCTCACCGAGCGGCAGCGCTACAACCTCCGCCCCATCATCGAACGCGAAGCCCTGGCATGGGCGGTCGGCGTGTGCGACAACCACGAGATAGACCGCATCAACATCCTGCGCGCCTCCATCGAGGCGATGCATCGTGCCATCCGCGGCCTGGGCTGGACGGAGGCAGATGCCTCGCGCGGCTGTCCGCTGCGTGGCGGCGAGGTGCTGCGCCCCGAGCAGCTGCTCATCGACGGCAACCGCTTCTACCGCTTCGAGGACATCCCGCACGAGACCATCGTCAAGGGCGACGGCAAGATGATGGCCATCGCTGCCGCCTCTATCCTGGCCAAGACCTACCGTGACGACCTGATGAACCAGCTGCATGCCGAATTCCCTTATTACGGCTGGGACGTCAACAAGGGCTACCCTACCAAGGCGCACCGCGAAGGCATCGCCCAGCATGGCGTCACCACTTATCACCGCATGAGCTATCGCCTTCTGCCTGAGCCTAAGCAACTCGAAATCACCTTTTAAATTTAAATAAGGTTTTGAGGTTGTTAGGTTATAAGGTCAGAGCAGCTTGACGATGGCGTAGCTCGTGCCGGGCAGCCGGA
>R14__coassemble_177_pt1 | contig 52988 bp, 31 predicted proteins | sample R14__metabat2_high_PE_017 | metagenome-assembled genome bin R14 | reverse complement strand
GTATGTAGGTGCGCATGGCGACGAGCTGCTGTGCCGTGGCGATGAGGTAAGGGTCGGCTTCGGTACCTGTTTCTCCCTCGAAAGTGGCAGCGGTCAGAGGTGCTGCGAGAGAGAAGAGGAGGATGGAGAGGATGTGCTTCATAGATGGGAAATGGAAATGCAAAAGCCCCCGGAGGCACCTGCAGAGGCAGGTGCAGCCGGGGGCTTTGATTAAGGGATTAGCGGAGGACCTTGCGTCCGCCGATGATGTTCAGACCAGGCTGGAACGTGTCGTGACGACGGCCGTAGAGGTCGTAGATGCCTTGATCGGCAGGGCTGACAGACTCGTCCTCCATGACCTCAGAGATGCCGAGGCTCTCACCATTAGGACCGGTGGAACTGATGTGGGCGAGCTCGACGGTGAAGAAGATGCCCACCTGGGCGCTGCTGACACCCGACTGCGTGTAGCTGTAGTTGTAGACCTTGCCCGCCTTGGTGGTGATGACGTCGGTCATCGTGACGGTGCTGCCCTCGTAGGTGATGGTCATGTCGTTGAGCGAACCGTTCATGTCGGCGACGAAAGTGCTCCAGTTGAAGTCGCTGGTGATGTTGGAACCGCTGTAGCTGGAGTTGCCCCAGCCGTAGGCATCGTTGCGCAGCACGAAGTACTCCGTTCCACCGCCACCGTGCGAATCCTTGCCGTTGGTGCAGACCAGGAGCCAGTTGTTCCAGTTGGAGCCATTGCCCGAGTTGTAGTTGTAGAACTTGAACTGTGCCGACTTGCCGCGGGTGATGGTGTAGGTGTCGGAGAAGGCGGTCCACCAGGTAGCCGAGTTGTCCTCGCTGCCGCAGACGGGCAGGTAGACGGGCGTGGCGTCTGCATCGACGGTGACAGCATAGTCGCGGGTGTAGACGTAGCCATCCTTCGAGATGGTGGCGGTCAGCACGGCATTGCCCTTGCCAGCCACCTTGCCCTCAACCGTGATGACCGTGGCGTCGCTGGTGGCCCACTGGAGGTTGGCACCGAGTTTGCCGGTGGGCATGGTGATGTTCTTGGAGACGGTGGAGGGGAGGCTGACCTTGTCGAGCGTGTACTTGATGGCAGCCTTGGCATCGGCCTTGACGCCCCAGACGCAGAGACCCGAGGTGGTGAGCGACGAGCCATTGGCTACCTGGGTGCACTCCGACTTCTGCGTACCGCAGACGGTGAAGCAGAGGGCGGGGATGTCGGTGTAGTCGATGGTCTGGCGGGTCAGCACGCCGTGGAAGGTGGCATTGATGCCGCTCTTGCCCAGCACCTTCTGAAGGCTGACGGTGATGTAGGCGGTGCCAGGGGTGACGCTCCACGTGCCGTCGTAGGCACCGGTGATGGTGCCGTCGGCATTGAGGTGGACGTTGACGCCGGTGGCATAGGCTTTGGAGGCCGTGTTCTGGCGGAACTCGTGGATCATCAGCTGATAGTCACCCACGATGTCGGAGGTCGAATAGAGCTCCTCAGAGGCGATCTGCTGCTGGGTGACGGTCTCGCCCGAGTACTCGAAGGGCGAAGCCATGATCCAGCCATCCTGGCTCTGGAACATCTCGTGGACGCGTACCGAGTGACCCTCGGTGCCGTCATTGAAGCGGGTGTGGTTGACCAGCAGGAGGTGACCGTCGTGGCTGACGATGGCGGAGTTGTGGCCCTGGGCGAGCTCGGCGGTGGGCATAGGATCCCACTGATAGTTGCCGAAGATCTTCACGCCGTAGTCGCGACCGGCATCCGACCCGTAGTTCTTGAGCGCCTTGCCCGGACGGGCATCGAGGCCCCAGGGATCGAGGTAGGGACCCTCGGGCGACTGCGAACGGTAGACGCGCATCTGGTAGCCGCCATCGGAGGTGAGTCCGCCATTGGTGATCCAGAGGTAATAGTAGCCATTGAAATACTCGATGTACGAAGCCTCGCCCGAGTCGTAATAGCCGCCTCCGATCTTATAGCCGAAGTAGGGGTCGCAGGTGCAGTTGGCATTGGCCGCTCCGGGGGTGGTGGTGGAGCCATTGACCTGATAGGGATACTTCACCGTGTAGTCACGCAGACCGTTGGTCTCGTCGAGCTCCAGGAGGAAGATGCCGCCAGACCAGGAACCGTACGACATCCAGAGCTTGCCCTCCTGGTCGTAGAAGACGCAGGGGTCGATGCAGTTAGGCCAATAGGTGCCCCAGCTGCCGCCGGTGTTGTAGCGAGAGGGCAGGCTTGAGAGCGAGCCGAGAGCGAGCTCCAGGTCGGTGTGCTTGTAGTCGGCACTGGCCGCATAGCTGACGTGAGCGTAGTTGCCCTGGAAGCCAGAGAAGACGACGGGACCCTGATAGACCCAGGGACCTTCGGGATTGTCGGAGGCGAAGCAGACGATCGATGAGCACCAATGGTCGCCATTGAGCGACATGTACATCAGCCATTTGCCCATCGTGGGGTTGTAGATGACGTCAGGGGCCCACTGGTTGCCCTGGACGGTCGATCCGCTGTACTGCCAGCCGTGGGCATCGAAGTTACCGAAGGGGACCTCCTCGCCGTTGCAGTTCTTGATGGTGGTGACAGCGTGGGTGGTGTAGGCATCCTTGTAGTTGACCCGTTGGCCACTGGTGTTGGCAAAGAGCGAATTGGAAGTGCCAGAACTCTCTTCACCAGCTCCGAAAGTGCTCCAGCTCTGATAGCGTGCCGTTGCCGATGTCATACCACGTCCGAGGTGCGAGCCGTAGATGTAGTATTGAGGATTGGTCTTCGAGAAGTTGATGGTGTCCATGAAGATGGAGGGATCATGGCAGGTGATGCGGCCCGTGTAGGTCTTGGGGTAGTAGGCACCCTCCAGGTCTGCGTCGGTCACTACGGTGTCGGCAAGGACGGGAGTGGCGGCGATGGCGAGTAGAAGAAGAAAATGATTTTTCATTTTAATGTGCGTTGATGATTATTGGACACCCTCCGAGGTCATGACCATGCGCTGCATGGTGCCGTCGGCGTTGTAGTGGATGCGGTCGATGCAGACCGAGCGGCGGAAGCCGCAGCCATCGGGCAGGGCACCGTTGTGGTAGATGACGTACCACTCGCCATTGAACTCGACGATGGCCTGGTGGTTGGTGTTGGAGTTTCCGGAGAGCTCGTTGAGCAGGCCCTTGTACTCCCAGGGACCCTCGGGCGACTTCGACATGGCGTAGCCGAGCTTCTCGGGCCATTCCTGAGCGAACGAGAGGTAGTACCAGTCACCCTGACGGTGCAGCCAGGGAGCCTCGGTGTAGGTGAAACCGTCGGCATAGGCACTGCCGTTGGCCTTGAGCTGGGGATCGATGGAGAACTCCACCTTGTGGATTTCGCCATCCAGTTCAATCATGTTCTCCTTGAGCTTGGCCCAGTAGCAGTTCGAATTGCCCCAATAGAGGTAAGCCTGGCCATTGTCGTCGATGAAGACGGTGGGGTCGATGTCGTCCCACCACATGTTGGGACGGGGCTGGGCGGTGTCGGAGTTCTTGACCAGGGGTTTGCCCAAAGCGTCCTTGAAAGGTCCGATGGGCGAGTCACCGACAGCCACGGCTATGCACTTGCCGGGGTCGCTCTCGTTGTTCTCGACGGTGACGTACCAGTAGAACTTGCCGTTGCGCTCGATGACCTGGCTGGCCCAGGCTTCGCCCTTCGACCACTCAAAGTCGCGGGCATGGAGCGGACAGGGGTACTCCTGGAAGGTCTTCAGATCCTGGGTCGAGAAGACGGCCCACTCGTTCATCAGATAGTACTGTCTGGGCTCGGGGCACTCATCTACGCCACCGTAGATCCAGAGCTGACCGCCCCAGACCATGGCTGCAGGATCGCCCACGTGCTTGTGACGGATCACGGGATTGCCCTGAGCAGTGAAGGTGGTGTCGGCACCAGGTACCTCGATGACAGGTTCGCTGGCCTGCTGGGCAGGAGCCTCCTCCTGTGGCTTGTTGCCACAGGAGGAGAGGAGGAACGCCGAGAGGGCGATAGAAGAAAGAAGGTATGGTTTCATCGGTTCGATTACTGAGCAATGACTACGGCGAAGGTCTTGGCCTTGACGGTCACGTTGACCACATTGCCGCTGATGGTGGTGATGGTGCTCTCCTGAGGAGTGATCTTCTCGGGCTCGTCGAGGGTGTTGTCGGCATCGAGGTCATCGCTCTGGAGGGTGAGCTCGCGGGCGTTGAGCACCTTGTCGAGACCATCGAAGCGGAGGGCGATGGTCTGGTCCGCATCGCTGGTGTTGACCACCTTGACGATGTAGTTGCCAGCCTCGCTGTCGACCACTGCCGAAGCGAAGAGACCCTTCTGGTCGTCGTCGCCGGCTACGACCTTGCCATCCATGGTGAGAGGCAGGACGTTGGTGCCCTTGTAGAGCGAGTAGAGCTGCTGGACGTAGTAGGAGACGGACTTCATGGAACGCATGTTGTCGAACCAGATGGCATCAGGACGCCACTGCCAGCCCTTGACGTGGGCAAAGAGAGGAGCGTAGGTGGCCATGTGGACGATGTCGGCATTGCGCTCGATACCGGTCATGTGGGCAGCCTCGTAGAGCGAGGTCTCGAAGTGGTTCCACTTCTTGCCGGCACCATGGCAGGCATACTCGCCAGCGAAGACGGCAGGACCTTCGCGGTCATAGCTGTCGTAGCGATGGGCACCGCAGTTGAGTGGCTTGCCGTCCTTGTCGGTAGCATGGCCGAGGAACCACTCCTCGTTGCGGTAGTAGTGCTCGTCGTAGAGGTCGACGCCGAGCTCCTTCATGCGGGGCTGCAGCAGGTCGAAGTCCCAGCCTTCGGAGTTGGGACCGGTGGTGCCGATGAGCTTGAGGTCGGGATAGGCAGCACGCAGGGCGTCGCTGAAGAGCTTCAGGCGCGAGGTGAACATCGCGTTGTCGCCGCCGTGAGCCTCGTCGTAGTCCCACTGCTCATTGCCCACACCGAGGTAGTGGAGGTTGAAGGGTTCGGGATGACCCATCTCGGCACGCACCTTGCCCCACTTCGAGTCGACGGGGCCATTGGCGAACTCCACGAGGTCGAGGGCGTCCTGGATGTAGGGCTTGAGGTCCTTGAGGGCGACGTGGGCGTTCTTCTCGTTCCAGATCTCGTTCTGGAACTGGCAGGCCAGACCGCAGGAGATGACGGGCAGAGGCTCGCAGCCGAAGTCCTCGCAGAGCTGGAAGAACTCGAAGAAGCCGAGACCGTAGGTCTGGTGATACTCAGGATAGAGACGATAGGGGAAGGTGTTCTCCCAGCGGTTGTCGTTCATCTTGCGGTTCTCGACAGGACCGACGGAGTTCTTCCACTGATAGCGCTGCTCGAGGTTGGTGCCCTCGACGATGCAGCCGCCGGGGAAGCGGAACACGCCGGGATGCAGGTCGTAGAGTGCCTGTGCCAGGTCCTCGCGCATACCGTTCTCACGACCCTTCCAGGTGTCAGTGGGGAAGAGGCTGACGTGCTCGATGTCGATGCTGTTCATGGCAGTCCAGAAGTCGCGGCCCTCCTCCGGGCGGAGGAAGATGCGCAGGCGGGCATCCTCGATGGTCTTGGTCGAAGTGATGGTCACCTCGTACTTCTTCCAGTCCTTGCCGGTGACGACGATGACGTCGTTGGTGAACTCCTGGTGCTCCTCCATGGTGTCGTTGTCGACAAGCTGGACCTCAAGGTTGCCGCTGCCACCCTGTGGGACGCGTGCCCAGAGGGAGAAGCGATAGGTCTCGCCCTCGCGGACCGAGATGCCGAAGAAGCCCTCGTTCTCGATGCCGGTGCGCTTGTGTGGGTGACCGGGGTCGGAGAGGCGGACGTAGTGGGGATTGTTGGCGAACGGGGCGTCCTTGGTGAGCACCTCGAACTTGCCGAAAGCGGTCCAGCCCTGCAGGTTCTGCGGGAACTCGAACGAGCGGTTCTTGATCATCTCGGCGTAGAGACCGCCGTCAGCGGCGAAGTTGATATCCTCGAAGAAGATACCGTACATCGTCTTGTGAACCTCGGCACCGGGCTGGTTGGCCTGGATCACCATTTCGCACTCAGCAGCTGGCTGGCTGTTGCACGATGTCAGGGCAGCAGCGCCCAGCGTCAGGGCAGCAAGTGAAGCATACTTCATTTTCATAGTACTGTTTTATTTGTGTTGTTTGTGTATTGTATATAATATATATAAATGTACGCGCGAAGATTGACTCTCTTGACGGTGCAAAGATAAGAATTTTTTGCGAGAAATCGACAAAAAGGTCCATAAAAATGCAATTTAAATGTAAAAAATGGACTATTAGACACAAATTTTATCTTAAAACTACATTTTTTTGATAAAAAAGTATGAAGAATTGAAAATAAATCGTTATCTTTGCACGCGCTCATAGTTTGTTCGGCAGAGGCCGCAGCAAGTCTATCAGCACACTATTTATACACAAAAACAACTAACAACAATTATACACACGTTTAACAACTAGTACAATGAGAAAAAGGAATTCTTGGCCCTTCTTGTTAGGGGCAAGCGTGATGCTTTCACTCAGTGCATGTGTTGACGATTGGGGTCAGCAGGATCCTATCGGCGGTAGCCAGAAGTTCTACCCCGATGCCACTCTCGCAACTTACGATTTCGAGAGCGAGGAGACTACGCCCTTCTTCATCCCATCGCAAGGTGAGAGTGGCAGTCTGCCGTCAGTCGGTTCTGCTCGTCTCGACGAGGAGGAGGTCGACTACTACGGACAGGTAATGAACCTGAATGGAGGCTCGATTGAGATCGACAATCCATTCAAGGGTAACGTCGGCGAGGTAGCTGCGCTGACGTTCTACGTGCGTCGTGCACCCATCTACAACTATGTGTACGATGACGAGGGTGTCGTATCGGATTCATCGGCAGTCGTCGATGCCTATTACCAGATGCTCTCCTGGGCTACCGAAGACGGCGCCCAGATTCTTACGGTCAATCCTAATGGCACCGTCAACCTCTACGCTGCAGTAGGTACGGTGGAACTGGCTTCGACCGAACGTCCTACCGGCGCCATGATGCCACAGGACGCCTGGCACTGGGTGGCCATGCAGTTCGACACCGAGGGCTACACTCTCTACGTCGATGGCAACAAGCGCATCCATGAGACTCCCACCGACTTCGACTGCTCGAAGATCCTGGAGTTCCTCAACAATGCCGATCACATCAACTTCTATTCCAACTGCTCGAACATCAGCATCGACCAGCTCACCTTCTATGCCAAGGCATTGGCCAATGAGCAGGAGAAGGATCCTCGCGTCATCGAGGATACTGGCGAGGAGGTCATCGATCCATACTTCTACGTAGGTCAGCCTGACTACAGCTCACCTTGGTGGACCGACTTCTCTGAGCAGACCTGGCAGCTCGAGATGGGCGAGACCTTCCACACCAAGTTCACCAACTACAACAGTGGCGGTACCAACAACTACGAGAACTGGCTCATCGTGGCCACCAACGGTCCCGATTCACACGGTGGCGGTGGCTCAGAGTACTTCGTACTGCGTGCCGATGCATATGGTTGGGGCAATGGCGACTATGACGCTTCGAACATGTACAGCGAGTTCGACTGGTCAACCTTCATCAGCGAGATGAACGGTGCCGTCGTCGACATGACTGTCACCTACAAGTCCGACTCACGCGTCTATGTCGATGCCGAGATCACCTCATCGTCGAACAAGCACTACACCTACACCTACAACCAGGCTGTCAGCAGCGACGTCGTCGGTCTCTTCTTCCTCGTCGAGAAGGCATACCTCGTCTTCGAGTCGGCTGAGACTTGGGTAGGTCAGGCATTCGAGTCAGGCACCCATCTGGTAGGTCCTGCCGACTGCTCAGCAGGCTGGTGGTCAGAGTTCTCAGACTACTTCACCTACACGGGCGACTTCGATAAGGCCTTCAAGTTCATCAACAACCAGACCGGAAGCGGCGCAAACTGGAACAACTGGCTGCTCGCGGCTGCCACCACCGAGCGCGGCGGCGACGGCTATGCCGAGTACTTCGTCCTCCGTTCAGATGCCTATGGCTGGGGCGACAGCAACTACAGTGCCGACGGCATCAGCGCAAGCTTCGACTGGGATAGCTACGTCAAGGATATGCACGGCGCTACCTGCTACGTCCGCATCCAGCGTTCGGGCAGCACCTTCACGATGACCAACTACACCCGTAAGACCGATGGCACCTGGCTTCCTCCATACACCTTCGAGTACAACGGCATGACCGGTCAGAGCGTCACCCTCTGGTTCCTCGTCGAGGCAGCCAGCTTGGATATGCTCGTACAGGAAGGCACCTGGGCCTATTGGGATCAGATCCCAGGCTACTGGGGTGCAACCAAATAATTAATCTATCTAAGATATGAAGACCAATAATTCTCATAATAACCTTCTGGGGAGCTCAAAGCTCCTCAGATGGCTGCCCATCTTCCTGATGATGCTGGTGGCTCAGGTGTCGCTGGCACAGAAGACCATCACCGTCAAGGGCGTCGTCCTCGACGACATGGGCGAGCCTGTCATGGGCGCCAACGTCATCGAGCGTGGTACGACCAACGGCGTCACCACCGACATCGACGGTAACTTCACCCTCACCGTAGGCGCTAGTTCTACGCTCAACGTCTCCTTCATCGGCTTTGCCTCACAGGAGGTCAAGGCGCAGGCTGGCAAGACGATGATCATCACCCTGTCGGAAGACAGCCAGCTCCTCGAGGACGTCGTCGTCGTAGGTTACGGCGCTCAGAAGAAGGAGTCGGTCGTCGGCGCTATCTCGCAGCTGTCGAACAAGGATATGGCTACCACCCCTGTGGCTAACGTCTCGAACGCCATCGCTGGTAAGATTCCTGGCGTCGTCACCACTCAGGGTTCGGGTGCTCCTGGTGCCGATGATGCTACGATCAACATTCGTGGTCGTGCCACTTTCGGCGATTCCGATCCTCTCGTCCTCGTCGATGGTATCGAGCGTAAGATGAATCAGGTGTCACCTGACGATATCGAGTCCATCTCCGTCCTGAAGGATGCCTCTGCCACTGCCGTCTACGGTGTGCGTGGTGCAAACGGCGTCATCCTCGTCACCACCAAGCGTGGTAAGGACCAGAAACCTGAGGTCAGCTTCTCGGCAAGCTGGCAGGTTCAGAGCCCTACCCGCAAGGATACCTATCTGGGCACCGCTCAGTCTGTAGCCCTGCTCAACGAGGCTTATGCCAACGACGGTCTCACCTCTCCTTATGCCAATGCCAACGTCGCTTCGATGCCTGACGTCGACTGGTACGATGAGGTGCTCAACAGTTATGCTCCTGCCCAGCGTTACGATGTGAGCGTGCGTGGCGGTACCAAGCGTATGCGCTACTACTCTTCAGTCGAGTACTACGACCAGGATGGTCTGGTCAAGGACCTCTCGAACGACACCTACGGCAACTCTTCGGCTCAGTCCTATCAGCGTTTCGCCTTCCGTGCCAATATGGACCTCTTCCTCTCGAAGGACCTGACCTTCTCGATCAACTTCGGTACCCGCTTCGAGGACCGTGGTGGCTCGAACACCTCTGAGTCGTCCAGCTACAGCGAGACTTTCTACCAGCTCAACCACACCCCAGGCTGGATCTTCCCCGTCAGCTACCAGATTCCTAACGGTACCAACGAGGACGGCACCACTGCCTACAAGACCCTCTACGGCGGCAACTCACAGTATCAGAACAACATCGTCGCAGCCCTGACCGAGGGTGGCTACTACACCGCCACCAACACCATCACCGAGACCAACTTCATCGTTGACTACAAGATGGATTGGCTCACCCCAGGCCTCTCAGCCAAGGGTATGTTCTCGTTCGACTACGATTCCTACTACAAGAAGCTCTACAGCCGCACCTATGCTACCTACGAGCTCAACGATACCACGCAGCCTGACCTCCTCGACTCCTACACCATGTTCAACACCGACGGCGAGCTCACCTACTCAGGCAGCAGCTACACCGAGATGAAGATCTATCAGGAGTATCAGCTCAACTATGCGCGCAAGTTCGGCAACCATGACATCACCGCCATGGCGCTCTACAACCAGAATGCTCGTTACTACAATGCCGACCAGGCTTACCGCTATCAGGGTATCGTAGGCCGTGTCACCTACAACTACGACAACCGCTACCTCGCAGAGTTCAATGCCGGCTACAACGGCTCGGAGAACTTCGAGAAGGGCAAGCGCTTCGGTTTCTTCCCTGCATTCTCTATCGGCTGGCGTCTCGTCGGCGAGGAGTTCATGAAGTCCACCGAGAACTGGCTCGACAACCTCAAGATCCGCGCCTCTTATGGTGAGGTCGGTAACGACAAGCTCTATGTCGATGGCGCCCTGCAGCGCTTCCTCTTCCGTGAGAAGTGGGTCGAGGCAGGCAATGATTACTACTTCGGTACCACCGGCAAGACCGGCTACTACGAGAGCCTCTATCCTAACTACGATGTAACCTGGGAGCGTGCCAAGAAGTTCAACGTCGGCCTCGAGTTCGGCCTCTTCCACGGCTTGCTCAACGGTAACTTCGACTACTTCTACGAGAAGCGCGACGACATCTTGACTCCTTACCTCTCCCGTCCTGAGTGGGTGGGCGTAGAGTTGGCTTCGGGCAACCTCGGTAAGACCAAGAACTCCGGCTTCGAGCTCGAGCTCCATCATTTCAAGCAGATCACCGACGACTTCTCCTACAACCTCGGTTTCAACTTCAGCCATGCCGCCAATGAGATTACCTTCATGGACGAGCCCAGCTTGAAGACCGATTACCGCAAGCAGGAGGGTCATCCTATCGGCCAGTACTTCGGCCTCGTAGCCGATGGCTTCATTACCCAGGCCGATATCGACAATGGCTATGGCACCGACTATGCAGTCTCGGCATTCGCCCAGAGCGCTCTCCAGCCTGGTGACCTCAAGTATGTCGACCAGAATGGCGATGGATTCATCGACGACCGTGATGAGACTGCCATCGGTTACTCTGACATTCCTGAGAACACCTGGTCTGCTACTGCAGGCGTCAACTGGAAGGGCTGGTCGTTCAGCATCATGTTCCAGGGCGTCAACCACGTCAGCCGTTATTACGACGCTGAGGCAATGTTCGCCTTCGTCGATGGCGGTAAGGTCAAGGAGCATCACCTCGGTCGCTGGAACCCAGCCGTCAGCGAGGCAGAGAACCTGGCTAACGCCACCTATCCACTGCTGCACTATGACTCCTATGGCGAGCACAACCAGCGCCAGAACTCCTTCTTCCTGAAGGATGGCTCGTTCATCCGTCTCAAGAACATCGAGCTCGGCTATGACTTCCCCCAGAACTGGCTCAAGCCTCTGCACATCGCAGGTCTGCGCATGTATGTCAATGCCAACAACCTCGTCACCTGGGATGACCTCAACGACCTCGTCGACCCAGAGTCCAATGGTTCTAACAAGTATCCAATCATGAAGGCTTGGAACTTCGGTCTCAATCTCCGATTCTAACCCGTAAAACATGACAATTATGAAGAATACATTATTATATGGTATGCTGGCAGCCGGACTGATGCTCACCACCGCATCCTGCTCGGACTTCCTCGATCCAGATGCCTCTAACTATGCCACGACTGATGAGGTGTTCTCTGACTGGACGCTGGCTGTCGATGCTCACATCGATACTTACAACTTCCTGCTGAACGGTGCCTGCCGTGTCAACAATTCCTGGCTGGATGCTGCCACCGACCTCGCCGAGACCAGCTACGCCACGGGAGGTACCCGCCGCTCGTTCAATGTAGGCAACTACTACTCCTCGGATGCATCTGACGAGCTTACTTCTGTCTGGGAGAGCCGCTTCCGTGGCATCCGCAAGTGCAACCAGACCATCACCAAACTGCCTTCTGTGCCCAAGGCATCGGATATTACCGAGACTCGCTATCATGCGCTGCAGCAGCGCTACATCGCTGAGGCTCACGTCCTGCGTGCCTACTTCTACTGGGAGCTCTTCCTCCGTTATGGCCCTCTGCCTATCGTCACCGATGTGCTCGATCCTAACGACATGGAGCAGCTGCTCAGCTACACCAAGCGTCCCAGCGTCAAGGAACTCGTCGTCGACTTCATTCTGAAGGAGCTCGATCAGTACGGCCCTGACCTTCTGAGTTATGATGATGGCAAGACCAATGAGTATGCAGGTGAGCTTACCCAGCCCATGGCTGAGGCCCTCTACTGCAAGATCTCGATGTATATGGCTTCGCCTCGCTATGCCGCCGAGTCAGGTATCTCATGGAATGATGCAGAGACCCTTTACAAGTGCTGGATTCTTACCTATGGTGACCTCGAAATGGATGGTTTCGCTCAGGTTTACGATAAGGAGAGTGGCAACTATCAGCTGATGGTCCGCAACTCCTCGTTGACCACTCCGACGCAGGCCTACAATTCGGTATGGAACTTCACCCCTTACACCGAGGGTAACACCGAGCTGATCTTCTACCGCAATGATGTAGCTGTCGGTTGGTCATCAATCTACCATGATGTCGACGTGGCCAATGGTGGCGAGGGCGGTTGCTGCCCTTCGCAGAACCTTGTCGATATGTACGACATGATCGATGGCTCGGCTCCATTCACCCAGTATGACGTCACCGGTGCTCCTGTCTATACCGGAGGTAAGCCTACGGTCAATCCTGCCAGCGGCTACAGCGATGCCACCATGTGGTCGGGTCGCGATCCTCGCATGCAGGCTACCGTGCTTCGTCATGGCAACGACTTTGGCGACGTCACCCTCGATATGCGTCCAGGCATGAATGCCAATCCTTCAGGCAATGCCAATGCTACTCCTACGGGTTACTATATGCGCAAGTTCATTTCTGAGGCCATCCTCAGCAACAACCATGGCGGCACCTCTTATCGCCTCTGGAGCATCATTTCTTATGCCGATATGCTCATGAGCTGGGCTGAGTGCATGAATGAGGTCGACTATGCTGGCAATAAGTACAACATTGACTACGTCCTCGACAAGGTCCGTCACCGTGGCGGTATCTATGGCTCGGTACAGGAACGTGCCGATCTCGACAACCAGACAGCCATGCGCAACTTCATCCACAAGGAGCGCACCATCGAACTGGCATTCACTGAGAACCGCTGGTGGGATGTCCGCCGCTGGAACTGCGCCGCCGAGGCACTGGGTCGCGACATCTATGGCGTCGACATCCAGGACGATGGCACTCCTGTCCGCAAGGTCGCTCAGTCGCGCGTCTGGAGTGACAAGATGTACCTCTATCCAATCCCTGAGGCTGAATACTGGAAGACCGGTATCGAGAACAACCCAGGTTGGTAACTCTAAAGCATACACCATATTAAATCGTATTGAATATGTATAACACAAGATATATCGCAAAGACTGCACTCTCAGTCGCCTTCTTCGGCCTTGCCTCCATGGCCATGGCTCAGAAGGGTACGCAGGTCCTCAAGGGCCGCGTCGTCGACACTGAGGGTAACCCGATTCCTGGTGCAGTCGTCAGTGTCGCTGAGCAGAGCCGCATCGCCGTCACTGATGCCGACGGTAACTTCTCGCTCAAGGGTGTCAAGATTGCCGACGAGATCAACGTCTCGAGCGTAGGCTATTACAATGGCACCGGCGAGGCTGTCCTTGATGGCTCGTTCACCGTCACCCTCGAGGTCGACAACGACCTTTACAGCCACAAGGTGCCCCTGCCCTTCACTGAGAAGGAGTCCAAGCTCTCGACCGCTGCCACCAGCGTCGTCACGGGTGCTACCCTCCAGAAGTATCCAGTCACCATCCTCCAGAATGCCTTCACTTCGACCCTCAATGGTATGGAGACCTACGAGTGGTCGGCCGAGCCAGGCTGGTCAGAGACCCAGATGTACATCCGTGGTATCCGCACCATGAACACCTCGGCCCGCTCGCCCCTCATCATCGTCGACAACGTCGAGCGTGACCTCTCCTTCCTTGATGCCTATCCTATCGAGAGCATCACCATCCTGAAGGATGCTGCCGCTTCGGCCATCTACGGTATGCGTGGCGCCAATGGCGTCGTCATGGTCACCACCAAGCGTGGTGCTGCAGGCAAGACCCACATCGAGTTCACCCAGGAGGTGGGCTGGCAGAAGCTGTCGGACAAGATGGAGCTCCAGAACTCCTACAACCAGGCCATCACCCGCAACCGCGTACGTTATCTCAGCGGCATGTCGCCTCTCTACAGCGACGAGCAGATTGAGAAGTACCGTCAGGTGTGTGCCGGCGAGACCCTCGAGGGAGCTGACCAGTACAAGTACTTCAACACCAACTGGTTCGACCATCTCTATCGTGAGAACGCCCCTCAGACCAAGACCAACTTCCAGATCAGCGGCGGTAACAACCGCGCCCGCTACTATGTGAGCTTCTCCTGGCTGCATCAGGGTGGTATGTGGAACGAGACTTCGAACAACACCAACTGGGTTGACTCCGGTCAGGCTGAACTCGACCGTTACAACCTCCGTTCGAACATCGATATCGACATCAACAAGTACCTCAACGTACAGCTCGACCTCGGTGGCCGTATCGACAACATCTCGCAGCCCGACATCTCGGTCTTCAACCTGACCACCTTCGGTGCTGTCGAGGCTACTCCTTTCGAGCCAGTCTTCACTCCTACCGGCGAGGTCTACGGTTCATCGACCGCTACCAACCCAATGGCTCAGCTCTCGACCGGTTATGCCAAGAACCGTCGCCGTAACATGTACTCCACCCTCTCGGTCAACGCTGACCTTCAGAAGGTGCTGCCCGGCCTCAAGGCTTTCGGTACCGTTTCGTTCGACTCGTTCGAGACCTTCAACCGTGAGATGTACTGCGGTATCGAGACCTACACCTACGACTGGCAGAACTTCTCGGATGCCGACTACCAGAATGTGCTCAACGGCACCTATGGCGACAATGGCGAGTACACCCGCTACTGGACCCGTGTCCAGAACGATCCTACCTACTATCAGCGCGAATACTACTACAACATCAACATGAACGGTGGCCTCGGCTACGAGAAGTCGTTCGGCAAGAACGAGATTGATGCCAAGGCATTCGCCCGCTACTATCGTCAGGAGGTTCAGGGCAGCTCTTCATCTGTCCGTCAGCTCTCCTACAACGGTCAGTTGACCTACGCTTTCGACAAGCGCTACGTCCTCTCGGGCAACTACAGCTACATGGGTTCGGACAACTACGATCCCGATGAGCGCTGGGGCAATTTCTGGGGCGCCAGTGCAGCCTGGAACATCGCCGAGGAAGGCTTCATCAAGAACCACACCAAGAAGCTCGACCTCCTCAAGCTGCGCGTCAGCTACGGTAAGGCCGGTCAGTCCGATACCGGCGTCAGCCGCTATCCTTACCAGTCGACCTACGCTTCGACCACCGGTTACAACTTCGGTTACTCTCAGACCTACACCACCGGTTACTACGAGAGCCTCGCAGGCAACTCCAACAACAAGTGGGAGATCAGTGAGATGGGCAACGTCGGCCTCGACTTCGACCTCGCAGGCGGCAAGCTCTACGGTTCGTTCGACTACTTCTACGAGTGGCGTTCCAACATCCTCGTCGACCGCTCCTCCATCCCATCGATGGTCGGCGTGAGCGTCGCACAGGACTCCTACGGCAAGGCTGAGTCTTGGGGCTGGGAGGCCAAGCTGGGTCACCGCGGTGGCATCGGCAAGGACTTCAAGTACCATGCTGAGATCAACGCAACCTTCAACGACAACAAGATCACCGAGATGGACGAGACTGAGCCTTCAGTCGAGTGGCAGCGCAAGACCGGCTGGCGCATCTGCGACGAGACTTCAGTCGTAGGCCTCTACGAGTCGGCATTCTCTGGCTCCATCGGTGGTTGGAAGCGTTACAAGTTCGACCAGTGGGCCAGCGATCCTGACCTCATCGCCACCTCGCAGGAGGATGCCATCGCTCATCCCGAGAAGTATCCTTACAACACCGCTTCCGGTGGTTCGCAGGCGCTGGGTACTGCTGTCTTCGTTGACCGTAACGGCGACCGTCAGATCGATACCAACGATATGGCTTACGATTCGTACACCATCATCCCACAGTACGTCATCAGCCTCAATCTGGGCGCTGAGTGGAAGGGCATCGACTTCTCGGCCACCCTTACTGCCAACCTCAACCGCGACGTCTTCGTTTCGCCTGCAGCTGTCTTCTCTGGCTGGTCCAATATGGCTACCCACCTCGCTACCGACATGTGGGGCTACTACACCGACGATCCTACCGATCCTCGCAACGTCAATGCCAAGTATCCTCGTCCAGTCTGGGGTGACTTCAACAAGATCGACTCCGAGCGTGGCACCAATGCTTACTGCAACGATATTTGGATCATGAAGGGCGACTACCTCTCGCTCAAGCAGATTGAGGTCGGTTACTCCCTGCCACAGCGCTGGATCAGCAAGCTCTGGATGACCAAGTGCCGTCTCTACTTCAATGCCTACAACGTATGCAACTGGAGCGGACTGCCCAAGGGCATGGATCCAGAGAAGCCAATGTCATACTGCTGGTGGTATCCTAAGACCCGTTCGTTCAACTTCGGTGTTAACATCGCATTCTAAAAAGACCTATCTTCCGGCTCCTCTCCCTTCCCCTGGGAGGGGGAGGGGCAACGGAGAGTCTATAACAAATCATAATCATTATGAAAAAGCAGACTTTATATACCATGGCTCTGGGTGTCCTGCTCGCAGGTGGTCTCTCCTCCTGCTCCGATGCCCTCGACAAGGAAGTCGACCTCTCCCTGTCAGCCGACCAGGTCTTCTCGAAGTATGACAATACTCGCGGTTTCCTGGCCAACATCTACACCTATCTGCCTGATGCCTTCTATGGCTTCAACTGTGGTGATGCCGGTCAGTACCAGGCATGCTTCCGCGACTGTATGACCGACAATGCGTCGAGCTACTGGCCCGTGCACTATCATCACTCCGTGCAGAGCGATACCTACGACTCCAAGAATCACTATTTCGCCTCTCGCTACTGGACCCAGGACTTCAAGGGCCTGCGTGCCTGCAACCAGTTCATGCAGAATGCTCAGGAGAGTGTCGTCGGCAATGCCGCCAAGACGGGTGATGACAACCACCTCTACGACCGCTGGATCGCCGAGGCTCGTCTGATCCGTGCCATCCTCCAGTTCGACCTTTGCTGCTGGTTCGGTGATGTGCCGATCGTAGGTGACCAGATCTTCCCCTCTTCGGGTGTCGACCTGAGCCGCAACTCGGCCGCTGAGGTCCTCCAGTGGGTGGCCGACGAATGCGATGCCGTCAAGGACGTGCTCCCCTTCCGCTATTCCAACGAGTCAGAGAACTGGGGTCGCGTCAATGGCGCTACTGCCTATGCGCTCAAGAGCCGTGCCCTCCTCTACAAGGCATCGCCGCTCAACAATACTACCGGCAACACTGCCTGGTGGACGGCTGCCGCTGATGCTGCCAAGGCATTTATCACCAAGAATGCCTCCACCGACAATCCTTACGCCCTCTATTCTACCGGCGATACGCAGAACGATTATTACAACTGCTTCGTCTCTTCGCCCCACCTCAACAACGAGTACATCCTCTGTCGTTCCGAATGGTCCAACTATGACATCGAGCGTTACTGCGCACCTTGCGGATTCACCGGCACTGCTGTATCGGTAGGTCGTACCAACCCATCGCTCAACCTCGTCATGGCTTACGAGATGAGCAATGGCCTGGCTTACGATGCTGCTGGTTCGGGCTACGATGCCAACAATCCTTATGCCAACCGCGATCCTCGCTTTGAGAACACCATCTTCCACGAGAACTCCGTCTGGGGTGTAGCCGATCAGGACGAGCAGCGTTCGGTCGACCTCTCGACCTCCGGCGCTGACTATCAGGGCACCCATGGCGGTACCTACACTGGCTTCTATTGCAAGAAGTTCGTCGTCAACATCTCCTGGAACGTGCCTTCGAGCTCGCCTCGCGCATGCCCCATCTTCCGCTATGCCGAGATTCTGCTCAATGCTGCCGAGGCCATCAACGAGGCCAGCGGTCCTGAGCAGGCCTACCAGTACGTCGATCAGGTACGTGCCCGTGTAGGCATGCCTTCATGGAAGGATTCCTACGGCACCCTGTCGCAGTCGCAGTTCCGCGAGCGCATCCAGAACGAGCGTCGCGTAGAGCTCGCCTTCGAGGATCACCGCTTCTTCGACGAGCGTCGCTGGAAGCTCTTCGAGGGCAAGACCCCTGCAAGTGAGGAGTCTGAGCCTTACTACAAGCAGGTCTACAACTTCTGGGGCCACGAGGTACAGGCCACTGGCGAGTACGAGGAGGGCGGCATCACCTACCACTCGTTCAAGACCAGTGTGATCCGTCACCCAATGCACAACACCCGCGTCTTCAATTCACCCAAGAACTACTACTTCCCGATTCCTTACACCGAGACCAAGGCAAGTCCTTCGCTCGGTCAGAATGCGGGCTGGGAGCTCTAATCTGAGGCGATATGGTCAATCTGTCGAGCTATCCTGCCATCGGCCGATAGCGGGGTAGCCTGACAGTCCAACATCTAAACTACAACAAGCAAAACACTATGAAACTCTATAAATTCCTGGCAGCTGCCCTGGTGGTCAGCGCTGTGAGCCTCACCTCCTGCAAGGACGAGGACTCCTACAACGGCGCCTACTGCGGCGAGCCTTTCACCTGCAATGAGGATGTGACCTACACGGTCAGCGAGTCCCGTCAGGTCAACGATAGCGTCTCTGAGATGGTCGATGTGGAGTATGTGCGTCAGCGTCCCACCCTCGAGTGCCGCATCTATCCCAAGGGCGACCACGGCGTAGCCACCAATTACGGCTTCTGCTACAACACCACCGGCAATCCCACCATCTACGACTCGGTCATCGAGATCGACGAGTCCTGGTCGGGCATCGAGGGTTCGGTCGTAGGTCTGCAGAATGGCATCCTCAAGGACACCACCTTCGTCAATGAAATGCCTGCCGGCAAGGTCTATGTGCGCGCCTTCCTCGTGCCTTACACCACGGGCAACGATGCCGTAATCAGCAATCCTGCTGTGGTCTACTCCTCCCAGTCAGTTATGAATAACCACGTAATCGAATGACAGTTATGAAAAAGATAATCCTTTCATCTCTCCTCGCCGCTGTCATCGCCCTCCCATCGATGGCACAGCCAAAGACCGCTGAGGTCGACGGCCAGAAGGTGGTCTTCGAGCCCTACAGCACCCTGCAGATCCAGGGCGGCATGGCATACACCCTCGGTGAGGCATGCAACTGCGAGCTCTGGTCGCCCACTGCAGCCCTGAGCTGGCAGTATCACTTCAATCCCTACTTCGCACTGCGCACCGGCCTGAGCGGCTGGCAGTCGAAGGGTGGATTCCAGGAGCCCTACTGCGTAAGCTACAAGTACGACTACCTGGCACTCAACATCGACGGTATGCTCAACCTGAGCAATGCCCTCGCTGGCTGGAACCCCAAGCGCTGGATTGACATCTATGCCTTCGTCGGTGTGATGGGCAACATGGCATGGCACAACCGTCAGGCCAAGGAGCTCAACAATGCACAGCAGTTCAACCTCGAGTATCTCTGGGACGGTGCCCGCTGGAGCATCGGTGGCCGTGGCGGTGTCATGGTCGACATCAAGGTGGCCAAGCAGTGGAGCGTCAACCTCGAGTGGAATGCCAATGGCCTGACCGACCACTACAACAGCAAGAAGGCCGGCAACATCGACTGGTACTTCAACCACATGCTCGGCGTCAGCTATCATTTCGGCAAGGGCTACAAGCCAGCCGAGTGCAAGCGTTGCTGCCAGATGGAGGCTGCTCCTGTCCAGAAGGAGGTCGTCGAGAAGGAGGTCATCAAGGAGGTCATCAAGGAGGTTCACGACACCGTCTATGTCAATGGTGAGGCTCCCATCACCCTCCATCCCGAGGAGAAGCACATCGTGCTCTACTTCGACCTCTGCAAGTCCGACATCTCGGCTGAGGACGACCTCAAGCTCCAGCATCTCGCTACCTGGTGCAAGCAGAACAAGACCGGCAAGATCCAGGTGGCTGGCTACGCTGACAAGGGTACCGGCAACTCGAAGGTCAACAAGGTCTACTCACAGCGTCGTGCCGAGGCTACTGCCAAGGCGCTCAACGAGAAGTACGGCATCTCGATGGACCAGATGGACGTCCAGTCCTTCGGCGACACCGTCCAGCCCTTCACCGAGAACGACAAGAACCGCTGCACCATCCTCGACGTCAAGGAGCTGATGTAATCGACATCATCCATCGGTCGTAAGTCTGCCTCGTCGAGGGGCTTGCGACCAATCATTGATACCCCTAAAATGAAAGTCCGAAGTGGCAAACCCGTGCCACTCCGGACTTTTTTCGTCAGTGGGACCAAAATTATGAATTATGAATTATGAATTATGAATTAAATTTCGTATCTTTGCGCCGCTTTTGGCCACTAGAGGCCGAGCCAATTTAATTTTATGTCTAACTTAAAGAATACCGCTATCGAGGACTTCGACTGGGAGGCCTACGAGAACGGCGAGACCCTTACCTCGAAGAGTAAGGAAGAGCAGGCTGCATCTTACGAGCAGACTGTTAATGCAATCAATGCTAACGACGTAGTCAAAGGTACTGTGACCGCCATCAACAAGCGTGAGGTCACCGTAAACGTTGGCTACAAGAGCGAGGGTGTCATCCCCGCTGCCGAGTTCCGCTACAACCCAGACCTGAAGGTAGGTGATGAGGTTGAGGTTTACATCGATTCACTCGAGAACCGTGGCGGTCAGCTCGTACTGTCGCACAAGAAGGCCCGCGCCACCACTTCTTGGGCCCGTGTCAACGAGGCTCTCGAGAGCCAGGAGGTTGTCACCGGCTTCGTCAAGTGCCGCACTAAGGGCGGTATGATCGTCGATGTCTTCGGCATCGAGGCATTCCTCCCAGGTTCACAGATCGACGTTAAGCCTATCCGTGACTATGACGTATTCGTCAACAAGACAATGGAATTCAAGGTTGTCAAGATCAACCAGGAGTACCGCAACGTAGTCGTCAGCCACAAGGTGCTCATCGAGGCTGAGCTCGAGGAGAAGAAGCGCGAGATCATGTCGCAGCTCCAGAAGGGTCAGGTCATCGAGGGTACTGTCAAGAACATCACCTCTTACGGTGTATTCGTTGACCTCGGCGGCGTCGACGGTCTCATCCACATCACCGATCTCTCTTGGGGCCGTGTCAGCGATCCTAAGGAGGTTGTTTCGCTCGACCAGAAGATCAACGTCGTCATCCTCGACTTCGATGACGAGAAGAAGCGTATCGCCCTTGGTCTCAAGCAGCTCACTCCTCATCCATGGGATGCCCTCGATGCTAACCTCGCCGTCGGCGACAAGGTTAAGGGTAAGGTCGTCGTCATGGCTGACTACGGTGCATTCGTTGAGATCGCTCCCGGCGTTGAGGGCCTGATCCACGTTTCTGAGATGAGCTGGAGCCAGCACGTACGCTCGGCCAACGACCTGCTCAAGGTCGGTGACGAGGTAGAGGCTGTCATCCTGACCCTCAGCCGTGAGGAGCGCAAGATGAGCCTCGGCCTGAAGCAGCTCAAGGAGGATCCTTGGAGCAACATCGAGATCAAGTATCCTGTCGGTTCTGACCACGAGGCTAAGGTTCGCAACTTCACCAACTTCGGCGTATTCGTTGAACTCGAGGATGGTGTCGAGGGCCTCATCCACATCTCTGACCTCTCTTGGACCAAGAAGGTTAAGCATCCTTCTGAGTTCACTCAGATCGGTGCTCCTATCCAGGTTCGCGTGCTCGAGATCGACAAGGACAACCGTCGTCTCAGCCTCGGTCACAAGCAGCTCGAGGAGAATCCTTGGAACGCTATCGAGGAGAAGTACACCGTCGGTTCTATTCACAAGGGTACCATCGCTGAGATTATGGACAAGGGCGCTGTCATCGCACTCGAGGAGGGTGTCGAGGGCTTCGCTACTCCTAAGCACCTCCAGAAGCAGGACGCCTCACAGCCTAAGCAGGGTGAGGTTCTCGACTTCAAGGTAATCGAGTTCAACAAGGACAACCGTCGCATCATCCTCTCTCACTCTCGTATCTTCGAGGATGAGCAGAAGGCTGAGCAGCGCAAGGCTCAGGCCGAGCGTCGTGCTGCTGCCAAGGCTGCTGCTGCCGAGAAGGCTTCTATCCAGATGCCTACCATCGAGAAGGCTACCTTCGGCGACATCGATGCCCTGGCTGCCCTCCGCGACAAGCTCGCTGGCAAGTAATTGTCTGTGACGAACAATCTTCGGCAAGTTGTTGCCGGGATGCTCTGAAATACTGACACCCCGCCGCATTCGTGTGGCGGGGTGTCTTGCATTTCGCTGACTGAGGAAAGCATCATGTGGGCGCAGATAATGTCTCCGTCGCTCGCGAGAGGCAGCGTTTGGGCGTGGATGCTACTTTCGCTGCTTGCCGAAAGCATAATGTCGGCGCAGATGGTGCTTTCGCTGCTCGTGTGAAGCATCATGTGGGCGTGGATAATGTTTTCGCTGTTCGCGAGAGGCAGCCTGTGGGCGCGGATGGTGCTTTCACCGATTGCTGGGAGCAGCATGTGGGCGCGGATACTGCTTCCGCTGATTGCCGGGATCATAATGTCGGCGCAGATTGTGCTTCCGCTGCCCGCTGGGAGCATTATGTGGGCGCGGATACTGCTTCCGCTGCTGTCGGAAAGCATCATGTGAGCACAGATATTGCTTCCTACAGCTGCGGAAGCATTATGTGGGCGCAGATGGTGTCATTGTCGGTCGCAGCGCGCAGAATCGCATTCGAAAATGAACTTTCCGCGCCCGAAATTTGGATAATTCGCAAAAATTGCCTATCTTTGCCCCCGAAAGAACGTTTAATCTGATTCTGAACCAATGAAGAAGCTCCACACTCTGCCCCTTTTCACCCTTCAGATATTCCTTCTGCTCATGACGACAGCTTGTACTTCCACACCAACGGAGCCCGCGGGCGACTATAGCCGTGGTCTCGGCGTCTATCCGGGCGATCCGCAGCAGGACTTTGCTCCAGTGGCAGTGCCGGGAGGCGACCGTTACCGCAATCTGGCCCTCCTGCGTGCCGCACGCGCTTCGTCGAGCATCGACTACAATCTCACCGCACAGCTGGTGACCGATGGACTCACGACGACCGACGAGCCCATCCTGCTCACCGTCCTTGTCGATGGGGAGGAGGTCGAGAAGCGGCGGCGCGAGGTGCTCTTCGACGGCAATCACACCACCGGCCTCAAGGCGCAGGACCACCTCGAGATAGAACTGCAGATGCAGAACGAAGAACTCGAGGCGGATGCTGTGGATGTACGTCTGGTCTGCTCGCCCAGGTCCGGCACGGCGACCCTCGAGGTGGAGGCGTTCGACGGTGACCAATGGATCGCGCAGGGAAGCCTTACGCAGTCGTTCCGGCAGACCAATCCTTTCGGCTACAACTGGTTCCATGTCCCGCTCACCGGAGGCATGGCCTATCAGCAGTATCGTGTGCGAGCCAGTGTGCCTCATGCCGAGCAGCTCACGGTCACCAACCTGGACTTCCGCCTTCGTGGCGAGCTGCAGTCCATCCTGCCAGCCGAGCGCTTCACCAGCCTGTGGCGCAGCGAGACGGCAGGCGAGGAGTGGATCAGCGTGGACCTCGGAGCCGAAGCTACTTTCGACCGCCTGGTCACCCATTGGCTCAATGCCCCGGCTTCAGGAATGGTGCAGACCTCCAGCGATGGCCTTCAGTGGACTGACCTCTGCACCCTCACCGACCAGCACGAACTGCACGTCAAGGGCAGCGGACGCTACGTTCGCCTGCTGCTCGACCATTCGGCGAGCGACCAGCCCTACGAACTCTCCGAGCTCGAGATATGGGGCCGTGGCGGCATTGCCTATGTCCCTCATGACGCACCCGGGCGCAACGCGCTGGGCGAGACATTGCTCAATGGAGGAGAATGGCGCATGCAGCGTGCCGACCTCGTCACGCTTACGGGTGAGGAGCTTTCGCTGCCCGGCATTGATGAATTGTCGGCCGAGGGTCAGACTTCGGCTGCAGGTACACGGACTTCGGATGCTGGTACGCAGTCTTCGGCTGCAGTTACGCAGACCTGGCCCCTTGCCACCGTCCCTGCCACCATCCTCACCTCCTATCAGAACATCGGAGCCATCCCCGACCCCAACTTCGCTGCCGACCAGTTGCAGCTCTCGGAGTCGTTCTTCCGTTCGGACTTCTGGTACCGGCGCGAGTTCGACTATCACCCCTCGGCGGGGCAGCACACCCACCTCTGCTTCGATGGCATCAACTGGAAGGCGGAGGTCTATCTGAACGGCACCCAGGTGGGCCGTATCGAGGGCGCCTTCCATCGTGGAGACTTCGACGTCACCTCGTTGCTTCGCGAGGGTCGCAACGCATTGGCCGTGCACGTGATCCGCAATTCCCACTTCGGCGTCGTCAAGGAGCAGAATGCCGAGGACGTCGACGTCAACGGCGGCGAACTCGGTGCCGACAATCCCACCTTCCATGCCTCCATCGGCTGGGACTGGATCCCCACCATCCGAGGCCGTGAGGTGGGCATCTGGAACGACGTCCGCCTGCGTGACGTGGGCCCCGTGCAGTTGCGCGATCCTTTTGTCCAGACCACTTTGCCTTTGCCCGACACCACCAGTGCCGACATCAGCATTGCCTTGACCCTCATCAACCAGGAGGCAGCGCCCATCGAGGGACGCCTCGTGGGTAGCTACGGCGAGGCGCAGTTCGAGTGGCCTGTCACCCTGGCTGCCGGCGAGGTGCGGTCATTGACCCTCACCCCAGCCGACTGTCCGCAGCTCCACCTGGAGCATCCACGCCTGTGGTGGCCCAATGGCTACGGCGAGCCCCATCTCTACGATGTGGAGCTGGCCTTCCTGTGCCGCGACACCATCAGCGACCGCTGTTCGTTCAGCAGCGGCGTGCGGCAGATGACGTGGCGCGAGGAGGCCTATCGCCATGCCCCGGACTACGTTTACGGCCCCTACGAGAAGCGTGGCGAGCAGCCCCGTCGCCTGGAGCTCTACGTCAACGGCCGCCGCTTCGTGGGCTTCGGAGGCAACTGGGGCTTCCCGGAGAGCAATCTGCGCTATCGCGAACGTGAGTACGATGCCGCCCTCGCCTATCACCGCGACCAGAACTTCACCATGGTGCGCAACTGGGTGGGCCAGACCGGCGACGAAGAGTTCTACGACGCCTGCGACTGCTATGGCATCATGATCTGGCAGGACTTCTGGTTGGCCAATCCCTGGGACGGACCCGATCCCGCCGACGACGCGATGTTCGAGCAGAATGCTTTGGACTACGTGCGCCGCATCCGCAATCACCCCTCCCTCGCCCTCTACTGCGGGCGCAACGAGGGCAATCCTCCGCAACAGATCGACGACTACCTGCGTCAGATGCTCTCCACCGAACATCCCGGCCTACCCTACATCTCGCACTCCGCCAGTGGCGTGGTGAGCGGCGGTGGCCCCTACAACCTGTTGCCCACCGAGCAGTACTTCACCGCCTCGGGCTGCGACAAGATGCACAGCGAGCGCGGCATCCCCTGCGTGATGAACTATGAGGACATGGTGCGCGCCTTCGGCATCGACCACATGCTGCCAGTCAATACGGTGGACAATCCCAACGACATGTATGGCCTCCACGACTACGCGATGACCTGTGCCATGCGTGGAGCCACCTACAACGAGCGCTTCGAGTCGAACTTCGGCACGATGGCTGAGGTGACGCGTGACGGCACGGCAGAGCGCTTTGCCGAACTGGCCCAATGGATGAACTACGACGGCTATCGCGCCGCCTTCGAGGGGCGTGCCGACCATCGTGAGGGGCTGCTGCTGTGGATGAGCCATCCTGCCTGGCCTTCGATGGTCTGGCAGACCTACGACTACTACCTGGAGCCCACGGCTGCGTACTTCGCCTGCCGGAAGGCCTGCGAGCCCCTCCACATCCTCTACAATCCCGTCCGCAATCGCGTCGTGGTGGTCAACTACCGCGCTGGAGCCCAGCAGGGCCTCGAGGCGGTCAGCGAGGTCTACAGCATGGAGGGCCGCCTGCTCGGCACGCAGTCGCAGCAGCTCGACATTGCTGACGACCAGACCCTCGACCTCTTCGATGTCACCGTCCCTGCCGAGGCAGACGATGTCTATTACCTGCGCCTGTCGCTTCGTCAGGGCGAGCGTCTGGTGAGCGAGAACTTCTACGTCCGCAGCCGCGAGACGGACTGCCTGCGCGCCCTCTGGTCGCTCCCCCAGACCCAGCTGAAGTCGGACCTCAACTTCATGTGCCTCGACGATGCCGGTCAGCGTTCGGTCCGCTGGTGTGGCATGCTCCGTCTCCGCAACGACTCGTCTGTCCCCGCCCTGATGCTTCGCGTCAAGGTCGTCGGCAGTGAGAGCCAGGACCTCCTGACCCCCGTCTTCTACAGCGACAACTACTTCACCCTCCTCCCCGGCGAGGAGCGCACTATCCAGCTCTCCTTCCTCGACTTCGACACGCGCGGCGAGACGCCCGAGGTGGTGGTCACGGGATTCAATGTGAGGTGAAGACAGAGCATGCAGGGAAAGAGGTCGGAGGAGGGACAGTCCCCCATCAGAAATTGCGCCATCTGCGCTGTCGCAATTCCCGTTGTGGGAAAGTCCCTACCCCCCCGGGTTCCGCTCTCACCGTCTCCTTCCTTTAGACTGACGTCCGTTGTTCAACCGGACACGTCGAAAGATTTTGGGTGAGACTGCAAATCCCTGATGTGTCTCGATTATCAGACGAAAGACGGGAAGACCTACCTGCCTCTTTATATGGCGCCATTGCTATAGTATTGCCTCCAAGGCGTTGGCTGGAGCTGCCTGACGTTCGAGATTTTAGTGTTCAAGTTTAGTACAAGCAGATAATTTTAGCTTATGTTCCCGTTGCAATATGTAGTAGCTCCATGTTTGGGAGCGTTGATTGGATATATTACCAACGATATCGCCATCAGGATGCTGTTTCGGCCTCACACCGCTAAATACGTCCTGGGGAGGCGTGTGCCCTTCACTCCCGGTATCATTCCGAAGGAGAAAGGGCGCATTGCAGAGGCGATAGGCGGGGTCATCAGCCAGAATCTGATGAACCCGGAGGTGCTGACCCGATACCTGCTCTCTCCCGAGATGGTGGGGAAGGTGCGGACGGCTGTCGAGGAGTTCCTCACCAAGCAGAAGGAGAATCAGGAGTCGGTCTCAGAATTTCTGGGTCACTATCTCAGTGAAGAGGAACTGAAGACCGTCACGGACAGCGTGAAGCAAAATTTCACGGCACAGATCAGCGCCAAGCTGATGGATGCAGCTTTGGGCGAAAAGATTGCCCATTTGGCCGTCGAACATGTGTTGAACGATATGGGCACGACGGGTATCGCCGGCATAGCTTCATTCGTGCTTCGGCCATTTCTGTCCATGCTGAAGGACCCTGCCGAGCGCGTGCTGAGCCAGAAGATCAACGAGATGCTTCAGGCCAATGGACCTCAGATGGTGGCCTCTATGATCGATGAGGAAGCCGGCAACCTCCTCTCCAAACCCATGTCTGAAGTCATGACGGGGCACGACGAACAATTGCAGCAGGTTGTAGCAGCCACGGAGTCTTTCTACCAGAAGGTCATCACCGACAATCTGCCGAAGATACTTGAGTCAATCGACATCGCCAAGATAGTGCGTGACCGCATCAACGAGATGGACGTCAACGAGACAGAACGCCTAATTCGTCAGGTCATGGACAAGGAGCTCAAGGCCATCGTATGGCTTGGCGCCCTCCTCGGTGCCCTTATGGGATGTCTTAATTTGTTGGTATTCTGAGAATCTGTAAATATAATCCGAAAAAAAACTATGTTCAGAGGAATCATTACATTCAAGTGCAGCGAATGCGGCTGCACGTTCGAGGCACCAGACATCGAGTTGGGCGCCATGGTGTTGTCTACCCCACAACCCTGCCCGCAATGCAAGAGCAGGCGGACGGCCCCCCAGGAACTATTCGGCCGGATTAATCCCATATATCGTAAAATCTGGAAGGAGATGGAAAAGTGGTCGGCTCGGGAACAAGGAGAGAAGGGCTGGACGTAATCAGGAGGACAACCTTGAGTGAGAATATAATAGCCAAGGGTGTCAGCAACTTCGCGTTGCTGACACCCTTGGCAGTTGATTGAACATCCGCATTATTCCGGCAGGATGACGAGCGAGTCGCCGTCGAGGCTGATGGGGAAGAAGTGGGGGACGCGGACATAGCGGCCGTTGTCATTGAGGTGACTGTGGCAGGAGAGGAACCAGCGGCCCTGCAGGTCGCGGAAGATCATGCCGTGACCGTAGTTGGGAGGAGTGATGGGATCCTTCTGCTGCAGCCAGGGACCATCGAGCGTGCCGCTCTCGGAGTAGGCGACGCCCTGCGTATAGATGTCGTCGATCCAGCTGGTCCAGATCATGCCCAGACGACCCGTCGAGGTGCGGAACAGCCAGGGACCATCGGTCACCCAGTTCCAGGTGATGGAGTCGTTGCGATGCGAACGGCTCCAGGGTGAATCGCTGGCGCGGAACAGGATCTTGCCTTCGCCAATCGATCCGCTCAGATCCTCCTTGAGCTCGATCTTCTCGACCGTGCCGTTGAGGTTCTGCAGCCATTCGCCGCAATAGACCATGTAGGGCTTGCCATCGGTGTCGACCCAGAAGGTGCCGTCGAGCGTAGGCTTGTCGGCAGGCAGATAGGTCGGATCAGCCATCGGACGATAGGGACCGTCAGGACGGTCGGAGACGAGGATGTGGCTGGCACGGCGGTTGATGGGACGATTGTCCACGGTATCGATCCAGACGTCGCGGTTGGTGAAAGTGGCGAAGTAGTAGTACTTGTCGCGGTAGTGATGGAGCTCGGCGGCCCAGATCATCGGACGCGGACCCATCCATGAGTTCGAATCGGTCTCGGCGACGGGGTAGGGACCGTCCCAGAGCTGGAGGTCGCGGCTCTTCCAGAGCAGGCCGCCCGTGCCGGTCATGTAATAGGTCTGCGTCGCAGAGTCGGCGAGGACGCAGGGATCGCTGAGCTGGATGGAGTCGGTGGGCACGTTCTGACGGGGTTCGGGCAGGCGCCAGCCACCATGTTCCTGAGGCTGGTCATTGTCCTTCTTCGATGAGCCCGCGCAAGCGCAGACCAGCAAGCCTACGGTTGCTGCCAGAGCAGTCGAAAGGAGAGGGGAGGTTCTCATGGGGGTGAGGTTTTGAGGTTATGAGGTTGTTAGGTTGTGAGGTTATGAGGTTATTGATTAGGACCACCGAGGGCATTGACCATGTCGTCGATGAAGTAGTCGTTGACGCCATTGACCCAGTTGGTCTCCTTGGCAAAAGGCTTCTTGCCGCGGCTGACGCGCTCCTGCCAGAAGGTGAAGACCGGCTGACCCTTGCCATCGGTCACCGTGACCTTCATCATGAAGTGCGGATTGCCGGTGTCGCCCAGTCCGGGCACGAGCAGATTGAGATTCTCGCGGGCTGCGTGCGAGAAGTCCCAGTTGGTATAGACCACCTTCATCACCAATGCATCGGCAGCGATGCCGGCAGGCTGCGACTGGACGGTCTGGATGTCGAGATTGTCAAACTCCTTCGAGAGGTGCTTCTTGATGCTGGCGGGGAACTTCTCGACGGTGCGGTGGGTCGACTTGACCTCGCTCTTGGTGAAACCGTCGAAGTTGTCGTACGACTGCTGAATGGCGCTGAAGTCGACGGGGAGGATGTAGAGGGTCTGGCGGGAATGGGCATCAACGTTCTGATAGAAGCAGATCGAGTCGATGTCGTTCCAGTGGGTCAGTGTCTGAGCCTCGGCAGACTGTGCTGCGGTGAGGCCGATGATGCTCAGGATGAGCAGAAGAGCTTTTTTCATGTAACAGGGGGTATTAAAAGGTTGATATTGGATCATTTCATTCAGTTCGCCTGCCAGTGTGGCTGACGATGGATCATTTTACCAGTTCGCCTATCAGCGTGGCAGACGAAGCCTCAGTGACGCGTACCTGAACGAGGTCGCCGGGATGAGCGTCGCCCTTGGGGAAGACGATCATCTTGTTCTGCTGCGAGCGGCCGCACATCTGTTCGCGGCTGCGCTTGGAGTAGCCTTCGACCAGCACCTCGAAGGTGCGGCCGATGTCGCGACGGTTGGAGGCAAGGGAGAGTTCGTTCTGCAGTGCGATGATCTCGTTCAGTCGGCGGATCTTCTCCTCTTCGGGGACGTCGTCGGCATAGTGGCGGGCGGCGTAGGTGCCGGGACGCTCAGAGTACTTGAACATGAACGCCGAGTCGTAGCCCACCTCGCGCATCAGCGAGAGGGTGTCGGCCTGATCCTGGAGCGTCTCGCCGCAGAAGCCACAGAAGACGTCGGTCGAGATGCCGCAGTCGGGGATGAGTTCACGGAGCTTCTTGATGCGGTCCAGGTACCACTCGCGCGTGTACTTGCGGTTCATCTTCTTCAGCACGGCATTCGAACCGCTCTGCACGCAGAGGTGCAGGTGGTTGCAGATGTTGGGGTGTGCAGCCATGGTCTCGATGATCTTGTCGGTCAGGTCGTGCGGATTGCTGGTCGAGAAGCGGATGCGCATCTCGGGGGCAGCCTTGGCGACGATGGCGAGGAGGTCGGCGAAGTCAACTTTTTGAGGTTCACGGTCCACAATGCACGATGCACGATTATCGCCTCCGTCATCTGATACATTCACTTGTGCATTGTGCATTGAGCATTGTGCACCTTCATAGCAGTAGCTGTTGACGTTCTGGCCGAGCAAGGTGACCTCCTTGAAGCCCTTCTGCTGCAGGTCGCGCAGCTCACTCAGGATGGAGTCGACGGCACGCGAACGCTCACGGCCACGGGTATAGGGCACGATGCAGTAGGAACAGAAGTTGTCGCAGCCACGCATGATGGAGATGAAGCCGCTGATGTGATTGCCCGGCATGCGACGGGGGATGATGTCGCGGTAGGTCTCGGTGGTCGAGAGCTGCACGTTGACCGCCTCCATGCCCTGCTCGGCGGCAGAGACCAGGTTGGGCAGGTCGAGGTAGGAGTCGGGTCCAGCCACGAGGTCGGCACCGTGGGCGATGAGCTCCTCACGCACGCGCTCCGCCATGCAGCCGAGGACGCCGACGATGAGCGGGCTCACCTGTGGGGAGGGAGCCTCCGCTTTGCCGCGCTTCTGCGCCTTGGCACGCTTCGCCTTGAGCGACTGGAAGAACTGCAGTCGACCGTAGATCTTCTGCTCGGCATTGTCGCGCACCGAGCATGTATTCATAAAGACGGCATCGGCATCCTCCACCGTGTCGCACAGTTCATAGCCGATGGTCTGCATGATGCTCGCCACCACCTCGCTGTCTGCCACGTTCATCTGGCAGCCGTAGGTCTCTATGAAGAGTTTTTTCATATCGAGTGAGTTAAATGTTGTTTGTAAGATGATATGCAAATCGCACAAAATAGACCATTTTCGTGCCAATAAGGATTTTTTAGGCAGAAATATTTGTCAATGTCGGCAAAAATCCTTACATTTGCGGCGCAAAGATATGCATTTTTTTTGAGAAAAGCAAATAATTTGGTATGATTTATACAAAAATGACCCCCGAAGAGGCTGCAGCGCTCATTCAAGATGGCGATACCGTAAGTTTTAGCGGTTTCACTGCAGCCGGAACGCCTCAGATGGTGCCGCACGCCCTGGCAGAACGAGCCAAGGCCGAGCATGCTGCAGGCCGTCCCTTCAAGGTGAGTCTCTTCACTGGTGCTACCACAAACACTCAGATAGACGAGGAGTTGCCAGCCGCTGATGCGGTGAACCGCCGTATGCCCTTCAACGGCAATCCCGTCATGCGCAAGGCCATCAATGCAGGCAAGGTCGATTACTTCGACATGCACCTTTCGGTCGTCGGCCAATATCTGCGCTATGGATTCCTCGGCAAGGTCGATTGGTGCATCATTGAGGCCGTTGACCTTACCGACCTGGGCGAAATCACGCTGTCGGGCGGCATCGGTTGTGTCGAGAACTACTCCCAACTGGCCGACAAGATCATCATCGAACTCAATTCCGCCTACGACTACCGCATCCGCGGCATGCACGACATCTATCGTCCCATGGATCCGCCACGTCGTGACGTAATCCCGATCTACAAGCCTTCGGATCGCATCGGCTCGCCCATCCTCAAGGTCGATCCCAAGAAGATCGTCGCCGTCGTGCCCTGCCACTACCGCTACAACGTGCCTCCCTTTGCCCCCATCGACGAGACCACCAAGAAGCTGGGGCAGAACGTAGCCGACCTCCTCTCGCAAGAGATCAAGGCGGGACGCGTGCATCACAGCTTTCTGCCCATCCAGGCAGGCGTGGGCAACATCTCGAATGCCGTGCTGGCAGCGCTCAAGGAGGCGAAGGACATTCCACCCTTCACCCTCTATACCGAGGTGCTGCAGGACCAGGGCATCGAACTGATTGACGCCGGTCGGTGCACTTTTGCCTCCACGGGCTCGCTGAATCTGAGCGATGCATACTACGACAAGGTGATGGACAACATCGACTTCTACAAGGAACACATCATCCTGCGTCCCTACGAGATATCGAACCATCCGGAGATCGTGCGCCGTCTGGGCGTCATCACCATCAACACTGCCCTCGAGGTGGACCTCTTCGGCAACGTCAACTCCACCCACGTGATGGGCACCAAGATGATGAACGGTGTGGGCGGTTCGGCCGACTTCGCCCGCAATGCCTATTGCTCCATCTTCATCTGTCCCTCCATCGCCAAGGGCGGCAAGATATCCGCCATCGTGCCCTACGTCAGCCACGTCGATTCGAGCGAACACTCGGTGATGATCGTGGTGACCGAACAGGGTGTGGCCGACCTGCGCGGCAAGACCCCTCGCCAGCGTGCCGAGGCCATCATCGAGAACTGTGCGCATCCCGACTACCGCCCCCTGCTGCGTGAGTACCTGCGCAAGGCTGAGGAGGAGGGCGTAGGCCATACGCCGATGTCGCTCGAGCATGCCTTCTCGTTCCACCGTGAGTTCATGAAGAGTGGCGATATGCACAACGTCACGTTCGACTGAAATGATATAGAATTTATTATTCAATAATAACCATGTACCGCAAACAAACCTGTGGCGAGCTTCGACTCGCCAACGTAGGCCAGGAGGTTACGCTGGCCGGATGGGTGCAGCGCGTCCGCAAGATGGGCGGCCTCACCTTCGTAGATCTTCGTGATCGTTATGGCATCACCCAGCTCGTATTCGATGAGAGCGAGGCTGATGCCGCCCTCTGTGACAAGGCCAACCACCTGGGCCGTGAGTATGTCATCCAGGTCATCGGCATCGTCCGTGAGCGTGAGAGCAAGAACAAGAACATCCCCACCGGCGAGGTCGAGATCGTCTGCCGCGAGCTCAATGTGATCTCCACCTCCGAGGTGCCTCCCTTCACCATCGAGGATAATTCAGATGGCGGTGACGACCTGCGCATGCAGTATCGCTACCTCGACCTGCGTCGCCCCTGCGTCCGCAAGAACCTCGAGCTGCGTCACAAGCTGGCATTCGAGTGCCGTCGCTACCTCGATGCCCAGAACTTCCTGGAGGTCGAGACTCCAATGCTCATCAAGTCCACGCCTGAGGGCGCCCGCGACTTCGTCGTGCCATCGCGCATGAACCCCGGTCAGTTCTATGCCCTGCCTCAGTCGCCCCAGCAGTTCAAGCAGCTGCTGATGGTCGCCGGCTTCGACCGCTACTTCCAGATCGTCAAGTGCTTCCGTGACGAAGACCTCCGTGCCGACCGTCAGCCAGAGTTCACTCAGATCGACTGCGAGATGTCGTTCGTCGAGCAGGAGGACGTCATCCAGATGTTCGAGGGCATGATGAAGCACCTCTTCGTCGAGCTCAAGGGCATCCACTTCGACACCTTCCCCCGCATGACCTGGGAGGACGCCATGAAGTACTATGGTTCGGACAAGCCCGACCTGCGCTTCGGCATGAAGTTCGTCGAACTGAAGAACATGAGCCCCCTCAATGCCTTCTGCGCCGGTGCTGACATCAGTGGCGTAGGCCAGTCGGTACTGCCCGAGGGCCAGTTCTCGGTGTTCGACAGCGTGCCTTACGTCGCCGGCATCAATGCCAAGGGCTGCGCAGGCTATACCCGCAAGCAGATCGACGGTCTGACCGACTTCGTGAAGCGTTCGCAGATCGGTGCCAAGGGCCTCATCTGGGTGCGCAAGAACGAGGATGGCTCGATCAAGTCGTCAATCGACAAGTTCTATGCTCCCGAAGTCATCGCCGCCATCTGCGACAAGATGGAGGCAGAGCCAGGCGACCTGATGCTCATCCTCTGCGGTGAGATGCGCAAGACGCAGAAGCAGCTCTGCGCCCTCCGTCTCGAGATGGGCCAGCGTCTGGGCTTCCGCGATCCCTCGAAGTTCGTGCCCCTCTGGGTCATCGACTTCCCGCTCTTCGAGTGGGATGAGGAGACGCAGCTCTACTACGCCACCCATCACCCCTTCACCATGCCCAATCCTGACGACATCCCGCTGCTCGACACCGACCAGGGCAAGGTTCGCTCATGGGCTTATGACTGCGTCATGAACGGCGTGGAGCTCGGTGGCGGTTCGGTACGTATCCACGATTCGGAGCTGCAGGCCAAGATGTTCCAGCTGCTGGGCTTCACCGAGGAGAAGGCCATGTCGCAGTTCGGCTGTCTGATCAATGCCTTCAAGTACGGTGCTCCTCCTCACGCTGGCCTTGCCTTCGGTCTGGACCGCGTCGTCTCGATGTTCGCCGAGATCGACTCCATCCGCGACACCATCGCCTTCCCGAAGAACAACCAGGGCCGTGACGTCATGATGGATGCTCCATGTTCCATCGACCAGGCTCAGCTCGACGAGCTTCAGATTGCACTCAATCTGAAGGAGGAATAAATAGCAGACCCACAACCCACAGACCCACAGACCCTCCCCCGACCCCTCCCGTGAAGGGAGGGGAGAGGTTACCATCGGTTGTCGGATGTGATTGGTTTGTGGTCAGGTGGGTCTTTGATTCCGGACTTATAATATCGCGAATTATGCGGACCAGTGATTCGCATGGTTCGCGATTGCTTTTGGGCTAATTCTACTAATCTTTATCCTATCCCTAATTGTACTAATCTTTATCCTATACCTATATGAAGCGAATCCTCCTCTTCGTCTTGTGCCTGCTGTGCACATTGACTACCCTGTCGGCCAAGAAGAAGGCCAAGGGACCTCACAACCTCATCGACAACCCCAAAGAGATGGCGGTGCAGTTCGCCGAGAGCGAGCTGAAGCGCTTCCCCAAACTCTGGCAATACGACTACGGCACGGCTCCCTTCTTCGGCTACACGCAGGGCGTGGGAGGCACGTCGTACCTCTACATGTATCAGAAGACGGGCGACCGTCGCTACTTCGACTATGCCGAGCAGTGGTGCGACGAGCTCTGCCAGGACGACGGTACCATCCTGAAGCGAGCCATGGAGTCGTATAACCTAGACCTTATCCGTGGCGGTTGGGTGGTCTGCGAAGTCTACAACCTCATCAAGCAGAACCCCGAACTGGTGGGCGGCAAGGAGATAGCCGACCGCAAGCTCGCCAAGTACAAGAAGTGCATGGAGAGCCAGCTCATCAAGCAGCTCAAGAACCAGCCTCGTACCTGCGACGGCGGCTTCTGGCACAAGCTGGTCTATCCCCACCAGATGTGGCTCGACGGCATCTACATGGCATCGCCCTTCATGGCAGCCTACGGCGCCGCCTTCCATCATCCGGAATGGCAGGCAGAGGCGCTGCAGCAGGTCATCACCTGCTGGCATCATACCTACGATGCCAAGACTGGTCTGCCCCATCACGCGTGGGATGAGGCTGCTGCGCAGAAGTGGGCCGACAAGGAGGGACATTCGCCCAACTTCTGGGGACGCTCCACCGGCTGGTACCTGATGGCAATGGTCGACATCCTCGACTACATCCCAGAGGGCTTCCAGTCCAAGTTCAACTGCGGGCGGAAGGACACCATCATGATTTCGGGTCGCGACACCCTGATCAGCTACATCAACCAGCTGGTCGATGCTCTGCCGCAGTATCAGCGCGGCGGTCTCTGGTATCAGGTAATGGACTGCCCCGACCGTGAGGGCAACTGGGCCGAAGCCACCGTCACCGTCCAGTTCATGTACGCTATCGCCAAGGCGGTCAATAAGGGCTATATCCCCGCCGATCGTATCAAGATTGCGCAAGATACCTACAACGGCCTCCAGCAGACCCTTCTCTCTGACCATCGTGACGTCGATGCCGAAGGCCACGTAGTGGGCGACCAGCGCGACCCTGGCACCTACGAGTATGGCAAGCAGCACACCATGGTGGTGCGCCTTCAGGACGGCACCTATTCGCTCACCCAGTGTTGCGCCGTGGGCGGCCTGGGTGGCTCGCCACGCTATCGTGACGGCTCGTATGGCTACTACATCGGCGAGCGTTGCCGCGACAATGACGGCAAGGGCAGCGGCATCTATATGATGGGCTGCTACGAGCTGGGCATCGCGCAGGGGGAGTGAGAATTCATAATTCATAATTGGGAATTCATAATTGGGAATTCATAATTGGGAATTCATAATTAAGCCCCTGTCGATTCCCCTTTAGGGGGGATTCGAAGCTGGGCAGATAAGTACTATCTCGAGTTGACAAATCAGCAATCCGATTGGGCAAAATAGACGTTATATTGGTCTAAAAGTCCGTCGGATTGCTTTTTTCGGGCTCAATATTTGGTCATATTCGCAGAAATCATTATATTTGCGTGCTGATTATACCCATTTCTAACCTGAATTATCCTTACTAATTCAGAAGTTATTAGTTATGGAGTTATTAGTTAGGCCCCTGCACCGAAAGGCTGCAGCACAACTTAGCAGGAGGTAATAACAGATAACTAATAACTCGTAACTCAGCACGAATAATGCAGGCTTAATAGCGCGTAGGAAGCGTTTGAAAAGATACAATATGAATGAGACCAGATTGAGATTAGGCATCGACGTAGGTTCCACTACCACCAAACTGGTGGCACTGGATGCTGATCGTCGGGTCATCTTTAGTCAATATATCCGCCATATGGCACGTGCCCGCGAGAGCGTCGTCACCGTACTTGAGCAGCTCGCTGCCCAGGTGGGGAATGATGTCACGGTGAGCCTGCGCATCACCGGTTCCATTGGCATGGGCATCGCCGAGCGTGTGGGTCTGCCCTTCATTCAGGAGGTGGTAGCTGCGTCGAAGTGCATTCAGGCACGTTATCCTGAGGTGCGTTCGATGATCGACATCGGTGGCGAGGATGCCAAGGTGGTCTTCTTCCGCGATGGTGAGGCGCAGGACCTGCGCATGAACGGCAACTGCGCCGGTGGTACTGGTGCCTTCATCGACCAGATGGCCATCATCCTGGGCTGCTCGGTCGACGAACTCGGCGAGCTGGCGCTCCGTGCCAAGCAGGTCTATCCCATTGCCTCACGCTGCGGCGTGTTCTGCAAGACCGACATTCAGAACCTCATAGCCAAGAACGTCTCGCGAGAGGACATTGCAGCCTCGATCTTCCGTGCCGTCGCCGTCCAGACGGTGATGACGCTGGCGCATGGCTGCGACATCCTGCGGCCACTGCTCTTCTGTGGCGGTCCGTTGACCTATATCCCCGCCTTGCGCAAGGCATTCGTCGACTACATGAAGCTCGAGGACCACGAGCTCATCCTGCCCGAGCGCGGCACGCTGCTGCCAGCTGAGGGCTCTGCCCTTGCCGAAGTCACGGACGAGCAGTACCTCACCATCCCTGCCCTCATCGAACGCATTCATGCCGCTTTCGATGTCAAGGGTCTCACTTCAGCAGGCGCCATGGCGCCCATCTTCCGCGACAATGCAGACTACCTCGACTGGACAGAGCGCATGTCGCAGAGCAAGCTGCCTGCAGCCCCCCTCCTCTGTGTCACCAGCACAGAGCCAGGAGTTCCCAATGCGGAACTTCCCATCGAGGTCCAGGGCTATCTCGGCATCGACTCCGGTTCGACTACCACCAAGATCGTGGTGCTCAATACAGAGGGCAAGATCATCTTCGACCATTATGCCCCCAACGGAGGCAATCCCATCGGTGCGGTGGAGGAGGGACTGCGTCGTCTCCGTGCCCAGCTCACTTCGGCCAATGCCCAGTTGCGCATCATAGGCTCCTGTTCGACTGGTTACGGTGAGGACCTCATCAAGGCTGCCTTCCAACTCGACCATGGCATCATCGAGACTATCGCCCACTTCCTGTCGGCTCATCATATCGACCCCGAGGTAAGTTTCATCCTCGACATCGGCGGTCAGGACATGAAGGCCATCTTCGTGCAGAACGGCGTCATCAATCGCATGGAGATCAACGAAGCCTGCTCGTCGGGCTGCGGCTCCTTCCTCTCCACCTTTGCCACCAGCCTGGGCTACGATGTGGCAGCTTTCGCCCAGGAGGCACGCCTGAGCCAGGCTCCCTGCGACCTGGGCACGCGCTGCACCGTCTTCATGAACTCCAAGGTCAAGCAGGTGCTGCGTGAAGGTGCCTCGGTGGCAGACCTATCGGCAGGCCTCGCCTATTCGGTGGTGCGCAACTGTCTCTACAAGGTGCTCAAGCTCAAGAACACCGAGCAGCTGGGCCAGCACATCGTCGTCCAGGGTGGCACGATGCGCAACGATGCCGTGGTACGTTCCCTCGAGCTCCTCACCGGCGCTCAGGTCAGCCGCTGCGACAAGCCCGAGCTGATGGGTGCTTTCGGCTGCGCGCTGTATGCCATGCAGAGCTCTGGATTGGATGCAGGGTCCACAATGCACAATGCACGATTGGATGTGTCAGATGATGGAGGCAATGATCGAGCATCGAACATCGTGAACCGTGAACCGAGCACGTCTGGCGCTCTCCTCGACGACATCCTCTCCACCGCCACCTTCACCCAGAAGAACGTTCACTGCCATGGCTGCGAGAACCAGTGCCTCGTCTCGACCTATCGTTTCGCCAATGGCAAGACCTACTTCAGCGGTAACCGCTGCGAGAAGGTCTTCGTCAACGGTTCCGAGGCAAAGCGCAAGGGTCTTAACGTCTACGAGATGAAGCTCAAGGAGCTCTTCGGAGCAACGACACCAGAACCAACTGATTCGACGAGCGATGTAACTAAGAATCTCCCTCCCTTTGAGGAAGGGCAGGGGAAGGCCTCGGAGCCAATCGGCATTCCCCGCGCCCTCAACCAGTACGAGGAGTATCCCTTCTGGCATGCCCTCTTCACGACGGCAGGCATCGACGTGGTGCTGTCGTCACCCAGCAATTACCGCAAGTACGAGCGTGATGCCGGCATGGTGATGTCGGACAACATCTGCTTCCCAGCCAAGTTGATGCACAGCCACATCCGCGACCTCGTGGAACGTGGCGTCAAGCGCATCTTCCTCCCCTTCGTCGTCTATGAGCGACCCAATGGCGGACTCAATTCGTTCAATTGCCCCATCGTCAGTGGCTACTCCGAAGTCGTCAAGTCGGTGCAGGGGCAGCTTGCCGAACTCATCTCGCCCACCATCTCGTTCAAGGATCCCAAGCTCCTGCGTCGTCAGTGCACCGAGCTGCTCGAGAGCCTCGGCGTCAAGGACCACAAGCTCATCCGTCGTGCCATCGAGCGTGCCGAGTATGCCCACACGCAGTTCGAACAGCGCCTGACGCGCTTCTGTGAGGATGTGCTTCAGGAGGCGCGCAACCATCACCGCATGGTCATCATGCTGGTGGGCCGACCCTATCACAGCGATCCGCTCATCCAGCATCAGGTGGCTGACATGATTTCCGGCATGGGTATCGACGTCATCACCGACGACCTGGTGCGTGACAAGGAGGTCGATATCAGTGACGTCCATCATGTCTCGCAGTGGGCTTTCCCCACCCGCATCCTCCGTGCTGCCAAGTGGTGCGCCCAGCAGGGACCCGACGTCCACCTGGTTCAGTTCACTTCGTTCGGTTGTGGCCCCGATGCCTTCCTGGTCGACGAGGTGCGCGACCTCATGGTGCGCCATCACAAGTCGTTGACCCTGCTCAAGCTCGACGACATCAACAACGTCGGTTCGATGAAGCTCCGTATCCGTTCGCTCGTCGAGTCGCTCCGTCTTGCCTCTGGCACGTTGCAGCCACGCGAGCCTGAGCACTTCGTCACTACGCCCATCTACGACGAGTCGAAGCGCGGTCGCAAGCTGTTGGTGCCCTATTTTACCCAGTTCATCTCGCCCCTCATCCCCGGCATCATGACCAATGTGGGCTTCGATGTGGAGTGCCTGCCGCTCAGCGACGAACTGTCGGGTGACCTGGGTCTGCGCTATGCCAACAATGAGGTCTGCTACCCCGCCACCCTCGTCGTCGGCGACTTCGTCAAGGCGTTCCGTGAGGGACGTTACGACCCCGACAAGTGCGCCCTCGTCATGACGCAGACCGGAGGCCAGTGCCGTGCCTCGAACTACATCTCGCTCATCAAGAAGGCAATGGTCGACTCGGGCTTCCCGCAGGTGCCCGTCATCGGCCTCACGTTCGGCGAGGATATGGGCAACGTGCAGCCCGGCTTCCAGGTGCCCTGGCGCAAGGTCATCGTACTGGCCTTCTATGCCGTGCTCTACAGCGACCTCATTGCCAAGTTCTACTATCCCACCGCAGTGCGTGAGCGAGAACCCGGCCTTGCCTTGAAGCTCAAGGAGAAGTACCTCGCGCTGGGCGACGAAGCCGTGCGCCAGAACAGTAGCAGCCGGCTGCGTCAGCTCGCCGAGCAGGCAGCCGTGGAGTTCGATGCCGCCTGCCTCGACCGCGAGACGCAGAAGGTGGGCATCGTGGGCGAGATCTTCCTCAAGTTCCATCCTTTCGCCCAGAAGCACGTCGTCGACTGGCTGATGGAGCGTGGCATCGAGGTGGCTCCACCCGTCCTCCTGGACTTCTTCACGCAGGCATTCCCCAACCGCAAGGTCAACCTTGCCACCCGCGTGGAGCGGTCGAACGTCCCCGACTTCATCGTCAATGCCCTCTATTCGGTCATCCGCCGTCAGGTCGACAAGTACAACCGCATCGGCTCGCGCTTCCGCTACTTCCTGCCCTTCCATGACATCATGGAGGAGGCTGAGGTCTCGCAGGAGATCGTCTCGCTTTCGGCACAGTTCGGCGAGGGCTGGCTGCTGCCTGCCGAGGTGGCGGAGTATGCCCGTCAGGGCATCAATCACGTCGTCTCGCTTCAGCCTTTCGGTTGCATAGCCAACCACATCGTGGCACGAGGCGTCGAGCGTCGCATCAAGCAGGTCTATCCCGACATGAACCTCCTCTCGCTCGACTTCGACTCGGGCGTGTCGGAGGTCAACATCACCAATCGTCTCTTACTCTTCATCGACAATCTCAAATGAAAAGCCTTCTTCTCAGTGCAGCCTTCGGTTTGACCGTCCTGGCTGCCTCGGCCGAAACACAGACGGTCGAAAAGTTCCTCTACACGGGTCCCTATGCCATGCAGGCACCCGTAAAGGTCGATACCGCCGACTTCCAGCTCCGTGGTTATGATCCGATGTCGCTGCTCGATGCCTCCACCCCACTGCAGGCAGTGATGAGCGGCACCGAGTGGTCGGGCACCGAGTTGCCCGGCGTGCCCGAGGGGGCAGCCTATGCGCTCCATCAGTTGGGCTTCACGCTGACCAATCCCTCCTACGTCAAGGGGCAGCTGAAGTTGTCTAAGGCTCCCGCCCACTACCAGTTCTATCTGGATGGCAAGAAGGCTGCTGCAGGCGACCTGCAGCTCGAGCCAGGCACCCATCAGTGTGTCATCAAGTACCTCAGCGATGCCACCGCCGAGCATGCCGACAGCCTCGAGGTCACCTACGACCTGTCAGGGGTCAGCTGCACGCTGCCAGGTGAGCAGAAGGAACTCTACACCATCACCCGCATGATGGAGTCGCGTCTCTGCTATGGCATCTCGGTCTCACCCAAGGGCGACTATCTGCTCATCACCGAGGGACAGCGTGCCCCTCAGCGCAACAAGCGCTGGTACTATCTGCAGAACCGCCTGACCGGTCAGCGTCAGCAGCTCGCCGAGCGAGTCGAGTGGATGCCGCGCACCAACCGCTATTATCTTACCCGTGAGGGTAATGAAGGTCGTGAACTCGTCACTGTCGACCCCGCTACGGGTCAGGAACAGGTGCTCTGCCAGCATCTCCCCGAGGGACGCTTCCAGTTCGCTCCCACTGAGGACTTCCTCATCTTCAGCATCCGGCAGGAGGGCCCCAAGGAGCTCAACAAGGACGTCTTCGAGGTAGTCAATCCCGAGGACCGCCAGCCTGGCTGGCGCGACCGCAGCCAGACCGCCATCTACGACCTTGCCACCGGCGTGCTCCGTCCGCTCACCTTCGGCTACAGCAGTTGCTGGGCAGGCGACGTCAGCCAGGATGGCCGCTACATGCTGCTCAGCAAGAACACGCTCGGCTTCCCCCGCCTCGGCGAAGGCACACCCGTCGATCGTCCCCAGCGTCCGCATGACACCTCCTCGCTCTATCGTCTCGACCTGCAGACGATGGCCGTCGATACGCTCTTCAGTGGCGAAGGCTTTGCCAATGGCGGCATCTTCTCACCCGATGGCACCAAGGTGCTCATCCAGGGCTCTCCCGAGGCTTTCGGCCGCATCGGATGCACGCTGCCTGACAATGTCACCCCCTCGATGTACGACTATCAGGCATACGTCCTCGACATCACTTCGCGCGAGGTCACGCCCCTCACCCGCGACTTCAATCCCAGTGTCTCCAACATGGATTGGAATGTCTACGATGGCATGATCTACATGACCGCCGAGAACAAGGACTCCGTCAGCCTCTATCGCATCGATCCTAAGGATTGGAGCATCCGCATGATTCCGCTCCCCGAGGAGAACGTCAAGGGCATCGCACTGGCTGCCAACGCTCCCGTGATGGCATGGTACGGTCAGTCTGCCATGAATTCCGACCGCCTTTATACAGCCGACCTCAGCAAGGTCAAGGCAGACAAGAAGAACTCCGGGCTCCTGACGGTCAATTCCCAGCTCCTCGAGGACATCTCTGCCCAGACCCTTGCCAACATCCAGGTGGCACAGTGCAAGTCGTGGACTTTCCGCAATTCGAATGGCGACGACGTCCTCTGCCGCTACTATCTCCCCGTCGGCTTCGACGAAGGTGATAATCTTGCATCGAGCATCGTGAACCGTGAATCAGAGAGCCTTCTTCCCATGATTACCTACTACTACGGAGGTTGTTCGCCCACCGAGCGTTCGTTTGAATCAAGCTATCCCTGGCAGTGCTGGGCCGCCCTTGGCTATGCCGTGCTCGTCGTCGAGCCTTCGGGTGCAGCTGGCTTCGGTCAGGAGTGGGCTTCGCGTCATGTCAATACGGCTGGCGTCGACCCTGCCCGCGACATCACCGAGGCGGTGCGCGAGTTCTGTCGCACGCACGCGTATATTAATAAGGAGAAGGTGGGCTGCTGCGGTGCCTCGTACGGAGGCTTCATGACGCAGTATCTGCAGACGCTGCCCGACTGCCCCTTCGCCTGTGCCATCAGCCATGCCGGCATCAGCGACCACACCCCCTATTGGGGCTATGGCTATTGGGGCTACTCCTACAGCGAGGTCTCGATGGCAAACAGCTATCCCTGGAGCGAGACCGACCTCTACGTCAAGAACTCGCCCATCTATCGCGTCGACCAGATCCATACCCCCATCCTCTTCCTGCATGGCACCAAGGACGTCAACGTCCCCATCAACAACAGCATCCAGATGTTCACCGCCCTGAAGCTCCTCGGCCGTGAGACCGCCCTGGTCTGCGTCGAGGGTGAGGACCACGGCATCGTCGATTACGACAAGCGTCTCGCCTGGCTCCGCACCTCGCTCGCCTGGTTCCAGAAGTATCTCAAGGACGACTCCAGCTGGTGGGATGCGATGTATCCGAAGAAGAATTTGTAATGACCCCAAAATAATCAATCCATGCTCAGTCGTATCTTGACAGTGGCAGCATTCGCCCTGTCACTCACCGCTTGTACTGAGGCGCCCAAGCCTCAGAAACTGCTCTTCCTTGCCATCGGTCAGTCCAACATGGTGGGCAAGGGCATCGTGGCACCCGAGGACACCCTCGTCGATGCACGTCTGGTCAACCTCTCTGCCACCGACAACGATGACCGTCACATCGGTGAGTGGCGCGTGGCTCGTCCCGGCAATTGCCGTCCGGGTTATGACTATCCGCAGCAGGTGTCGCCCACCGATTACTTCGGCCGCACCGTCCTCGAGCATCTCACACCCATCGACAGCGTAGCCATCCTGCAGGTAGGCGTCGATGGTTGCCCCATGCGCCTCTTCGACCGTGACCAGTACAAGGGCTTCGTCGACAGCTGCCAGATGGACTGGATGAACCGTGAGCTCGATGCCTACGACCGCAATCCCTACGAGCGTCTCATCCAGCTGGCACGTCAGGCGCAGCAGCAGGGTTGGACCATCCGCGGCCTCCTCGTCCATCAGGGCGAGACCGATGCCTACAGTGACTATTGGCCCAAGGAACTTGCCAAGGTCTATGGCAATATCCTTCAGGACCTCCAGCTCACCGACAGCATCCCCGTCCTCGTGGGCGAAGTGGTCGGCATCGACCAGAATGGCGTCTGCGCGCATGCCAATCCCACCCTCGACCGCGTCCATGACTTCATCCCCACAGCCTATGCCATCTCTTCGTATGGCTGCAAGGTCTCGGAGGACAACCTCCACTTCGCAGCCGAGGGCTATCGCCGTCTGGGTCGTCGCTATGCCATCAAGTGGCTGCAGCTGCAAGGTTATGATGTCGAGGACGATGCCGACTCGCAGCTCCAGAGCGAGCGTGGCGATGCCGATGCCGCCTTCCATGTCGATGCCTTCATCCGTCAGAGCGACGAGCGACTGATGATTGCCTCTGCCGAGCCTCTCGCTTCGGTCGATATCGTCAGCTTCTCGGGCGCTACCCTCGCCACCATCGACCTGGGCGGCATCATGACCACAGAGCTCGACGTCACCCCCTATGCTGGCGAGGATCGTCTCGTGCTCAACATTCATGCGGTCAGTGGTGCTGTGGTCAATAAGCAGGTCAATCGTTGAACTGTCGGAGAACTGCCCGTATCAGACCATTTTTCGTTCAATCTACCTACTAAAAACGTCACAAATTGGCAAAAATGCCGATTTGTGACGTTAAGATTTATACACCCAGGCGCAACTTGTCTCATTTCCGAGTATCTTTGCAGGGCATAAATCCCCTTCCAATACTATGATTGAGTACTTCTATCCACACCTCAGCATTGCAGGAGCCGCTTACCTCTTCGTCACCCTCCTGCTGGGCTTGCAGTTGGCATTCGATGCCTTTCGCCTGCGTCCCACCACCCTCATCTCGCGCATCACGGGCGCAGCCATGCTCATGGATAGCCTGTCATGTGCAGCAACCATCCTTGCCAACAATGCCGGATTTGCCGACAGCCTGTGGTTCGACATCTGCAGCAACTTGTGGGACATCCTTATTACGCTGACGCTCCTCGCCATCGGTGAGGTGCTCCACAGCGGCAGGATCGTCCCGATCCGCATGACGGTCATGGCGCTGGTCGGTACGGTCGTCTGGGTGATGGTGACAGTCATCTGCGGACCCTCGGTAGCCTCGATGGCGACACTGAGCGCAGTCGTGATCTTCAGCATCATGTTCGTGCGTCAGACGCTCGTCATCATCCGTCATGACCATGAGTTGGTCAATATGTACTCCGATGTCGAGAACCGACGGGGCAGCTGGTATGCCGTCACCTGCGTCGTCTTCGTTGTCGAGATTATCCTGTGGTTCCTGCTGCATTATCTGGAGTTGGGCGCTGAGGCAGCCGTCATCGGTTACGACTTGGTGATGGTGGCATTCTGGGTCTACATGGCGCGATGTGTCGCCACGCAGATGCCGCTCAATCCAAGTCTGGAGCGAGAGTTACGTCTGTCAATGCCTGAGTCGCATGCCGCCTGTGAGGTCAAGGCCCCGCTCCTCACCGATCTGCAGTCGCAGCGGCTCAAGACGCAGCTGGAGCAGCTGATGACCGAACGCCACATCTACCTCGATGCCGACCTCAACATCCAGTCGGTCTGCGAACTGCTCTGCACTAATCGCCGCTACGTCTCGTACGTCCTCAATCAGTATATGGGCGTCAACTTCAATGAGTATGTCAATGCCTTCCGCGTCCGTCACGTCACCCATCTCATCGAGACCTCGCACCTCAAGCTTGCCGCCATCGCCTACGAGTCGGGCTTCAACAGCCCCGGAGCCATGTCGCGCACCTTCCGCATCGTCACTGGCGTCAGCCCTCAGGACTATCGTCGGCAGGTGATGGAGACGCAGGCAGACAGTAGCCCGATGTCTCCATCCTTGCAGCCGGAGTGTTCAGCGGCATTGTAGGCATACCTTAATTTGTCAAGCATGCCTTCCATTGACCGCCATTATCATTCAGAAATGAGAGAAATGTTCACGATTTTAGTGAATGTTTCTCTTTTTCTGCTTATATTTGCACGACGAAAATCAGATTTTAGCCTATGATAATAGAATATGGCCAAGACTATTTGAGGGAACTCTATGAAGAGGGTCGGTGCAAGGATAAGAAGCATCGTTATCAGCCTCAAATGGTCAATAAGTTTCAGCAACGAGTTGATACACTCATTGCTGCCACATGCAGAGAGGATCTTTTCGTATTTCGTTCCCTCAATTTCGAAGCATTGCATGGCGACAAGGAGGGATTTTTCTCTATCCGCGTTGATATTCATTATCGTCTGGAATTTACGTTGAGAGAGGATGGCGTGGAACCTGTATTGACTATCTGCACGCTACAGGAACTCTCTAACCATTATCAATAATTATGAATATGGAAACCATCAAACGATTACCTACTCATCCAGGAGAAGTCCTGAAAGAGGAACTCGCAGTCCGAGAGATATCGCAGCGACATTTCGCAGAGTGCATTGGCATATCCTATACGATGCTCAATGAGATACTCAATGGAAAGCGTGCCGTCACCAATGAGTTCGCTCTCATTGTCGAGGCGGCTTTGGGCATCAATCCAGAGATGCTTATGAATATGCAGAATCGCTACAATATGGCGCAGGCAAGGATGAAGCCGACGTTGGCAACCCGCCTTGAGCAGGTCCGTCGGATTTGTGCTTCGTGGGTCTTGTAGATAATACCGAATACCTATGGAAACTCCCATCCTCAACGCCCACAACAAGAGCGAATATCAGCCCGCCCACACCGCCGAGCACATCCTCAACCAGACCATGGTCCGGATGTTCGGCTGCGAGCGCTCACGCAACAGCCACGTCGAGCGCCGTAAGTCCAAGCTCAACTACGAGCTCCCCCTTTGCCCTACCGACGAGCAGATCCAGCAGATTGAGCAGCAGGTCAATGCCATCATTGACGCCGACCTCCCCGTCACCACCGAATTCGTCGATCGTGACCACGTACCCGCCGAGGTGAGCCTCGCCAAGCTCCCCGACGATGCCAGCGAGACGCTCCGCCTGGTCCGTGTCGGCGACTACGACGTCTGTGCCTGCATCGGCCAGCACGTCCAGCACACAGCCGAGTGCGGACACTTCCGCATCTCCTCCACCTCCTGGACGCCCCAGGTTCCTCTCACTCCCGCTCCCTATCCCAGCGAGGCACCCATGGGCGGCACCTTCCGCATCGTCTTCCGACTCGATGGTGCCAGTGAGGAGTATTGAATCCCATTCGTCCACATTACCTAAATCATCATCCATCATCTCCCATGAATCATTCCCACACCTTGACCGCCGCCTGGCTTCTGGCGGCAATGACTCTCACCAGTTGTCAGTCGGGAAGTACTGGCGCCGATGCCGCCGCTCCCGATGACGTCGTACCTCAGACCGTCGGCAATCCTTACCTCCCCCTTTGGGAACACATCCCCGATGGCGAACCCTACGTCTTCGAGGATCCTGACCAGCCCGGTCAGATGCGTGCCTACATCTACGGCTCGCACGACTCGCGTCTCACCGACTATTGCGGTCGCGAGTTGGTCCTTTGGTCTGCTCCCGTCGAGGACCTCACCCATTGGCGCTACGAGGGCGAGATTCTCGTCGTCGACCACAATGGCGAGGGGCAGCCGCTCTACCCTGACAGCATCAAGGGCGACATCCTCTTTGCTCCAGACGTAGCGCTGCAGGTCGATGCCGATGGCACTCCGACCTACTATCTCTATCCCAACGATCAGGCTGAGGGTCGCAAGGGTCTCGTGGCGCGCAGCCACAGTCCCAAGGGGCCCTTCGAGGTCTGCAACTGGAGTCCCGAGGACCCCGCCCAGACCGTAGGCCCCCTCGGCTTCGATCCCGCCGTCTTCGTCGACGACGATGGCCGTGTCTATGGCTACTGGGGCTTCAAGAGCTCCTATATGGCAGAACTCGACCCCGCGACGATGTGTACGGTCAAGCCTGGAACGGAGATTCTCGCCGATCAGGTGTCAGGCATGGACGACGAGGGCATCTTCCACTTCTTCGAGGCTTCATCCATGCGCAAGGTGGAGGACAAGTACGTCTTCATCTACAGCCGCTTCATGCCCGAGGGCGAGTTCGGCATGCCTCGCACCAACTACACTCTCGCCTATGCCTACAGCGACCATCCCCTGGGCCCTTGGACCTACGGTGGCACCATCATCGACGCCCGTGGTCGCGACCATGACCCCGAGGGACATCCCTTCGCCTCTGCCACCATCACCGGCAATACGCATGGTTCCATCTGCCTGATCAACGGGCAATGGTATGTCTTCTATCATCGTCAGACCGGTTACGACGAATATGCCCGTCAGGCAATGGTGGCACCCATCACCGTACAGGTGGAGCCCGGTGCCGGAGGCAAGGTCACCATCAGCGAGGGTGAAGTCACATCCGAAGGCTTCTCGCTTGGTGGTCTCGATCCCTTGGAGCGTCATCCTGCCGCCATCTGCTGCTGGCACACCGGACCCCAGCCCACCATCCATGGCAACCCGAAGACCTACTTCGGTTCGTTCGTCGATCGTGGCTATGGCACCGACGACCGCTTCGAGCATCCCTATGCCCTGCGCAACAACACCAATCCCGTCGTCAACAATACGGATGGCTCCATCGTGGGCTACAAGTATTTCGACATGAGCCGCCTCTCGGGCAAGAAGGAGGTCCGCCTCTCGTTCCGTCTCGTCCCCGAGGGCGTCGATGGCACTATCCACATCCTGATCGATCGTCCCTGGACGTCGCAGGGCGGATGCGAGGTGGGCAGCATCGCCCTCCGTGCAGACATGCCGCAGGAACTCACCGAAGTCACCGCCTCGGTTCCTGCGCTGGCAGAGCTCGCGGGCAAGCATGCCCTCTACTTCGTCTTCGAGTCCAGCACTCCCGCGCGCTCACTGTGCGAACTCCGTGACTTCGTGTTCACGGCACGCTGAGCCTTGTTCAATGGCAATCCCGTTGGGAGTACATCTGATCACAGAAAGTCTGAATATGCAAACAACCGCCTTCATCACGAGGGCGGTTGTTTCAGCATACACATATTATTAACTAACTAACACAAAATCCAACAGTGTCTTTCAAGGTAGTCAAGAGGAACTCTTTTGTTCTTTTTGACGCTGCAAAGATAGCGCCTTTTTGCCACATGACCAACCTTTCACCAACGTTGCGATGATATTCCTGCATCTTGACCGGGAATCTTCGCAACGTTTCGTCCATCGCGTGGTGCGATTGTCGGGTCATAAAATGAGGATGTGCTTGCGAGGTGAAGGAAAGCAGCATCTGGGCGCGGACGCTGCCTGATGCGGTAGACGGAAGCAGCATACAGGCGCAGATGCTGCTCGGCACAAAGAGAAGAAACAGCTTTCGGGCGCAGATGCTGCTCGGCACAAAGAGAAGAAGCAGCATCCTGGCGCAGATGCTGCTCGGCACAAAACGAAGAAGCAGCATCCGGGCGCAGATGCTGCCCGGTGCAAAGAGAAGAAGCAGCATCCTGGCGCAGATGCTGCTTGGTACAAAACGAAGAAACAGCATCTAGGCGCAGATACTGCCCGGTGCAAAGAGAAGAAGCAGCATCCAGGCGTAGATGCTGCTCGGTGCAAAACGCAGAAACAGCATTCAGGCTCAGACGCTGCTCGGTGCAAAGAGCGGAAGCAGCATCCAGGCGCAGATACTGCTCGGTGCAAATAGAAGAAGCAGCATCCGTGCGCAGATGCTGCTTGGGCCGTCCGCAGGAACTTGAGGAGAAAACGACACTATCAGTTCCACCGACGTTTGTCAATGGTTGACATAGAATCAGGAGAAATCTCACGAAGATTGACACCAGTTCATTACATTGGCCGGTGCTCTGCCGGCTTCGAGTTCCGCCTTCATGAAGTCCATGTAGGGGGCGACGTGGGCGAAGAACTGCCTGTAGCCTTCGCAGAGGTAATTGAGGCCGGGCTCACCGTCGGTGGTGCGGAGAATGCGGTTCTTGGGGCACTCGCCGTGGCAGACATGGAGCCAGCGGCAGTCTTGGCACTGGTGGGGGAGCGTCTCGTGTTTGCGGCGACAGAACTGCTCCTGACGGGGACTGTAGAGCATCTCGGTGAGAGTGTGCTGGCGGATGTTGCCTAGATGGTACTGAGGGAAGACGTAGTGGTCGCACGAATAGAGGTCGCCGTTCCACTCCATGACGCCGCCGTGGCTGCACTCCTCGGCGAGGGTGCAGATGCCCGGGGCAATGCCGCACCAGTTGGCGAGGGTGCAATCGAAAAGTTCCACGAAGACCTCGCCCACGTCGTGATGCACCCATTCGTCGAAGAGGCGGCACAGGAAGGCACCCCACTGCTGCGGAGTGACCGACTCGGGCGTCATGGACAAGGGGCGCCCCTCGGTGTCAGTGAACTCGTCTGGACTGGCGAGGTGCCTGCCGTCGGGGTGCGCTAATGAGCGTTCGACGATGGGGGCAAACTGCAGGTACTGGCAACCGATGGAGCGCATGAAGCGGTAGAACTCCTCCGGATGATCGGCATTCTGATGATGGACCACCGCCATGGCATTCCACTCTACGCCGTACTGCTGGAGCAGTTCGATGCCGTGCATCACCTGGCGCCACGTGGGCTGCCCGCCTGCGCTGAGGCGATAGGCGTCGTGCATCGCCTCGGTGCCGTCGATGGAGATGCCGACGAGCCAGCCTTGCTCGGCAAAGAAGCGGCACCACTCGTCGTCGAGCAGCGTGCCATTGGTCTGCAGACAGTTGTCGATGTGGTAGCCCTGACGTAGGTAGGGCGCCTGGAGTTCGACGACACGGCGGTAGAAGGCGAGGGGACGCAGCAGCGGCTCGCCGCCGTGCCAGGTGAAGAGGACGTTGGGTTGCGGCTGGGCTTCGACGTACTGCTGGATGAAGAGGCGCAGCAGCTCGTCTGACATTGTGTGAGGTTGTGAGGTTGTGAGGTTGTGAGGTTTTGAGGTTGTAAGGTGTGCCTTCTCGAGGTAGTAGCAGTAGCGGCAACGGAGGTTGCAGGCGGCGCCGGCTGGCTTCGCCATGACGTAGAGGGGAGGGGAGAGGGATAGATCCATGGACGGAGCGCCTGCGGCGCGGTTGATGCGGCCAGTGGCCGCGGTTGATGCGCCTGCGGCGCGGTTAAGGGTGGTTGATGCGGCCAGTGGCCGCGGTTAAGGGAGGTTACGGGGCAGATAAGAAAGAAGGGAACCGGAGCGTGGCTCCGATTCCCTTGTATTGATGATATCAGGGGGCTGATTAGCACTGAGCGAGCTTGCCGTCTGAACCGAGGACGTTGACGATCTTGTGGATGTACATCTTCTTCATGTTGTCGCGGGCAGGGGTGAGGTACTGGCGAGGATCGAAGTGAGATGGGTTCTCAGCGAGGTGCTTGCGGATGGCAGCGGTCATGGCGAGACGTGAGTCGGAGTCGATGTTGATCTTGCAGACAGCGCTCTTGGCAGCCTGACGGAGCTGCTCCTCAGGAATACCGATGGCATCGGGCAACTTGCCGCCGTACTGGTTGATGGTGGCAACCTCCTCCTGTGGAACTGAAGAAGAGCCGTGGAGAACGATTGGGAAGCCGGGGAGCTGCTCCTCTACGCCCTTCAGTACGTCGAATGCGAGTGGTGGTGGAACGAGGATGCCCTTCTCATTGCGGGTGCACTGAGCGGGGGTGAACTTGTAGGCACCGTGAGAGGTACCGATAGAGATGGCGAGCGAATCGCAGCCGGTGCGGGTAGCGAAGTCGACAACCTCCTCAGGCTTGGTGTAGTGGCTCTCAGCAGCGCTGACCTCATCCTCTACGCCGGCGAGAACGCCGAGCTCAGCCTCGACGGTAACGTCGAACTGATGAGCGTACTCAACGACCTTCTTGGTGAGGGCGATGTTCTCCTCGTAAGGAAGTGCTGAACCGTCGATCATGACAGAAGAGAAACCAGAGTCAATGCAAGACTTGCAGGTCTCGAAGCTGTCACCGTGGTCGAGGTGAAGGACGATCTCGGGATGCTCGCAGCCGAGTTCCTTGGCATATGCAACGGCGCCCTCAGCCATGTAGCGGAGGATGGTAGGGTTGGCATACTTGCGTGCGCCCTTGGATACCTGCATGATGACAGGTGACTTGGTCTCGACGGCAGCCATGACGATGGCCTGCATCTGCTCCATGGTGTTGAAGTTGAAAGCTGGGATGGCATAGCCACCGGTGACGGCACGCTTGAACATCTCGCGGGTGTTCACAAGGCCGAGGTCTTTGTAATTTACCATAACGTTAGTGATATTTTAGGGTTGGTATGTAATATAGGTCTGTCTCTCTCGAATCTCGTCAGACGGAGGTGGGTGGGAGCTGGGCGCTTCCCGATGTCTCTGTTTGACGATGCAAAGATAGTGAATTTTGTCCGATTTTGCACAAAAAATAGTGCAAAATTGCGCATTTCAGCCCCATTTTTATGAAAATCGTAATGTAGAGTGAAAAAAAACGGCAAAAAGTTTGGAGATTTTGAAACTTTGCTGTATCTTTGCACCGCATTTCCGAGGTATTGTGGCT
>R14__coassemble_151_pt1 | contig 58689 bp, 42 predicted proteins | sample R14__metabat2_high_PE_017 | metagenome-assembled genome bin R14 | reverse complement strand
CGCCGGCAGCGATGGTGTTGTAGACCATGGTCCACTGCTGAGAGAGTGACTCATATTCCTGAGCGAACTGCTCGTAGGCAGCATCATCAGGATTGACAGCCTCCTTGATGGTGTAGGTGAGTTTGATGGTCTGGTTGGTGATGTTCGAACCGTCGCTGAAGCTGGTCATGAGCTTGAAGGCGCCGTCGTAGATCATCACGACGACCTCACCGGGAGTGGTGATGGCCTCCTCGAACTTCAGGGTAGCGAAGTTGCCGCCCATGGTCATGGTAGGCACGGGTGCCTTGTACTCCTTGCCGTTGGCATCGATGGCGATGACGCGGCTGGTGCCCTGCATCAGGATGTTGAAGTCATTGAACTTGATCTTGATTGACTCGAGCTGCTCGAGCTCGGTGCCATCCTCAGGATCGACGGTATAGGCGTAGTTCTTGGCCTCCTCGCCCACGGTGATGGTGACGGGGATGGTGAGCTCCTGGTTGTAGCCATACATAGGCGAACCAGCCTCGTCAGTGCGGGCAGGATCGTTGTAGATCTGATAGCCGAAGGTTCCGGCAGGAACGACGACATTGTACTGGCCGGCAGGAACACCCTGGAAGGAGATGTTCTGAGCGGTGAGCACGTAGTTCTCCTCGCCTGAGAAGGAGATGCCCGAAGCTACTACATTGCCCTCAGCATCGACCACCTTGACAGCGTCGGCAGAATAGGCGACGACGGGCTGCAGGTAAGAGAACTGCGAGCTGTTGGACTGGAAGTAGACGGTGATCATCTGGAGGGTCTCGACCTCAGAACTGTTGCCGCCATTGTACTTGTAGGTGATGCCCGAGATGAACTCGTCAGCATAAGTGGTAGGCTCAGTGGCAGCATTGGCTGCGATGGCCATGGCTGCGACTGCCAACAATGAGAAGATTTTCTTCATACGTTAGGATTTTGTTAGTGAATACTAGGAGTAATTGCAAATGGAATGTTCAATGGAAACATCGATTTCCGGGGACAAAGGTAAGCATTTTTTGCAAGTATTGCAAAAAATGTCATTATTTTCTGCATTTTAAGGACTAAATTTTGTCATTCATGCCGAATTTTGACACATCGGGTCAAAAAGATGGCCCCTCCGTCCCGCCAATCCGCACGACTCCGCCGCGGGGGAACAAGCGCACCGAATCGGGCAGCGAATCGGGACGGGAGATGCGCCAGGGATCGGGGCAGGCAGCAGCCCCGGAGATGCCGGAGTCCTCGAAGAGGAGCCACTGACGAGACTCCGTGCCGTCAGCGGTCTGCCCGGACGAGAGGAGCGCGCTGACCTCAGCCATAGGCAATGACAGTTCCTGCTCCGTGCCATTGATGCCCGCCACATACCATGTCGAGTCATGACGTCGCGCCATCAGGACATGATGGCCGGGATAGCCCGCGAGGAGACGCGTCTCGTCCCACACCGTAGGCAGCGAGCCCAGCATCTGCTGAACCTCCTGCGGCTGACTCAGATAGGCCGACGGGCGGTCGGCAAGGTGCAGGAGCGCCGACTCGAAGAGCACGGTCAATGCCAGTTCGTGGGCATGCGTCGTGATGTGGGGATGCTGGCTGTCGCTGAAGGTGCAGGGCGTGTAGTCCATCGACCCCACGACGCCGCGAGTGAAGGGCAGCGTAGCGTTGTGCGCCGCAGCACGCTGCGTGAGGTGCGCCTTGTTGTTGTACCACTCAGCTCCATAGACGCCCTCGGTGCTCATCAGGTGAGGATAGGTGCGCATCCAGCCACGCGGGATGGTGGCGCCATGGAAGTTGACCAGCAGATGGTGACGCGCCGCCGACTCCAGCAGGTCCTGGCAGTAGTCCATCACCGCCTCGGTGTCGCCGCCAAAGAAGTCAATCTTGACTCCCCGGACGCCATGCTCCTCGCACCAGGCGAACTCCTGCTCGCGCTTCGCGGGGTCATTGAGCCGCCACTTGGGACCGGGCGCGCCATCGATCCAGCCGCAGCAGCTGTTGTACCAGATCATGGGCTGAATGCCGCGGCTGATGGCATAGCGGAGGGCATCCTCGATGGACTGATGTCCGCGGCTGTGCTGCGGCATCTCGTCCCATTCGGCATCGATGAGCACATAGGGCAAGTGCAGAGCCACCGCCATGTCGACATACTGGGTGATGATGTCGTAGTCGCTCGACCCATGATTGTAGGCCCAGTAGATCCACGACACGACACCGGGATGCATCCAGCTGGTGTCAGCCACCTGACAGGGCTGGCTGAGGTCGGTCACCAGCGTCGACTCGGTCACCGTGGGCAGGGAGCCATGGATGAGCACGCGCCAGGGGGTGGTGTAGCCTCGTCCGACGAGGCTCTCGGTCTGGTCGGGGGCGATGCGATACTGGAGGCTGTCGACCACATAGTAGCTCGAGGCGGCATGATGGCGCTCGATATTGGCCTCCGTGAGGAGCGTGAAGGAGCCGTCGGGCGACTCGAAGAGGGCAGGCATGCCCATGTGCGTCCCCGCCTCGAGCTCAGGATTGAGCGGATAGAAGCCTTCGTAGCTGTCGCTCCACTTCATGAGCCAGCGGTTGGTGCCCGGAGCAAGTTGCAACTCGGTCTGCTCGCCCAGCAGGCGGCAGGGCTGGTCGTAACCGTCATCGAGCGTATAGCGCAGGGCGATGCCGTCGGCATATTGCCGCACCTCCAGGAGCTGGGTGTGGCCGCACGAGTCGGTCAGCACATAGCGCTGGACGGTGGCATCGTTGGTGCAATGCAGCCGCTTGCCGGTCAGCATCATGTAGTCTTCATGAATGTGAGGCAGTGCCTCGCAGCCGGCGATGTACCAGGTGGAGAGCGAGTCAGCCTCGGTCACGATGCCCAAGTGCGACAGGGTGATGCCGGATGTCAATGTCAGAGACTGTTCGAGCGGGCCGGAGCATCCGCTCAAGGCGGCAGCCATCAGCAGCATCATGGCTGCCAGGGAGGAAGGTAGGTGCGTGTTCATCGGATAATAAATCTGGGTATGTCATGCATGCTTTTGCCGTACAAATATAGCCAATTGTCCGACACAAAGCAAAAATCAGAGGCAATTCCGCAACTATTGAGCACCGAAGCAACTCACATTCTCCCCATATTGGCATTCCGGAATGACAATCCATGGACCGAAACAGCCCCCTCTTCACGTCACGCGGAGAGGGGGCCGAAGGATAATTATGATAAGAGATATTCGCCTAAGTTAGAAGCGGTAGCCGACGGTCAGGACGCCGATGCCCTGCGTGGCCTTGTTGGAGCGGTCGTCCTGCTTGTTGAGCTTGACGGTGCCTGCATTGACACGGGTCTCGAGGACGATACCGTTACGGAACTCATACGAGAGACCTACGTTGGCGGTCAGGTCGAACTTGTTGAGGTCGCCCTTCTTGTCGACGATGAGTTCTTCGTTGGACGACTTGACCAGGAAGGTGGGTGACAAGCCAGCCTTCACTGCCAGGCCCTTGCAGACATAGAAGTTGGCCATCACAGGCACGGCGACGTAGTCAGCCTTGAAGGTGTGATCCTTCAGGGTGCCCTTGTCGTACGAGAAGCCGCCCTGCAGATACTCACCGCCGACCGAAAGGCCAAACCAATTGTTGAACATATACTGGACATCAGCACCTGCTGCCACGCCATAGCGGCCACCTCCGCCATTATCGACATTGACGGCGACGCCACAGCTTCCGCCTACGTAAGGACGGACTGAGAAGGTGCCTACCTCCTGGCTGGAACGACTCTGGGCATTCATTGCGGTTACTGCTGAGAGAGCTACGATTGCGATTGCGAAAAACTTTTTCATATTCTTGATGGGGGCTCACCTGTATCGCCTCCGGGGTGATATGTCGCTGCGCGACGGTTAATGATGGTTGTTGCCGCGGTGCGGCGGTTAATGATCGGTTTTTGTCTTTTTGACGCTGCAAAGATAGCGGGTTTCGGCGACGTGGCAAACCGTTCGGCAACGTTGGCGAAATAAAAGTGGACAAAGGCTGAGATGAGCCGCAACATTGCAATCGGGCGAAAAGTGACCTGCAGGGAGGCACTTTTTGCCCGATTTGTTTGGAGAAGCCGGAAATTATCGCTATCTTTGCCGCGCCTAGAGACAAGCACAGAGGACATGAACCCCACAACCAGTCATCACCTATAAAATATAATATGAGAAGCACCTTACGCATCGCCGCCCTGCTGGCGGCATTGACCCTGACAGGACGCGCCTGGAGCCAGGCGGAACACGAACAGTCGCAGACGTACCAGTGGCCCAAGGAGGCCGACGTGGTGGAGAAGCTGCAGCAGTGGCAGGACCTGAAGTTCGGCATCCTGCTGCACTGGGGCGTCTATTCCGTAGCCGGCATGGTGGAGTCGTGGCAGATCACCAGCGAGGACTGGATCACCCCCGACACGACGCGCACCTACGAAGAGGAGAAACAATGGTACTGGGGACTGAGCCGAGAGTTCAATCCCACCCGGTTCGACCCCACCCAATGGGCACGCGTGGCACGTGAGGCGGGCATGCGCTACGTGGTCTTCACGACCAAGCATCACGACGGCTTCTGCCTCTTCGACACCCGGACGACCGACTACAAGGTGACACGCAGCGGAATGGCCGGACATCCGAAGGCGGACGTGCTGCGCTGGGTGATGGATGCCTTCCGCGACGAAGGGTTGATGCCGGGCATGTACTTCTCGAAGCCCGACTGGCATTGCCCCTACTACTGGTGGCCCGCCAAGGCGACGCCCAACCGCCTGCACAACTACCGCATCGAGGACTACCCCGAGCGCTGGGAGCGCTACAAGCAGTACGTCTACGACCAGGTGGACGAACTGATGACGGGCTACGGCCAGGTGGACATCCTGTGGCTGGACGGCGGTTGGTGCACCGCGCCACGCGAGGACATCGACCTGGGACGCATCGTCGCCAATGCCCGCCAGAAGCAGCCCGGCCTCATCGTGGTGGAGCGCGCCTGCCCCGGCATCTACGAGAACTACCAGACGCCCGAACAGAAGATACCCGACCACCAGATCACCACTCCGTGGGAGAGCTGCATCTCCCTGACGCAGGACTGGGGCTGGAACGACCACCCGCAATACAAGTCGGTGGACCGCGTCATCGGCAACCTCTGCGAAATCGTGGCCAAAGGCGGCAGCCTGCTGTTGGGCGTGGGACCTACGCCCGAAGGACTCATCGAAGAGAGCACGGTGGAGCGGCTGGAGGAGATCGGCCGATGGATGGATGCCAACGGCGAAGCCATCTATGCGACGCGCCCCACCCCTATATATAACAATGAAGCCGGGAACACATGGTTCACGGCTTCGAAGGAGGGCGACGTGGTCTATGCACTCGTGCCCCGAGATGAAGAAGATGGAATGCCTGCCCAGGTGACGTGGCAGGGCAACGTGCCCCGCAAGGGATCCAAAATCGTGGATGTGGCGACGGGGCGACGGGTGAAGTACACCGTCCGCGAGGACTGCGTGACCGTGACGCTCGATGCCAGGCAGCGGGCAGGTCACGGAGTGGCGATGAAGATTATCCCCGCAGTGCGAGAATCTCGTCGATAGTGCCAGCCTTGCGGCGGCCTACGCGGCAAGCGCCGTCCTGCGTGATCTGATAATCCTCCTCATTGCGCATGCCACCGAAGTCCTTCCATGCCTCCAGTCGGTCGTAGCAGATGAAGTCGGTGAAACGTCCGGCGGCACGCCACTGGTCGATGAGATCGGGCACGAAGTAGATACCGGGCTCGACGGTGAAGACGAAGCCAGGCTCGAGGGCACGTCCCAGACGGAGCGAAGCGAAGCCAAAGCGGGGATCCTTCTGCGCACCGCGCGGATAGCCTACGTGGACCTCACCGTAGTTCTCCATGTCGTGCACGTCCATGCCCATCATATGACCGAGGCCGTGAGGCATGAACATGGCCACAGCGCCTGCCTCGGCAGCCTCCATGGGGTCGCCCTTCATGAGGCCGAGACCCTTGAGACCCTCGGCAATGTTGGCCCAGGCAGCCACGTGGCACTCGCGGTAGGTGATGCCTGGACGGATCATCTCGGCCGCCTTGTTGTAGGTATCCATCAGGATGGCATGCACCTCACGCTGACGCTGCGAGACGGTGTTGCCGACGGGCATCGTGGTGGTGCAGTCACCGGCATAGTGCATCTCGGTCTCGGCACCGGCATCGAGCAGCAGCATCTGTCCCTCCTCGAGGCGATGGATGTAGCCGTGGTTGTGGAGCGTCTCGCCGTGGTTGGTGCAGATGGTGGGGAAGGAGAGGTAGTAGCCACGACGCTGGGCCACCTCACAGATGGCAGCGGCGATGTCCTTCTCGTGCATGCCGGGGCGGACCATGCGCATGGCGGTCTCGTGCATGTCGACGGTGATGTCGATGGCACGGGCTATCTCGGCGATCTCCTCAGGTGCCTTGTGATTGCGCATGTCGGCGAGGTTGTAGCAGAGTTCGAGGCTCGGCGTAGCGACGGGCATGCCCTGGAGGAAGGCATCGGCAGGCGACTGTGAGACGGGGCAACCGAGCAGTTCCTGCATCCACAGCAGGCTGTGGCCGCGATAAGGCGGGACGAAGTGGATGGGCTGCTGCTTGTCCATGGCGAGCTGGAGGTACTTCTGGAGCATCGCCATGGGGCGGGTCTCGGTGACGCCCACGGCAGCCGACTTCTCGGCGATGGTGGGCTGGACACCGGTCCAGATGATGTCGTCGATGGTGAGTTCGTCGCCGAAGACGATGGTCTGGTCATTGTCAATGTCGATGATGGCAGCGAGGCCCTCATAGTCGAGGCCGAAGAGATAGAGGAAGGTGGAATCCTGGCGGAATGGATAGTTATTGTCGGGATAGTTGTAGGAGGCGATGCCATTGCCCAGGAAGAGCAGCAGACCGCCACCCATGGCGCGCTGCAGACGGGCGCGACGGTCGACGTAGACTTGTTTTTCGAACATAAGCGGAAGAGGAAAAAAATTAAAAAGTTAAAGAGTTCAAAAGTTAAAGAGTTTGCCCTCGACGTCACCGGCACATTCGTCCCTAAAATCCCAGACAAATGAGAGGTAAAAATATCCCCTCGACGTCACCGGCACATTCGTCCCTAAAATCCCTAAAATCCCAAACAAAAGGACAAAGGTAAAAAGTATCCCCTCGACGTCACCGGCACATTCGTCCCTAAAATCCCTAAAATCCCCAAAATCCCTAAAATCCCTTAAGAGTGAGTCGCAGCTCAAGGCTCATAACAGCCGAGGGCAGGAGTGGCAGGACGTGCCTTGCCATCGCGGTCGAGGGGAAGGCGCTCGAGGGTGCGAGGCTCCGCCTTGCCGATGCAGGGCGACTCGGACTGGAGATGCGGATCGACGGTATAGTTGGGCAGGTCGATGAGCTGATAGAGGGGCTCTTCGGTCCAGAGAATCGAGAGGCAGTCGTCATCATCCTGGCCGGTGGTGGAGTGGAGCAGGCAGTGGTCGAGGCGATAGTTGAAGATGCTGTCCGAGGGGAAGTCCTTCGCATGATAGTAATCGGCCTTGACGTTGGGGTCCATGCCGCTGTTGCCGTAGATGATGCTGTTGGTCAAGTTGCAGCGGTAGAGCGGCGTGGAGAGGTGCCGGTACTCGATGGTCACCTTAGGTTCGCGCGCCGTGGTGTCGGGCTGGATGCGATAGTTGCGCATCACGACGTCAGCGAGGCGGAACGTCGCCCAGAAGTTGTAGTTCGCCAGCGTGCAATGCGTGATGTCGTAGGCGCCGCCCGAGAGTTCGAGGAGGGCACCGGCGGAGTTCATGAGGCACGAGTTCTCGACGATCATGTTGCCATTGATGGCATGGATCAGCGAGGAGTCGGAGTTCATGATGAGCGAGTGGCGGATGATGAGCTGCTGGTGCTCGTCGCTGAGGAAGTCGGGTCCGTAGGCATAGCGCTTGGGGTCGTCGGCAGGCGTCTGTCCCTCGTGAGGCTCCCGGAGGAAACCCGTCCAGGTGCTGTCCTGACGCAGGGTGATGCCGGTGGTCATACCGCGGACCTCAGCGTACTCCAGGAGGTTGCCCGTGCTGCCGGGATGGATGTGGATGCCATCCCACTGCGCCGACATGTCGCGATAATAGAGATTGTCGAAAATCTTGTCTGTGCGGTCGCCAATCAGCTGCACGGGCTTCTGCTGCGTGCCCTCGATATGGAGCGAACCATAGACCTCGATGCCGGCGCCGTCGTGCAGGTAGAGGGTCACGCCAGGACCGATGGTGAAGGTGATGCCCTCAGGAATGACGAGCGAACCGTAGAGCAGCTTGTCGATCTCGCCCTCCTGCCAGATGGTATCGCAGCGGAGGGTGTCGACATGAATCTCCTCGACATCGCGGGTGATGACGGAGAGCAGGACACTGCGAAGCTGACCGTTGCACTGGATGTCGACATAGTCAGTGCGGCGCACGTCACGCTCGGTCTGCCTGCCGCAGAACGATGCCTCGACGAGGACGTAGAGCGAGTCACCACGGGCAATGTGGAGGAAGTCGGAATTGGTGAACGACGTGCCCGCCATGCCATCCACGTTGATGCGGAAGATGCTGCTGTCGCCCCCACGCAGGCGGATGCTCTCGAGGACGATCTCGCCGTCGTTGTAGTTGTGGATCATCAGCTTCTGCGTGGCAGTGCTATGCCCGGTCAGCAGCACACCCAGGTTGAAGGAGTCGCTGTCGTTGAGCACGCACGTCGGCTGCGAGGCGGCATCGGTGAGGATGTCGTCGCTGCAGGCAGCCAGGCAGCAGAGCAGGCTGAGGATGAGGATATGGAGGATGCGATGCATGAGGGTGTCAGCGGGTGACGGTGAGGATGTCGTAGCCGGTGAGGTGCGCCTGGTACTGACGGAGGTGGAGGTTGTCGGCATTGGCAGGACCTGCCGTGGGAGCCGGCGAGCCGTACTGGATGGCACCGAACTCGCTCAGGCAGTTTCCGCACTGCGCCGTGAAGCAGTCCTTCAGGCCGATGGCGACGGGCTTGCCCTGCTTGAAGCAATAGGGGCAGGCGAGGTCGTAGGCATAGAAGACGTTGTCGATGGCGGCGTGGTAGAGCAGGAGGCCGCAGACGCCGATGTTGTCCGACAGCGCCGTGTACTGATTGACCAGCACCATGCCGGGCTGGGCATCCAAGTTGGGGATATCAGTCTGCCCCATGGCGGCATTGATGGTGCTGATGTTGCAGGAATAGCTGACGTTGTAGACAGGGACGGGCGACTCGACCGACTCGACATCGACGCAGGAGGAAGCGAGCAGGGAGAGGGAAATGAAAGAGGGAAGGAGTGGAAGAGGGAAAGAATTCCGAGTCATGCCTGTGTCTCCTTATTTCACCAGTCGGGCGATGGCATCGTCGACCTGCTGGAAGTGGAAGCCCGAGAGCACCTCGTCCATGAGCGAGGCAATCTCCTGGGTCATCAGGCGGCCGATGGAGCCCTCGTGGGTGTGGTGCACCTCCTTGACGGGAGTGAAGCGGCCCGCCTCGATGTCGAGGCCTACCTTCTTGTAGGCGTCGCGGAAGGGCATGCCCTCGGAGGCGAGGCGATTGACCTCCTCGACCGAGAACATCAGGTCGTAGCGTGGGTCCTCGAGGATGTGGTCATTGACCGTGATGTGCTCCATCATGAGGGTGACCATGCGCAGGATGTCCTTGAGCTCGTCGAAGGTGGGGAGGAAGACCTCCTTGATGATCTGCAGGTCACGGAAGTAGCCTGAAGGCAGGTTGTTGCAGATCATCATGATCTGCTCGGGCACCGCCTGAATCTTGTTGCACTTGGCACGCGTCAGCTCGAAGACGTCGGGGTTCTTCTTGTGCGGCATGATGGACGAGCCGGTGGTGAAGGCGTCGTGGAGCTTGATGAAGCCGAAGTTCTGCGACGAGAACATGCAGGCGTCGAAGGCGAGCTTGGCGATGGTGGCGGCGATGCCGCCCAGCGCCTGGGCGACGATGCGCTCGGTCTTACCGCGGCCCATCTGGGCATAGACGACGTTGTACGCCATCGAATCGAAGCCGAGCAGGTCAGTGGTCATCTGGCGGCGGAGCGGGAACGACGAGCCGTAGCCGGCAGCCGAGCCGAGCGGATTGCGATTGACCACACGATAGGCTGCCTGCAGCACCTGCAGGTCGTCGACGAGGCTCTCGGCATAGGCGCCGAACCAGAGGCCGAACGACGAGGGCATGGCCACCTGGAGGTGGGTATAGCCCGGCATCAGGACCTCCTTGTAGCGCTCGGACTGACGCTGCAGCATGTCGAAGAGGCGGCGGGTCTCGGTGACGATCTCCTGAATCTCGTGACGCATGTAGAGCTTGAGGTCGATGAGCACCTGGTCGTTGCGCGAACGGCCCGAATGGATCTTCTTGCCGATGTCGCCCAGCCGGCGGGTGAGCAACAGCTCGACCTGCGAGTGGACGTCCTCGATGCCCTCCTCGATCTCGAAGCGTCCGCTGACGGCATCCTGGTAGATCAGTTTCATCTCACGGAGCAGCACGTCGAGTTCCTCGCTGGTGAGGAGCCCGATGCTCTCGAGCATGGTGATGTGCGCCATCGAGCCGAGCACGTCGAAGGGTGCCAGATAGAGGTCCATCTCGCGGTCGCGACCGATGGTGTAGCGTTCAATGTCCTTGTCGACCTGAACGGATTTTTCCCAAAGCTTCATGCTATTTACAATTTGACCATTTACAATTTACAAAATTAATAGGGAATCTTGGTGAGCAAGTCGGCGAGCTGATCGGCGGCGCCGTCGAGCTTCTTGCCGACCATGGGCTTGAGGTAGAAGGGAAGGTCCACCTCGAGCGTGACGCGGCAGCGGGTCTCGTAGGGCGACTTGGGCAGGAGCTGGATCCAGAGGGTGACGTCGACGGGCGACTGGTCCGACTGGAACTTGACACACTTCATGGGTTCTTCGCGCTCGACGATGCCGATGCCGATCTGCATGCCGTTGACCTTGAAGAGAGCCGTGTCGCGGGTGAACGAGAAGTCGCTCAAGGTGATCTTGCCACCCCCCTGCTCAGCAAGCTTCGCCTTCATCGCCTCCTTCATCTCAGGGGTCATGTTGTCCTTCATCACCTGGAACTGAGCCAGGTCGCTGATGCGGTTCCACACCTGATACTGCGAGGCGTTGATGATCTTTACTTCGCTTTGATATTTGGACATGATTTGATTTGACTATTTTACAATTTGACAATTCACGGGATTTGACAATTCACAGTTTGACTATGGTCTCGACGAGCTTCGTAAAATTGCAAATTGTCAAATCGTCAAATTTTCAATTCATTTTCCCCACTCGCTCGGATTGGCACGCCACTCCTTGAGCACCTCGATGTCGGAGGGCTGGATGTAGTTGAGCTCGGCAGCCTCGGCGACGAGTTCGGTGTAGTTGGAGAGGGTGGTGAGCTCGACCTCAGCCTCGGCGAATGCCTGCTGTGCCTGAGGGAACTGATAGGTGAAGATGGCTACCATGCCGAGGACGTTGACGTTGGCGGCACGGAGGGCAGCGACAGCCTTGAGCGATGACATGCCGGTCGAGATGAGGTCCTCGACGACGACGACGTTCCATCCCTCCTGGATCTGACCCTCGATGAGGTTGCCCATGCCGTGGTCCTTGGGAGCCGAACGGACATAGACGAAGGGCACGCCGAGAGCATCGGCGACGAGAGCGCCCTGAGCAATGGCGCCAGTGGCAACGCCGGCGATGGCATCGACCTTGTCGCCATAGGTACGCTGGATGGTGTTGACCAGACCGGTCTTGATGATGGTGCGGATGTCAGGGAAGGCAAGGGTCTTGCGGTTGTCGCAATAGATGGGCGAATGCCAGCCAGAGGCCCAGGTGAAGGGATTGTTTGGCTGCAACTTGACGGCCTTGATGGCCATGAGCTTTTCGGCTACGAGACGTTCGATGGTTTTCATTGTTGTATGATGACGTTGTTTTGTTGTTTTGTTGCTTGGTTGTTTTGGTTGCTTGGTTGTTTTTGGTTGCTTCTTGCAAGGGCAAAACACTTCGGGCAGGATGCAAAGATAACGAATTTCGGGCACTTTTCGCGTGTGGGTACAAATAAAAAAATCTAAAATGGGGGAAATTATGTTTTTTCGGGGGCGAAATGGCACGTTGAGGGGACAATGCGGGAGGCATTAACCGCGGGCAAACGAGAGCGTGAGGATGCTGAGACGCACTCCGGGGACAGCCGCCAGCAAGGCATCGGCGGCGGCAGTAAGGGTGGCTCCGGTGGTGAGCACATCGTCGACGAGCAATACGTGACGCGAAGCCAGCCGCTCGGGATGGCGCACGCCGAAGGTCTCCTCCTCATGATGCAGTCGCTCATGTCCCGAGAGGCCGACCTGCGAGGTGGTATAGCGCCGCTTGTAGAGGCAACGGGTCTCGATGGGCAGATGCCACTCCTCGTGCAGCGCCTCGGCAATGGCGACTGCCTGGTTGTAGCCACGGCGCAACAGGCGCAGGGTGTGGAGCGGAATGGGGACGATGAGGTCGATGTCGTAAGGCCAGGCTGGCGTGCGAGTGGTGCCCTCCTCGAGGGGATCGACAGTGCCTGACAGCGGATTCATCAACGGGTCCTGTGCGGCAAGCTCGAGTTCACGGACAAAGAGCCGCGTGAACTCTGTATTGAGCCAAGGACGACCGGCATACTTCGCCTGACGGACGATACCACTGACCGGGGCATCGTGATCGTAGTAGCAGAAGGAGGTGGCATGCTCGAAGGGGAACCTGCCAAACAGCCGGTTCTCGACCTCGTTGTGCGGCGCCTCGGCATGGACGCGCGGCAGCAGCGGCAGGCAACGCAGGCACACACCCTCCTCCTGCGGCAGCATCGGGCGGTCGCAGATGGGGCAACGGCGGGGGAGGAAGAGATTGAACAAATTAAAAGCTATAAGTTAAAAATCGAGAGCACGGGAGATGACGGACGTCTCGAAGCCACGCTGAGCAGCGAAACGGAAGAGCTTGGCTCGGTCGTTGGGCGTGAGCGGATCGGACAAGGTGCGTCGCTTGCTGGCGAGCAGTTCCCTGCAGGTCTCGAGATACTCGTCAGGGTCGATTTTATCTTCCAGGGCAATGTCGATGAGCGAGTCGTCGATTCCCTTGGCTCTCAGGGCATAGCTGATCTTGATGCGGCCCCAGTGTTCGAAGCGGAACTTGTCGCCTACAAAGGCATGGGCATAGCGCTCGGCACTGAGGAAATGCTCGTCAGTGAGGTACTGGACGAGGCGCTCGGCATCGTCCTCGTCGAGGCCCCAGGCGAGCGCCTTCTCGTAGATGTCCTTGGGCGCCTTCTCGCTCTGCGAACAGAGCGCGGCTGCCTTGTTAAGTATCTGGTCGTAAGTCATCCGGGAGAGTTAAATGGAGAGTTATAAGTCGAAAGTTGAGAGTTATAAGTCAAAAGTCGAAAGTCAAAGATTGAAGGCGCGCACCATGCGGTCACGGCCATTGATGTCCTGCCGGAGCTCCACGTCAGCATAGCCGAGCGAGGCAAGCAGGGCACACGTCTCGCGTCCGTAGGCGGCATTGATCTCGAAATAGAGTTCGCCGCCGGGATGGAGATGACGACGGCCGAAACGGGCAATGGCACGATAGAAAAGCAATGGGTCGTCATCGGGGACGAAGAGCGCACCATCGGGCTCGTACTGGAACACATTACGCGACATCTCGCTGGCTTCGCGACGGCAGATGTAGGGCGGATTGCTGACGATGAGGTCGAACGCCGCGCCATCGAGCGATGACAGTTCCGATGCCATGACATCGGTTGCTCCAGGCTCCGGCTCGCCGTCAGCGGCATCTGCCTCTGCAAGGATATCACATTGAACGAATTGCACATTGTCGATGCCCTGACGGCGCGCATTGCGACGCGCCACGTCGAGGGCTGCCACGGAGATGTCGACAGCCAACACCTCCGCACCGCCGATGAGTCGGGCCAGCGAGAGGGCGATGCATCCCGAACCGGTGCCGATGTCGCAGATGCGAGTGAATCCGCCCTCGGCAGTATCGATGCCTGCTGTCGATGAGGCGACGCTGTCAGCATGCCGCTTCCTGTTCCGGGCCGACGTCACGATCCAGTCCACCAGTTCGGCGGTCTCGGGGCGTGGGATGAGCACGTCGGGTGTCACCTCGAAGCGAGCCCCACAGAACCACTCGTAGCCGAGCGCCTGCTGGACGGGTACCCCATGACGCAACTGCTGCGCCATCTGCAGCAACCGTTCACGCTGCTCGTCCGGCAGCACACGATCCGGATGCAGTATGCGGTCGGCCCGCGTGATGCCGCAGACCTCCTCGAGCAGGAGGTCGCAGATGGCACGCACCTCGCGGTCATCGTAGAGGGGCTCCTCCCCCACCGACGCCGTCGGGAGCGCCCCAGTACCCTCTGGCACCATGCCCGATGCGGCAACGCGCCGACGGGGCTCAGCAAGCGCCTCGCGTATTATTTTAATGGTGTTTTGCATGGCGCAAAGTTACGTATTTTTTGCGAGAAATTGGCACAAAAAGGTGTCATAAAACCTAAAAAAAATGTATTTCCGCCCTATTTTCACATAAAATATTCTAATTCTACACCTAAAAATGCCCGACTTTGAAGAAAAAACACTAAATTTGCGCACGATTTTTGGTATAAAAACGACGTATGAAACTTTCTCAGCATATCTCAGGTCTGACCGCTGCGGTTATGTTCGCACTCTGCCTCACCTCCTGCTTTGACAGCAACGAGTCCGAGACGGTGGTGACCAATTACTACAACGCCATCGTGACCTCCTTTTCGCTCTCGGACAACACAAATGTCTGCAGCGACCTTTCGGGCTACAGCTTCACCATCGACAACTACGGCGTGAGCGATGACTCGATCCATCGCCTCTTCCCCGACGACGGCATCATCTTCAATCCCGACTCCCTGCCCATAGGTTCCATTCCGGATTCCATCAAGGTGACGGTCTCCTACTCGTCGCCCGACAGCGTCTACTTCCAGCTCTTCGACAGGGATGGCTCACTGGGGCAATACAGTCCCTACAGCAGCGACTCGGCGCTCTATTTCGCCTCACACCCCGACTGCCGGCTGACGGTCGTCGCCTATGGCGGCACGCGCAAGGTCTATCACGTCAAGGTCAACGTACATAAGGTGGCCAGCGACACCATCGTCTGGCACGACTACACCGAGGAACTCTGGAGAGACATCGACCTCACCGACCAGCGCACAGACACGCTGGGCGACATGCTCTGCTGGTACCTCGAGGAGCAGGGCCGCTGCGACAAGGTGAGCACCAACAGCAAGACGCAACCCGGTGACTGGAGCGAGCTCCAGGACGTCGTCGTGGCCGATGGCGAACTGCTCGACCTCACGACGCTCTACAACTGGCACGATGCGCTCTATGCCGTCGGCAAGAACTACGGTCAGCTGCTGACCTCGACCGACGGCGTCAACTGGACCATTGCCTGCCAGGCGCAGACCTTCCAGGCAATCCTGGGCAACCAATACCGTACGCAGGACGTCTACGGCTGCTGGAACAGCGACTCGCTCAATGCCATCGTCCGAGTGGACGGCGTCTATCGTTTTGCGGTATCCGCTGATGCCCGCCACTGGAATGTAGAGCAGGAGGTTCCTGCCAACTTCCCGGTCTCGGGCTTCACCCGCCCCATCTGGACGGCAGCGCGCAGCAACTACGGCAACCTGACCTCTCGCCTCTACATCACCGGTGGCCACACCGCTTCGGGAGCACTCACCTCCAGCACCTGGTCATGCGACGGCTGGGACGACACCCAGCGCGGCGTCAACTGGGCAGAGTTCCCGCAGGATGAACTGCCTCCGCTCTATGGCGCCTCGATCCTCGAGTACACCATCGACAGCGACTATCCCAAGACCTTCTGGCTGCTCCAGCCCGGCATCACCGAGGCGGGCACCGTCCCGACCAATTCACTCTACAGCAAGATCTACACCACCTTGTACTATTCGCAGGACAATGGTGTAAGCTGGCATCGACTGAGCCGCTACTACACGCAGTACAGCGACAACGTCCCTGTCGGACAGGTGTCATGCAGTTCGGCATTCCTCAACCCCAAGAACTACCAGATGTACTTCTTCGGCGGCCGCCGCAACGACGGCACGTTCAAGACCTCGGTATGGGGCGGTACGCTCAACTCGCTCACCTTCAAAAAGACCCGATAAGATGAAGCTGCTGAGGAGGCTCTGCTCCCTGTGTCTCTTCCTCGCCTGGGCAACGCTCACGGTCAATGCGCAGGAGAAGGAGTACATGTACGAGGTCGGCGCCGGCTTCGGCGCCAGCTGGGGCTACGGCGACGTCAACGCCTCCCGGGTGGTCTACAGTCCGTCGCTTGCATACGGATTGCTCTACCGCTACAACCTCAACCTCCGCTGGGCACTCGCAGCCGAGGCTCAGTGTGCGGGGCTCAGCGGCGACACGCGCGACTTCGACTATGCGTTCCCCGGCGAAGGTTGCTCCTACAGCCTGCACTTCTGGCAACTGGCGATCCGTCCTGAGATTCACTTCTGGAACTATGGCTGGGGCAGCGACTACCGCGAGAAGCGACGCTACACCCCCTTCCTCACACTGGGTCTCTCGGCGGGTATGATCACCGGTGGCGACGACGGCTCGAGCTTCGCGCTGGGAATACCGATGGGCGGCGGCTTCAAGTTCAAGTTGGCCAAACGCTGGAATGCCCAGATCACTGCCCTCTTCACCAAGACCTTCAGCGACAGGTTGGACGGATTCAAGGACCCCGAGGGCATCAAGACCAGCGCCCTGGTGGGCAACGACTGGATGGCATGCCTCCAGCTCGGCATCACCTTCGACTTCGGCGAGCGGTGCATCGAGTGTCACAATCAGCACAATCAGGCACGCTGAAGCAAGAAGGTCCTCTCCCCCCATCTCCCCCTCTCTTGAGAGGGAAGAGTTTATTGACAAAGAAATAACAATTGACAGAATAATGGCAAAACTGGAAGAAATAGATAAGTCACGCTCCCCCCAATCGGTCGCCATCATCATGGACGGCAACGGCCGCTGGGCACGTCAGCGCGGCATGGACCGCACCGAGGGACACAAGGCAGGAGTGGATTCGCTGCACGACACCATCGAGGCTGCCAAGTGGGCAGGCGTCAGGAACCTGACCGTCTATGCCTTCTCGACCGAGAACTGGAACCGCCCCCAGCAGGAGGTGGATGCGCTGATGAACCTCATCGCCTATGCCGTGGAGCTCGAGACCGCCGACATGGTCAAGAAGGGCGTCCGCCTCGGCATGATAGGCGACTTCAGCCGCGTGCCTGAGTTTGCGATGAAGAAGCTGCGCTGGAGCATCGAGCAGACCCGGGACTGCCAGGACATCAACTTCTACATTGCCCTCAGCTACAGCAGCCGCTGGGAGATCACCGACACGGTGCGCCGCCTGGCGCAGCAGTGCGTCGATGGCACGCTGAAGCCTGCCCAGATTACCGACCAGCTGATCAGCGACAGCCTCGTCACCGCCCAGGTGGGCTATCCCGAACCGGACCTGCTGATCCGCACCGGCGGCGAGCAGCGCATCTCGAACTTCCTGCTCTGGCAGATCTCCTACTCCGAGCTCTACTTCACCGATGTGCTCTGGCCCGACTTCCATCACGAGCAGTTCTACGATGCCATCGTCGACTACCAGTCACGTGAGCGCCGCTTCGGCAAGACCTCTGCGCAGGTACAGGCCGAACAGCAGCATTGACCTCCGCAATGATATTGCCCCATTGAAAAGGAATATACACATTATTATATATTAATGATACGTAAAATCACGATGATGCTCCTCCTGGTGATGGCGTATGCCACTACCTCACTGGCGCAGGAGCTCCCCACCGACACCATCTTCAATCCCACGGTGAACCACACCGCCCAGACCGCCAAGAAGTACACCATCCGTGGCATCGAGGTCACAGGTGCCGACAACTACGAAGACTACGTCCTCATCGGCTTCTCGGGTCTCTCCATCGGCCAGCAGATCTCCGTGCCTGGCGATGAGGTGACCAATGCCATCAAGCGCTTCTGGCGCCAGGGTCTCTTCAGCGACGTACGCATCACCCTCGAGAAGGTCTATGGCGAAGACTGCTGGCTCAAGATTGCCCTGACGCCACGTCCACGCATCGCCAACATCGAGTACGACGGCGTCAAGAAGTCCGAACGTGAGGACCTCGACGTACAGATCGGCGTGGCCAAAGGCAGCCAGGTAACCCCCAACATCATCGACCGTGCCAAGACCATCATCAAGCGCTACTATGACGGCAAGGGCTATCAGAATGCCGACGTCGACATCTACCAGCAGGACGATACCCTGCTGAAGAACATGGTCAACCTGACCATCTACGTCGACAAGCACGAGAAGGTCAAGATCAAGAACCTCTGGATCAATGGCCTCGCCACCTGGGACAGCATCGGTCACAGTCACATCTTCCCGCTCAAGAAGAAGTACATGACCTACCGCAAGGCAAATGCCGCGATGAAGAAGACCAATGCCGTGAACAAGTGGTACAACATGTTCCGCGCCAAGAAGTTCGTCCCTGAGCTCTACAAGGAGGACAAGCAGAACCTCATCAAGAAGTTCCAGGAACTGGGCTATCGCGATGCCCGCATCGTCAGCGACAAGCAGGAGCGCTACGACAACCGCCACATCAACCTCACGATCAATGTCGAGGAGGGTCAGAAGTACTACATCCGCCACATGTCGGTGGTCGGCAATACCGTCGAACCTGAGGATAAGCTATTGGCCTACCTGCAGCTGCAGAAGGGCGACGTCTACAACCAGACCAAGATCGACAAGCGCATCAATACCGACGAGGACGGCATCGGCACGCTCTACATGGACCAGGGCTACCTCTTCTTCCGCATGGATCCCATCGAGGTCAACATCGAGAAGGACTCGGTCGACCTCGAGTTCCGCGTCGTCGAGGGTCCTCCGGCACACATCAACAAGGTAGTGATCAACGGCAACGACCGCCTCTACGAGCACGTCATCCGTCGTGAGCTGCGCACCCGTCCGGGCGACCTCTTCTCCAAGACCGACCTGATCCGTTCGGCACGTGAGCTGGCACAGACCGGACACTTCGACCCCGAGAAGATGAACCCACGTCCTGTGCCCAATACCGATGACGGCACCGTCGACATCATCTACGACCTCGAGTCGAAGGCCAACGACCAGGTGGAGTTCTCGCTCGGCTGGGGCTCAACGGGCCTCATCGGCCGCGTGTCGCTCAAGTTGACCAACATCTCGATGAAGGACCTCTTCCACCCCAAGCGCTACCACGGCATCTATCCGTCGGGCGAGGGCGAGACGTTCACCCTCTCCGTGCAGACCAATGCGCAGTACTATCAGTCGTACTCCGTCTCCTACCAGAACCCCTGGTTCGGTGGCAAGCGTCCCAACTCGCTCAACCTCTCGCTCTACTACTCGCGTCAGTCGGATATCAACTCGAAGTACTACAGCAGCACCTATTATAATAATTACTACAACAATTATTATGGAGGCTACGGCTATGGCTACGGCAGCTACTACGGTGGCTACGGCAACTACGGCTACGGCAACTCGTCGAGCTACGAATATGCCATTGACCCCGACAAGTCCATCCAGATGATCGGCGCCTCGCTCGGCTTCGGCAAGCGCCTCAACTGGCCTGACGACTACTTCCAGCTGCAGGCTTTGCTCAACTACCACGTCTACATCCTCAAGGACTGGCAGTACTTCCCTGTCTCGAACGGCACCAGCAACAGCCTCTCCGTCGAGGCCATCCTGTCGCGTTCGTCCATCGACAATCCCTACTACACCCGCCGCGGTTCCACCTTCACCCTCGACGTCGAGCTGGCTCCTCCCTACTCGCTCTTCGAGGACAGTGAGAAGCTCGCCAGCGAGGAGAAGTACTCGCAGGACAAGATGAAGTGGCTGGAGTTCTGGAAGGTCAAATTCTCGACCAAGACCTTCACCCCCATCGTCGGCAACACCCGCACGCTCGTCTTCCACACCCGTTCGGACTTCGGCTTCCTGGGTCACTACAACCCCAACAAGGTCAGCCCCTTCAACAGCTACTACATGGGCGGTGACGGCAACTCGTACTACTCGTCGAGCTACATCACCGAGTACATCCCGCTGCGTGGCTACGAGAACGGCTCCCTCACCTCGAGCTACAGCGACGTAGCCACCTGCTACGCCCGCCTCGTCGCCGAGCTCCGATATCCCTTCATGCTCGAGTCGTCATCGACCATCTATGGTCTCATCTTCGCCGAGGCAGGTAATGCCTGGACCGACATCAAGTACTTCAACCCCTTCTCGCTGAAGCGTTCGCTGGGTGCTGGTGTCCGCATCTTCCTCCCGATGATCGGCATGCTCGGCATCGACTGGGGCTACGGCTTCGACAACACCTTCGGCTCGTCAAGCAACTCCGGCTCGAACTTCCACTTCGTCATCGGTCAAGAGTTCTGATGTGTTGATGTGTTGATATGTTAATGAGTTAGGGGGGGCGGCACGGGAGGCATCAAGGCATTGCCTTTTAAACCTCTGGCGCCGAACCTCGTCTAAAAAGCAAAAATAACCCCTCAAAAAACTTTTGCTATTATGAAAAAGATCATCATTGTATGCGTCGTTGCCCTCTTGGGCTCTGTCAATGCCTTCGCCCAGAAGTATGCACTCATCGACATGGACTACATCCTGAAGCAGATTCCTCAGTACGAGATGGCGAACGAGCAGCTCGACCAGATCTCGAAGCGCTGGCAGTCCGAAGTGGAGACGCTCGCTGCCGAAGCCGAGCAGATGTACAAGCAATATCAGGCCGACATGGTCTATCTGACCCAGGACCAGAAGAACCAGCGCGAGAACGACATCCTCGCCAAGGAGAAGGAGGTGCAGGACCTGCGGCTCAAGTATTTCGGCCCCGAGGGCGAACTCTATCAGAAGCGCAATGCCCTGGTAGGCCACATCCAGGACGACATCTACAATGCGGTCAAGGAGATTGCCGAGAAGAACAGCTTCACCATGGTCATCGACCGTGCCTCCGCTGAGAGCATCATCTACGCCAGCCCCCGCATCGACATCTCGAAGGAGGTGCTCCAGAAGATGGGCTATTAACCCCGCCAATATAATCAACTAATCATATTACAACACGTATCCCAAAAAATTTATGTTCAAGAAAATCATTGTAGCAGCCATCGTTGCACTCGCAACCCTCAGCTCGTATGCACAGATCGCCATCAAGATTGGCACCGTTAACCTCGACGAAGTAATGCAGGCCATGCCTGAGACCTCCGTCCTCGAGAAGGAGCTTGCCAACAAGACCACCACTTTCCAGACCACTGCCAAGTCCATGCAGGACGAGTTCCAGACCAAGTACCAGGCTTACGTCGAGCAACACGACTCGCTCGATGAGCTGACCCTCAGCGTCCGCGAGGACGAGCTCCGCAGCCTCCAGCAGCGCGCCGAGCAGTATCAGCAGGCCTCCTACCAGCAGATTCAGCAGTACCGTGAGCAGCAGCTCGCCATGATCAACGAGAAGCTCCTCAAGGCCATGCGTGCCGTCGCCGAGCGCGATCAGTACACCGCTGTCTTCCCCACCAACGATGCCTTCTACTTCTCGCCCACGCAGACCACTGACATCACTGCCAAGGTCAAGACCGAGCTGGGCATCAAGTAAGTTCCGACGATGAACCGCACATTCCGCACAGCCCTCGCCACGCTCCTGACCCTCGTCCTTCTCTGCATCAGCCAGCAGGCATCAGCACAGAAGTTCGGCTCCATCGACATGGAGCAGGTCTACGCCATGATGCCCGAGAGCCAGACTGTCGAAGAGGAGCTCCACCAGTTGCAGGCCGCCTACGACGACGAGATCGAGAAGATGGGCGAAGAGTATCAGCAGAAGGTCAGCGACTTCGTCAGCGTCCAGCAGAGCCTCGACCCCAACATCGCCGAGGCGCGTGCCCAGGAGATCGAGCAGCTTCAGCAGCGCATCCAGCAGTTCCGCGAGCGTGCCGCGCAGACCCTGCGCGACCAGCGTCAGCAGAAGACCGCCCCCATCGTCGAACGTGTGGCACGCGCCATCCAGAAGGTGGGCGAAAGCTATGGCTTCACCTACATCTTCGACCTCAAGCAGTCGGGCATCCTCTTCTGCTCGCCCTCGCAGAGCGAAGACGTCCTCCCGCTCGTCAAGGCCGAACTGGGTCTCTGAACCAGTTCAGAGAGGTCCATCAGACATCCCAACCCACAAGGCTCCGGCTGCGTAACGTCGCAGTCGGAGCCTTGTGGGTCATGATCTATCCAAGACACGCCTTACAGAGACAACAAGAGAACCGCCCCTGAGCCTCTCTCTGTGCAGAGATGACCTTGGGGGCGGTTCACAGTGTCTTGTTTAGTCTGAAAACTAACCGTTCGTCAGCTTACTCAGCAACGACCGAGTCAGCGCAGCAAGAGTCAGCGCAGCAAGAGTCAGCGCAGAGCGAATCAACAGCCTCTACTACCTCCTCAACTACCTCCTCAGCAGCCTCAGCGGGCTCCTGAGCAGCCTTGTTACCACATGATGCGAAGCTAACTGCAACGAGAACACCTGCGAAAAGAACCAATTTCTTCATTTTAGTAAAATTTTTTTTGATTTGTTTATTGTTTTGTTTAATACCTTCTGATTTGCACAACGCTGAGAACTTCGGGTGGGCGGCTTCCAGCGGGAGGTGTGCGCCATCGATAACATTCTTTTTGTTTTTGCGGTGCAAAGATAAGGAGTTTTTACATTTATTGGTCAAATTTTCCTCAAAATTATTAGATTTTGGCAGAAAATAAACATCAAACCGCCTCATTTGCTAACTATGGGTTTAAAAATGCACAGCCGAAGATTCTTAAAACGGGGCGGCGACACAATAAACTGTGACTTTGCGCGTTATTATTATGACGTGCGCCCCAAGGGGGTGCATGCCGACAACTGATATACGTAATCAACAGCACGCTCCACGCGACACACCGATATGCAGCCCTCCCTCCGACCGACCGTCCTGCTGCTGCTCAGCCTCCTTATGGGGCTGACGGCCGCCACCGCCTCTGCCCAAAGGCAGAAGGTCAAGAACCTCCCCTACTACGACACGCGCCTGCTCCACTGGGGCTTCTGCCTCGGCATGGACCTGCCCGACATCACCTTCACCCATACCGGATCAGCGGAGGGCGAGGGCTGGTGGGCCTCCACTACGCAGGCGAGCCCCGCCTTCCGCGTCGGCTTGATGGGCGACCTTGCCATCACGCAGCATCTCAACGTCCGCGTCAGCCCCATGCTGCTCTTCCAGCAGCGCAATGTCACCTTCAGTCGCACGCTCGCCGACGCCAGCCGCGAGGAGGTGGTACAGCAGCTCAAGACCACCTACATCGAGGTGCCTGTCAGCCTCAAGGTCTCCACCCGCCGCATCAACAACTACCGCCCCTACCTGGTGGCGGGTGCGCAGGTCGATCTCGACATGAATCATGAGAAGGAGACCCCCATCGTCTTCCGCCGCCTGGACGTCGGGCTCCACATCGGCATGGGGTGCGATGTCTATCTGCCCTTCTTCAAGCTGGCTCCCGAGCTGAGGCTCCACTGGGGTCTGCTCGACATGATCGACCACGAGCGCGCCACCCTCCAGGACGAGACGATGCGCCCCTACACCGATGCCATCCGCTCGGCGCACAACAAGGGCATCTCGCTCGTCTTCTGGTTCGAGTGACCGTGGGGCATCGTCCTGGCCAGGGCTGGATGCCCACTGGGTGGTAGGGGTATCGCCCCCTTATTTCCGTGGGGTAGTGGCGCCTGATGTGGCATCAGCCTGCTCGGTAGCTGCCTGGGGCTGCTCGACGATGTCGACCTTGTAGCCGATCTTCCCGAATGCCTTGACGTAGTCCTCCACCTTCGCCTTGTCGGCATCGAAGGTGATCACCACGCGCTGCTCGGCGAGTTCGGTCGTGATGGCCTTGGTGCCCTTCACGAAGCGGATGTTGGTCTTGATCTTCTTCTCACAGTTCTGGCAGGTCATCTTGGGCGTAGTGGTAACCACCATCGTCCGGATGTCCTTGGCGCTGGCGCCGATAGCCAATGCGGCCATCAGCACGATTGCATGGATTCTCTTCATATTACTGTATTTTTTAGGGTTTGTATGGATGGGCAATGTCTGCCGCCGCTTCCGCCACCGGCAGGTCCGGCTTTTTTTTGGGGGGGGCTATCTGACGATGACGCTGCCTGCCGTGCGGTCATAGACGCGGCGACCGAGGAGGTCGTAGTAGAGGACTGGAGCAGCGTCGGCAGGGAGCTGGCGGATGGCATCGTCATGAGGTGCAGCGAGCAGGAGCGACTCCGAGCGTCCCGACTCGCCCAGGTCATAGACCACGGTGACGGCGCAGCAGAGCGTATCGGCGTCTCGCAGCAAGGCGACAGGGACTTGCAGCTCGCAGTTCGTAGCTGAGATGAGTTCGCTGTTCAGGCGCTGATAGCTTCCCTGCAGTGCATAGACGTTGTAGCCCAGAATCTCGGCATCCTGCACGCCCGCAGCTTCGTAAGTGAAGTCATCGACCAGAAGGCCGAGCATCAGCTGGGAGGTGATGTGGCGTATACCTGCATAGCGGGTGCCTTCGGGGAGCTCCACTTCGTAGTAGGTCCACTCGCTGTCGACTTCCTCATAGCCGTCACCATACTGCACGAACGACTCGAGCTCCGCGTCGGTAGTGCTGTACCAGAGCTGGAACTGCTCATCACCATAGTAAGCCGTAGCCGAACGCACCCAGAAGCCAATGGTCTGCGCACGTCCCGACAACTCGGGCGTCACGAGCCAGTTGTCGTTGGCTCCATCGGCATCATGGAATGCCACCATCACCTGTTCACCCGAATGAGGCCGCCAGGTGGGCGAATTGTCGATATCGAGACCTGCCTCACGCGGACGGAAGCAGATAAATGCCTGTGGCTCGCCTGCATGAGGATAGTCACAGAAGTTGCGGATGCTGTACGTGGAGGTACCGCCATCGACATCATAGAGGGTCCAGTCGCCCAGATTTTCAATCTCGAAGGCATCGTAGTCCTCGAAACCATCGGTGAGCGTTTGCAATGGCTCAGAAGCAGGGTCGGGTGCCGTCCAACTGAGCGAAACCATGCCCGAAGCGGCGTCGTAGCTGCCTGTGAGGTCAGCAACGGTAGGTAGGACTGGTTGACGAACGATGAGTTCAGCGAGGTCTGACGTACGGTTGTTGCCAGGCTCCTCGTCGGCATCATAAAGGAGGTCGAGATAGAGCTGGGTCGTATCAGACCACGAGGCATCGGGAGTGAATTGCAGGAGGCAGGTGACCGTATTGCCAGGAGCCAAGCGAGGTAACCACGAAGAGCCGGCATCCAGGCGAGCCACTTCCAAGCCGTGGCGGGTGCTATCTCGCAGAACGACGGCATATCCCTCAGCGGCCAGGTTACCGAGATTGGTAATGTCAGCTGTTGCCCAGCCTTGTGAACCCATCTTGACACGATGCTGCACCTGCAGGCCACTGACGCTGAGATTGCAGTCAACGTCATTGCGCAATGTGATGGCATCGACATAGTGGCTGAAGGTACCGCTGACGCTATGCGCCACGAAGCCAAGGATGACATAATCGGCGGAGAGGCAGCCGTCGAGCGAGAGGGTCTGGCTGATCCATTGCTCGTGGTCATAGCCACTGTAATCGAGACGGCCTACGGTGCTGAAGCCCGTGAGATCGGTGGTGGAGACCTGAACCTCGAGCCAATCAGTGGCAGAGGGGGTGACATAAGCTTGATAACTGAGCTGTAGGTGCGATGCACCGCGAACGTTGACCTTGCCGAGCGAGAGGCGGGCACTCTGGCCAGCTGCCGTAGGCGCAAAGCGTGCAGCACCACCATCGCCGTCGGCAGGATTGTAGGTGTCGAGGCTCCACTGGGCGCCATTCACCTCACTATTGGACATCAGCCCAGTAGTGACGGCACCACCTGCGAACGACTCGGTGAAGGGCAGGGTGAATGGGGTGCCCAGCAGGACACTGCCCGATGTGGCGGGCTCGCCGATGCCTGCCGATGTGGCGGCACGAACCAGGTAATTGAGCTCCTGCTGTGCTCCGGTGAGCCATTGTGCCGGCTCCGGATCAAGGTAGTGGAACTGCTGACGCTGGGCATCATACTCAATCGCCTTCTGATAAGCGAGGACGTAGGTGCTGTCGATGCTGCGGATGACGCTGTAGGAGACATCGGCAGCAGGCACCTCGGCATCGTGTTCGCCTATAACGGGGACAGGACTCCACCAGATATCGGCACCCTCAGCCGTGATGCTGAGTTGAACCTCAGGCGAAGGCAATGGGATGTCGATGCCTTCCCAGGGCTTATGTATCTCATCTCCCACAACGAGATGCACATCGCTGATCCAAAGCTCCATCATGTCGGCATCGGAGCAGGCATAGAAACCGAAACTGTAGTCTCCATCCTGAGGCACACGCAGCACTACCATCTCCTCCCGCATCGACTGCCAGTCGACGTCGGTCGGCTCTACGAGGATATCGGTCATTGCCGAAACGTCCTGACCAGGGCCCATGGCAACGGCATAGCGTTCGGGGTAGACGCTACGACGGGCACGTACGCTATAGATAAGGGTGTAGCAAGTGTCAGCTCGCAAGTTGAAACGGGGAGTGAGGAGCCAGTCATCGCCATCGTCAGTGGCGCTGTACTTATAATAGGCGACATGGTTGGTAGAAGACCATGCCCAGGTGTGATCATCATCATTAGCATCGACGATGGTGAAGAGCGAGAAGTCGTCCTCCGTATCGAAACTGAAGCTATGCGGAGCCTCGAGCGGGGCGCCGAAGACAACACCGGACGACGAGGCTGTGACGCCCTCGGTAGTGCCTGAGAAAACGGTGACGTCATAGGAGATGCGACAGAGAGCATCGAGCGACAGTTCTTCGGTGAAACTGGTCTGGCTGATGCCATCGGCTACGACCACGCCTTCTGGCTGACGGACGATACGATAGCAAAGACTGGCGGCATCGACCCATCCTCCATGCTGTCCCTCGGTGGGAGCAGACCAAGAGAGGTGAGCCGTAAAGTCGCCCTCACGACTGAGCTCGAGATCACCGACAGCGATAGGCTGATCGACACCTGCCCAGAAGGAGAGTGTCTGGCGGGGACCATCGCCTGCCCAATCGGAAACATAGGCAGTGACGGACTGCTGTCCGACTGCAGGTAGAACGACCTCCTCACTGAAAGAGGCGCCTGGCATGACAGCCGTGAGAGTGCGCACCTCCTGATCGCCCACCAGCAGATGGAGCACAAGGGCGGTAGTATCGGCGAGGGGCTCGCCATCGTAGCGGGTGACGGAAATCGTACCGGAGACTGAGGCACGAAGCTGGTCCTGGATTGCCTGCACCCGTAGGTCGCTGATGGCTGCGGGAGCCTGGTCGGCTGCCTCGGGCTCGGGAATCCAGATGCCGACATACTCCTCATTGTGAGCGAAGTCAAAAAGTTTGGTGGCCAGTCCGGTATCAAGGCTGACCTGATAGAGTGAAGCACTCTCATCTGCATGAACCGCTGCCCAATAGAAGATGCCGGTACGGGGATCGATGGCAGCAGACTGGCTGAAGTCGGAAACCTGGATTCCGGTCATACCGATAGGAGTGAATGCACCGGTCTGCTTGTCGATGCGGACCAGGGTACCTGTGGCATCGATGCCGTAGAGTTCGCCTGTCGATGAAGCAGCGATGCAACAAAGGTAGTTACTGATATCGGCGACGACGCGAGTGTAGCCGCTCTGTATGTTGTACTGCGAGAGAGCATAGCCAGTTCCTTCCTCATTATAGCCACAGCCGTAGATGGAACCAGTAGTGGCATCGTAGGTGAGGTCGGAAGCGGTGTTGGCAACGTCCTGAAACTCGGTCTCACTGACCTTGGTCCAAGTGCGTGCATCGAAGAGTCGATAGATGGCCCAATAGTAACCCATCATGTAGCCAATGTCGTAGATGCCGTAATAGTCGCCGGCACGGACTGCGCCTGCCACTCCATTGATTTCGCTGTTGATGGCGATGGCAGTGGCTTCAGGGGCAGAGCCATCTGACTGAGCCTGGGCTGGGAAACTGTAGATACCGACAGGGCGGTCGGAGGTGGTCCAATGACTGGCGTCAATGAGGTTGCCATATATGGTAGGCACATAGTCGGCTGCTTGAGCAGAGACGGCAAGTGCCAGAAGGACGGCAGGAAGGAGAATATGTCGCATCTTGTTTCAGATAATGACTGATTACTAAAAGTTCTTATAGAAGACTATACGACCGTCACGAATCACGAGCCCTTCAGGCGAGTCCGAGCGCTGGCCGAACAGATTGTAAACGGATGGCGAATCAAGGGTATCAGCAGGCAACTGATGGATGGCAGATGCCTGACCCGCAGGAACGCTGACGGCGTTCCAGACCTGACATGCCATGACATTGCTGGCGCTGTAGGAGCTGACGAAGGCGACGACGGAGAGCCGGCTGGCGTCCCAGCTGGAGCCAAGGGTGAAAGTGTAGTCGGACTCGAAGGTGCCGTCATCTCCCCAGGCTATCTCCTGGCCCCAGGTACCGGTGGCGGTGGCGCGGAACACATTCTCATGATAGCCGGTGGAGAGACCAGAATAGTCAGACTGCTGCTGCATGTGGATGTGGTTCTCCTTGACCCAGACGTTGATACGGGGCAATGGACAAAGATCGCTGAATCCGGGATAAGGTTGCACACGGACGTGCAGGGAAAGCCTCCCCCCTTCGACCTTCGACTCTGTAATCCAAAGGCGGACAAAGGCGGGCTCGTCAGCTGCTTCGCAAAGCCAACTGCTGACGCCTGCCACGTTATTGATGTGACCGACAGGACCTTCATCGCCAGAATGACCAGCAAAGTAGGTACGGTCAATCATCATGGCAGGAGCATAGGTGGAATTGCCCCCATAGAAGTAGGTATAGCTCGATGCTTCACTGGTGGTGAGCCAGTCGGTGCCGTAGCCCGCATGATGGCAGACCCAGATGATACGATCAGCGAGTCCTGTGCCTTCGACCGACTGATGGATGCAATTGATGCCTGCTGGACAGTTGCCACATGACTCGGTGGTGAACTCCTCGAGTAGCAAGGTGCGCTGACAGCCCTGAAGGTAAGTATAGACCTGAAGTTGCTGTTCGTTGTTGCTCATGTCCTCGTCGTCATACCCAGGCAGCTGAAGCTGAAGAGTGATGGCATTATTGCCATCAGCCAGTGCGTCGGAAGGAAGTTGAAGGCTGACATTGACCGACTCTCCGTAGGGTACCTGATCAGAGAATGACAGGATACCCTCAGCATCGCCCGTTCCTGTAATGCGATAGGCGACATCGAAGCCTGGGAGTGTCTGCAGCGCAAGATTACGAACGGTGCAATTCACCTCGATAGGATTGCCGACCTGTACCTTGGGATGAGCGAGCGTTGCCTCACGAAGCTCACCGTTCCATTGTGGCAGGGAACTTCCCTGGAGGACAGCCTCGATGGCAAGCGAACCATAGCCTTTGCTGGAATGATCGGTCCACATGCCTCCCTTGCCCACCCAGCAACCATTGGCATTGGTGGGTCCTGCAAATGAAATGACCGAAAGCTTGGTGCTCTGCGTATAGGAGAAGCCGAACCAAAGCTCGGTCTGGGTAGGGATGTCGAAGGGGGTTGCGAAAGTGAGTTCATTCCAGCCCACCTGAGGCTGGTCGAGGATGGCTTCGACGAGGTTGGTCCCTTTCTGGCTGGAGCGCACCCAGGCAGTGATCTGTTGCGGCAGAGTGGCGACTTCGGGCAGGCCACAACGAAGCGCAGTGACCTGATTGCCGACATAGGCAGCGAGGTCCTCCTCCGGGAAGCGGATAGCGAGGTCGATCGTGCCAGAGCCAGAGCGGCTGATGATGGTGCCGCCATTCTCGTCATCGGCAATCATGCCTTCGCAATAGCCGAGGCGAAGCGACTGCGCCGATAACTGCACGAAAGCCGCTGCGTAGAGGAGGAGCGTAAAAAGTAGTCGAGTCATAAATGTAAATAGAGTGCCGGCACGATTAGGTGCCAGCACTGTGAATGAGATTGGGCAAATGGTTTATTTGATAATCACCTTGTTGCCACCAACGATGAGGAGACCCTGCTGACGGTCAGCCTTCTGGCCCTGCAGGTTATAGATAGGCTGAGAGGTGAAAGCTGAGCGAAGAGCAGAAAGAGCGGTGGGCGTGCCGAGGATAATCTGGATAGGCTCCTTGATCTCACCGATGGTTTCGGTGATTGGCTCCCAAGTGGTCTCGTCATAGCCAGTGGTAGCGACGAGCTCGATGCTGGTGATGTCGACTACATAGTAGCTGTCCTGCGAGAAGGTACTCTCGACATAGGCGCCCTTGGATGCCTTGTAGCTGCCCATGATGGACTCACCCTGCACGCCGTCACAGGTAATGGTATAGGTGATGACGTAGTTGTTCTGTCGGCTGGTGGCTGCAGTCTGGTCCTCGAACTCGGGGAAGGTGAGGTGAATCAAGCCATTGTCATAAACGGTTGAGAGGTCGATGGTGGGAGCGCCAAGCGAAGGAACCTCAGCGACAGGTTCCTCTCCGAGAGTAATTTGGATAGGCTCCTTGAGTTCGCCGATGGTCTCAGTGATAGGCTCCCAGGTAGTCTCATCGTAACCGGTGGTGGCGACGAGTTCGATGCTGGTGATGTCGATGACATAATAGCTTTCCTGCGAGAAGGTGCTCTCTACATAAGCGCCCTTGGATGCCTTATAGCTACCCTGGATAAGTTCGCCCTGCACACCATCGCAAGTGATGGTGTAGGCAATGTTGTAGTTGTTGCTGCGGCTGGTGGCTGCCGTCTGGTCAGCGTACTCGGGGAAGGTGAGATGGATTAGACCCTGCTCGTAGGCAGCGGAGGTGTCGATGGTGGGATTGCCGAGCGAAGCAATGGCATCGTCAGCAGCCATGGCGGAAATAGTGGCGGCAGCGCAAAGGGCTGCACAAAGGGAGAAGAGCTTCTTCATACGCGCAAAGAATTAAGAATTATAAATTAGTTATTGAGAAAACGAATCCTCTCGATAGAAGAATTTGACGCTGCAAAAATAAGGAAAATTATTGAAATGACCAAATAATCAGAGCAGAATTTTGCAAAAAAGCTAAAATTCTGCTCCAATGAAGAAGTTTCGCGCAAGTTCAGTGCCGAATCGGTTCACGATGCCACCTCACAACCTCATAACCTCACAACCTCACCTCACAATACGGTACATCAGCGAGACGGGCGTGCCATCGGAAGTAATGCCTTCAGCACGGAGCGTGTAGGTGGTATGCACATCAGCGGGGAGCGGCAGATCGACCGTAATGCGACCCTCGGGACCCGAGCAGACGGCGGGATTCCAGTAGCGCGTGCGACGGATGCCCGGCAGGATCTGGCAGTTGGGGTAATAGTGCGGACGGAGCGTGCCGAGCGGATAATGGCAATAGTAGGGATAGTAGGTCAGCAGGTCACGGTCGCTGAGGAACCTGAGGCGGACGATGGGCGAATCGGGGAACTCCCGACTGGGCAGGACACGCTGCGCCGTGGCGGGCAGTAGCACCTCGAGGCGGTCCAGCAACTGGATGGGATAGTCGAGGGCAGGCATCACGGGAGCCCCCGCCTCGTCATGACGCAGCGCCTCCTCACGATCGCCGACGACGAAGCGCACAGGCACCGCGCCGTGACGCTTCGGCGAATAGTAAGCCATCTGCCCCTGCAGGCTGAAGCCAGAGAGACGCTGGAGGCACTGAGCCACCGAAGTGAAGAGGAGCCCGTCGCAACGGTCGAGGTCGGCAAAGGTATAGACGTGGTCGGCATTGGCCGTGAAGCGGTCGTACTCGCCAGAGAGGATGAACTGAACGAACTGCTGCTCCCGGCTGGGGACAGCCTGCGCCCGCACCGACACCTCATCGAGCATGATGACGGAGTCGGCATCCGTCATGGGGCGCGGCGTGCCCGCATCGACATAGAGCGGACGGGCATCAAGCCCCGCATAGGGAGCGATGCCCGTGGGCAGGAAGAGCCCCCCGAAGCGGACCTGCTCACAGAGCCGCTGCCGGGCATCATGAGGGAGGGCGACGATCAGCGTGCCCTCGGTGACGTCGACATCGCGCAGGGCGAAGCGCCCCTCACCATCGGCCGTGGCATGCCACAGTCGACAGGTGCGGGCATCGAAGACCTCCACCTCGGCGGCACGCTGGGGACGCCCTCCGTCGAGCACCTGACCCCTGAGCGCGGCATGCCGCTCGGGCTGCAGCTGCGGCTGGACATACTCCCTGGCGCGCTGCATCTGGGCGAGGGTAAAGAGGTCGGGCACGCGCGGCAGCATCCGGGCGAGGGTGAGCGTGGTGTCGACGGGGGCTACCTGGTCGTCAGTGACCGACACGGCAAGCCACACGCCGGCAGGCGCCTCGAAGCTGTAGCGCGTCAGGGAGTCGCCACCGCTGACGACAGGCGCCACCACCCCGCCGGCTTCGGGAGTCAGCAGGGGCAGCAGGGCAGGGCGATGGTCGTAGAGGCTGCGCGGCACGTAGCCCGCAGCCGCCGCGGTGCGCGCGATGACGTGCAGGGGCTTGCGGAAGAGGCACTCATCGGCCATATTGCCCATGTAGTAAGTGTGGGCGGCGAGGGTGTAGTCGCCAGGTCGGAGCTGGCGCGGAATGGGCAGCCAGCCGACGAAACGACCCTCTGCCTCACGCACCTTGACGACCTGCCGCAGGCTGTCGTCGCAGAGCTGGACGTAGAGGTAGCGGCTACCGAGGCTGCTGCGCCCCAGCGTGGCGCCATCGACCACCCATCCACGGAACCAGAGGGTGTCGCCGGGATGATAGAGCTCGGCATCGGTCATGAGGTGGCACTTCTCCTGCGGGAAGATGCCGCGCTGCATCATGAGGCGGTACGCGGGCGTACCGTAGTCGGTGCCGAGCGTGTCGGCCTGCTGCGCCCAGCCGAGGAGGCAGGACGCGAGGAGGAGCAACAGAGTGAGTGCGCTCGGCTGGATGGGACTATTGGACAATTTACGATTTGACTATTTTACAATTTGACTATTTGCGATTCATAGGGCGACATCCCCGGGCGGGAAAAAAGAGAGCGCCCAGCGAACTGGTCGCTGAGCGCATGTGTCGCTGCTGGTCCTCTGACTGAGGGGGACGCGCACACAGGAGACCCTTACTTGACGACCCTGCGGTCGCGGATGCGGGCTGCCTTGCCGGTGAGGTTGCGGAGATAATAGAGCTTGGCGCGGCGAACCTTGCCACACTTGTTGACCTCTACACCCTCTATGAAGGGCGACTCCATGGGGAAAATACGCTCTACACCTACGCCGTCGGAAATCTTGCGTACGGTGAAACGCTTCTTGGTACCATGTCCGCTGATGCGGATCACAACGCCTCGGTACTGCTGGATACGCTCCTTGTTACCCTCCTTGATCTTGTAGGATACGGTGACCGTATCGCCGCTCTGGAATGCGGGAAGCTCCTTGCCTGTGGCAAATGCCTCCTCAGCAATCTTCATCAAATCTGCCATAATGTGACTGAATTTAATTAAGTGGTTGGAATGTTGATAATGATGGATGGTCCGGAGAGGCGTAACAGGTAGCGTTCCCTGACATAGGCCTCGGGGGCCGGCTCTGGCCCAGCACCGGGTAATTGGACAATTGGACAATTGGACAATTTGACAATTGGACAATTTACAATTTACCGTTGGCTGCAAAACTGGCGGAAAGCGGGTGCAAAGATACGAAATTTAATTCATAATTCATAATTCATAATTCATAATTTTGGCGTAAAGGGTGAAAAAAATGTCGAAGTACCAAGGTTTTGGCACTTCGACATTTAAATTATCAGGCAGGTCGGGGGCTTAGAGCACGCTGACGATCTCGGCGGTGTCGGTGGCGATCATGAGCTCCTCGTCGGTAGGAACGACGGCGACGGTGACCTTCGAGTCGGCAGCGGAGATGATGGCCTCGTCACCATGGACGGTGGCGTTCTTGGCCTCATCGAGCTTGATGCCGAGGAACTCCATGTTCTGGAGCACCTGCTGACGGACGTAGACGTGGTTCTCGCCTACACCACCTGTGAATGCGATGGCATCGACGCCACCCATGGCAGCGGCATACGAGCCGATGTACTTCTTGATGCGATAGGCATAGACGTCGAGCGCCATCTTGGCATTCTCGTCGCCCTCCTCCATCTTGGCCTGGGCATCGCGCATGTCGGGGCAGCCACAGAGGCCCAGCATGCCGGATTTCTTGTTGAGCATGGTGTCCATCTGAGCGGGGGTCATGCCCTCCTTCTCCATCATGAAGGTGACGGCGGCGGCATCGATGTCGCCCGAGCGGGTGCCCATAACGAGACCCTCGAGTGGGGTGAGACCCATGGAGGTGTCGACGCACTTGCCATTGACCACAGCCGACATCGAAGCGCCATTGCCGACGTGAGCGACGATGATCTTGGAGTTGTTGGGATCAAGACCGAGGTACTCGATGGTGCGCTTTGAGACGAAGCGGTGGGAGGTGCCGTGGAAACCATAGCGACGGACGCCCCACTTGTCGAACATCTCACGTGGGATGGCGTACATGTAGGCCTTGGGTGGCATGGTCTGATGGAAGGCGGTGTCGAAGACGGCTACCTGAGGCACCTTAGGCATGAGCTCCCTGACGGCCATGATACCCTTGAGGTTGGCGGGGTTGTGCAGTGGGCCGAGAACAGCGCACTCCTTGATGACCTCGATGACCTCGTCGGTGACGAGGCAGGACTTGGTGACCTTCATGGCTCCGTGGAGCACGCGATGACCGACGGCTTCGATCTCGTCAGCCGACTTGAGGACGCCATACTTGGGGTTGAGCAGGTGCTCAGAGAAGACGAACTGCACGGCAGCGGTGTGCTCGAGCATGAAGTGCTCGACGATGACCTTCTTGCCATTGGGATCGGTGAGCTTGAGGAACGAGTCGGGCAGACCGATCTTCTCGACGCCACCCTGGGCGATGACCTCCTTGCCATCGAATACCTTATACTTGAGCGAAGATGAACCGCAGTTCAGAACAAGAATCTTCATATTTACAATTTGACTATTTACAATTTACAATTTAGTTGGCTGCTGCACGCTCCTTGGCGCCGATGGACTGGTTGCAGGTGACGACGATGGTCTGATAGACCTCATCGACGCTGCAGCCGCGGCTGAGGTCATTGACTGGCTTGGCGATGCCCTGGAGGATTGGGCCGACTGCGGTGCCGCCAGTGAGACGCTGGACGAGCTTGTAGCAGATGTTGCCTACTTCGAGGGTGGGGAAGACGAGGGTGTTGCAGTGACCGGCTACGGTGCTGCCCTTGGCCTTGCTGGCACCTACAGCAGGAACGATGGCGGCATCGGCCTGCAGTTCGCCGTCAATCTGCAGTTCAGGACGGAGCTCCTTGGCTACTGCAGTGGCCTCGACGACCTTGTCGACCATCTCGTGCTTGGCAGAGCCCTTGGTCGAGAAGGAGAGCATGCCGACGACGGGGGTCTCGATGCCGGCGATGTCATGAGCGGTGTCGGCGGTGCAGACAGCGATTTGGCCGAGCTGCTTGGCATCAGGATTAGGAGTGACGGCGCAGTCAGCGAAGACCATGATGCCATCCTTGCCGTAAGCCTTGGCTGCCTCGTTGGTCATGATCATGATGAAGGCGCCCGAGACGCAGGTGATGCCGGGGGCGGTCTTGATGATCTGGAGAGCTGGACGGAGCACGTCACCGGTGGTGTTGCGGGCGCCGGCTACCTGACCGTCAGCTTCGCCTGACTTGATGATGAGGGTGCCGAGGTAGAGAGGATCCTTGACGAGCTCGGCTGCCTTCTCGGGGGTCATGCCCTTCTTCTCACGAAGCTTGAAGAGGAGGTCGGCGTACTCAGCTGCCTTGGGGTTGTTGAGAGGCTCAACGATGGTGGCCTTGTCGATGTTCTTGAGATTGTACTGGGCTGCCAGATCCATGATCTCGGCCTTGGGGCCGATGAGGATGATGTCAGCTACGCCGTCGCCGAGGATGCGGTCAGCGGCCTGGATGGTACGGGGTTCGGTGCCCTCTGCGAGGACGATGCGCTGCTTATTGCTCTTGGCCTTAGCAACGAGTTGATCCATTAATGCCATAGTGGTGGGGATGTTTTTAGATTTATGAGTTAGTGATGAAATTGGACAATTTGACTATTTGACCATTTGACAATTTACTATTGGACAATTTACCATTTCCGACGTAGCGCGAAGCCAATGGTACATGGCAAATGGAAAATTGTACATGGTAAATGGTACATAAACTGCAGTGCAAAGATAACATACTTTGGGGAGATAAACAAAAAAAGTGGCAAAAAATTGCGATTTTTGCCACTTTTTAGTATTGTTTTGCTCTTTTTTGACCTATTCCGGGTCAATTTTCGACTCTAAAGAATCGGCCAACGCGTGCCAAAGTGCGTCGTCGGGGATGGGAGCGACGAGCGTCACTTCCTGCTTCGAGACGGGATGCACGAAGACTGCACGACGCGAATGGAGCGCGATGCCGCCATCGGGATTGGAGCGCGGCGCGCCGTATTTGAGGTCGCCCTTGATGACTAGCCCGATGTGCGAGAGCTGACAGCGTATCTGATGATGCCGACCTGTGTAGAGCTGCACCTCGAGGAGTGCATAGCGCTCGGTCGCGGAGAGGACCCGGTAGTGAAGACGTGCCTCCTGCGGCTTCGGGTTCCTGCGCGCGGCCTCTTCACGGGTGTCGTAGGCATAACTCCGGTTCTGCTGCTCGTTGCGCACCAGATAATGGGTGAGGTCCTGCTCGAGGGGAATGCCGGCAGCGGCGAACTGCTCGAGGACGGACATCTTCTTCCACCCTTCCTCAGTCACACCAGACATGCGGGGCATGAGTGGCGCCACGATGCACCAGTAGGTCTTGTGGACCTCGCCGGTGGCGAACATACGGTTAAGCCGCTCGAGGGCTTTGGAGGTCTTGGCGAAGAGGACGATGCCCGTGGTGGGGCGGTCGAGTCGGTGGGTCACACCCAGAAAGACATTGCCCGGCTTGTGGTCACGCTCCTTGATGAAGCGCTTCAGCGTCTCGGGCAACGGCTCGTCGCCGGTCCGGTCGGCCTGCACGATCTCGTGACAGGTCTTCGAGACGGCGAGGATGTGATTGTCTTCGTAGATGAGCTGCACGGCTTACATGTTCATGCCGCCATCGATCTGGATGACCTGACCGCTGACGTAGCTCGACATGTCGCTGGCGAGGAAGAGGCAGACGTTGGCAATGTCCTCGGTCTGACCGCCACGACGCAGCGGGATCTTCTTCATCCACTCGTCGCGCACGGCCTGAGGAAGCTGGGCGGTCATGGCAGTCTCGATGAAGCCGGGAGCAACGGCATTGGCGCGGATACCCTTGGGACCCATCTCCTGGGCGATGGACTTGGCAAGGGCTATCATGCCAGCCTTCGAGGCAGAGTAGTTGCACTGGCCGGCATTGCCATGGACGCCGACGACCGACGACATGTTGATGATCGAGCCGCCCCTCTGACGCATCATGATGGGGGTGCAGGCATGGATGAAGTTGAAAGCCGACTTGAGGTTGACGTTGATGACGGCATCCCACTGAGCCTCGGTCATGCGCAGCATCAGGCCATCCTTGGTGATACCGGCATTGTTGACCAGAATGTCGATGCGGCCGAAGTCCTCCTTGATCTTGGCGACGACCTGCTCGGTCTCGGCGAAGTCGGCGGCGTTCGAAGCATAACCGATGCACTTGACGCCCAGAGCGGCAATCTCCTCGGCAGCACGGTTGATGTTGGCCATGTGCTCTTCATTGAGGGCAAGGTCGGTGAATGCAATATTGCAGCCTTCGGCAGCAAACTTGTGGGCAATGGCATTGCCAATGCCACGGGCAGCACCCGTGATGAGTGCTACTTTTCCTTCGAGAAGTTTCATATTTGTATATATATTATTTAAAATGTGTATAACCACGATTGGTATGAGGCCGGACGATACCGAAGAAGATCATCTTGAAGATGCACTCCCGCAGCCTGGCAGTGGGGACACCCAGCGCGGTGAACTGACCGCGGATGTTGGGCAGATCGAGGCCTCGCAGGGCATAATGGATGGTGACGGCGACGACCGACGCATTGTCGATGTCGAAGATGCCCTCGTCGAGTCCCTGCTGCAGGATGCTGCGGAGGATGCTGAGCTCGCGTACGTCGAGCCGGCGACGGGCATGCTCGAGCTGGACGACGTCGCGGAAGAACTCTGCCTTGAGCGAGCCGTTGCGGATCACCGTGTTGCGCACCTGATCCATGCGGCAGATGATGTAGCGCTTGAGCTTCTCGTCGGCGGGGATTTCGAGCGGGACGATTTCGTCGATGGCATCGATGATGTGACTCATCTCGCTGTTGATGACGGCGAGGAAGATCTCCGACTTGGACTTGAAGTAGGTATAGAGCGTACGCCGGCCTTTGCCCGACTGTGAGGCGATTTCGTTCATCGTCGTGTTGTCGAAGCCCTTGGAGGCGAACAGCTGTCGTGCCACCTCGATCAGTTCCTGTTTGGTGTTGGCGCTCATTATTTCGAATCAGAGCAAATTGCTCACTTTATTAATTTGTGTGCAAAAGTACACAATATATTTCAAAGTTGTGCAATTGGGGACAAAAAATCGCGTAAATTGTTTATTTTTTATGCTCAAAAACATAAAAATGCAATTTATAGTGTAAAAAATTGCACTATTTTGCCCAAAAATTTGGAGAGTTCGAATCTTTGTATTATCTTTGCAACGACAAAAAGCGACTTTCCGTCGGCCTTAGTCCCTTGAACAAACCTAATAACACCCGATAATCTAATCTGTATGAGCTATCTGAAGTTTGACAAGACACTGCTCACAAACCTCGAGCAATCTCTTGACATCGAGTACCTCCGTACCAACAAGAGTGGCGCCTACTCGAGCACGTCGGTAACAGGATGCAACACCCGCAAGTATCATGGCTTGCTGGTAGTTCCTATCCCCGAGCTCGACAACGACAACCACGTACTGCTCTCTTCTCTCGACGAGACCGTGATTCAGCATGGTGCAGAGTTCAATCTCGGTATCCACAAGTATGAGGGCGACACCTTCGCCCCTCGTGGACACAAGTACATTCGCGAGTTCAACTGCGAGACCATCTCGACCAACACCTACCGTGTGGGTGGCGTCATCCTGACGCGCGAGAGTTTCCTGGTCCTCAACGAACCACGCGTCATCATCCGCTACACCTTGGTGGATGCTCACAGCGAGACCACACTGAAGCTCCGTCCTCAGTTGGCCTTCCGTAACGTTAACGAGCTCACCCAGCGCAACAACCAGGTGAACTACAACACCGTCGACGTCGAAAACGGCATCGGCACCTGCCTCTATGCAGGTTATCCTACCCTCTACATGCAGCTCTCAAAGGAGAACCAGTGGCACAGTCATCCTGACTGGAACATTGGCGTGGAGTATCCTCGCGAGCAGGTCCGCGGCTACGGCTACAAGGAGGACCTCTTCATGCCTGGCTACTTCGAGTTCCAGATCAAGAAGGGCGAGAGTGTGATCTTCTCTGCAGGTCTGACTCCCGCCAAGACCAATGGCCTGAAGGCGCTCTTCACCCGCGAGCTGAAGCTCCGCACCACGCGCGACAGCTTCTTCAACTGCCTGAAGATCTCCGCCACCAGCAACATCATCGAGCGCAACGGCAAGGATTACATCATCGCCGGCTATCCCTGGTTCAAGGTCCGCGGTCGCGACCAGTTCATCGCCGCTCCTGGCTCGACCCTCTGCATCGGCGACGAAGCTGAGTTCCACAAGGTGATGGCAAGCGGCATCGAGGCACTCGAGGCTTACATGGCCGACGGCACCACCGAGGGCGTCATCCAGGAGATTGACTGCCCCGACATCCCACTCTGGGCCGTATGGGCCGTCCAGCAGTATGCACAGAAGGTCGGCGCCGAGAAGGCTGCCGAGAAGTACGGCGACTTCGTCGAGAAGGTGCTCAACTACATCATCGACGGCGCCTCTGCCCTCGAGCTCCGCGAGAACGGTCTCGTCTGGATTGACGCTGCCGGCAAGGCTGTGACCTGGATGAACGCCACCGAGTTCGGTCGTCCTATCACCTACCGCACGGGCTATATCGTAGAGTTCAACGCGCTCTGGTACAATGCCGTGAAGTTCATGATCGAACTGCTCAATGTCAATGCCGAGAAGAACGCTACCAAGATTGAGGCTTACGACCTGCTGGCCGAGAAGTACGAGGCCAACTTCAAGCCTACCTTCACCACTCCGACCGGCTACCTCTACGACTACGTCACCGACGACTTCAAGTCAGCCGACGTCCGCCCGAACCAGCTCTTCGCCATCGGTCTGCCTTACACCCCAATGACCAAGCCCGAGCGCAAGGCTGCCCTCGACATGGTCACCAAGGAACTGCTTACTCCCAAGGGCATCCGCTCATTGACCCCCACCGCCGGCCTCTACCGTCCTTACTACTGGGGCAATGTCAGCCAGCGCAACGCGGCCTATCACAATGGCGCCTGCTGGCCCTGGCTGCTCGGCATCTACACCCAGGCTTATCTCTCCGTCTTCACCCGTTCGGGTGTCTCGTTCATCAAGCGTCGTCTGATGGCCTACGAGGAGGAGATGGGCAAGCACTGCATCGGCACCGTAGCCGAGGTCTACGACGGCAACCCGCCCTTCTACGGACACGGTGCCCAGTCGCTCTCGATCAACCAGGCTGAGATCCTCCGCGCCATGGAGGTCATCAACGACTACGTGCCCGAGGCCGACCTCAGAAAGTAAGTTCTTAAATCGTAAAATTGTAAATAGTCAAATTGTCAAATATGAAAGCTCTCTATTTCTCTTGGGAGTTCCCGCCTCACGCATTGGGAGGTCTGGCACCTGCCACGTTCGGTATCGTACGCGGCGTGCATCACACGGGCGAATGCGACATCGACCTCGTCCTGCCTCATCCACAGGGCGATGAGACGACTGAATTCTGCCATATCATCAGCGCCAGCAATACTCCTGTCGTCTGGAAGGACGTCGACTGGGAGACCGTCAAGAAGCGCACAGGCTATGTGACCAAGGATCCTCAGGAGTACTACGACATGCGTAACCACATCTACGCAGACTTCAACCACCTCCACACCAACGACCTCGGCTGCATCGAGTTCTCGGGCAAGTATCCCAAGAACCTGCTGGAGGAGATCAACAACTACTCCATCGTCGCTGGCGTCATCGCCCGCACCCAGATGGACAAGGGCGGATTCGACGTCATCCACGCTCATGACTGGCTGACCTTCCCTGCCGGCATCCATGCCAAGCAGGTCACCGGCAAACCACTCGTCATCCACGTGCACGCTACCGAGTACGACCGCTGCCGCGGCGTCGTCGATCCAGGCGACCCCACCTACCAGATTGAGCTCGACGGCATGAACCATGCTGACCAGATCCAGTGCGTATCTGAGCTGACCCGCCAGATTGTCATCAACTTCTACCATCAGGATCCCGCCAAGTGCGTTGCCATGTACAACGCCGTAGAACCTATGTCACAGGAGGTACTTGACATGGAGGCCAAGCGTGGCACCGATGAGAAGGTGATCCTCTACCTGGGCCGTATCACCGCCCAGAAGGGCTGCGAGTTCTTCGTCGAGGCTGCTGCCAAGTGCCTCGCCAAGGCTCCCAATGCCCGTGTCGTGATGGCTGGTAGCGGCGACCTGATGGAGGCAATGATCCACCTGGTAGCCCAGAAGGGTCTGTCCGACCGCTTCCACTTCCCTGGCTTCCTGCGTGGCAAGCAGGTCTACGAGATGTTCAAGGTATCGGACGTCTACGTCATGCCTTCCGTCTCCGAGCCGTTTGGCATCTCGCCTCTCGAGGCCATGCAGTGCGGCGTGCCCGCCATCATCTCCAAGCAGTCGGGCTGCGGTGCCATCATGGACTACTGCTTCAAGTACGACTACTGGGACATCGACGGCATGGCTGACGCCATGTACTCGCTCATCACCTATCCCGCCCTCCACAAGTTCATGCAGGAGAAGGGCCGCGATGAGGTCAATCAGATCACTTGGGAGAAGGTCGGCCGCCGCGTGGTCGATGCTTACAAGAAGGTCTTAGGCTGGTCCTAATGACAGCGACTGGCACATAAATATTTTTTAAGTAATCCGTAATTAGTAATTCGTAATTTCATTAAATATATGAAAACTGTTAGTTTGCTGTTTGAGATCCATCAGCCATTCCGTCTGAAGAAGTATCGCTTCTATGACATCGGTGCCGACCACTACTACTATGACGACTATGCCAACGAGGAGATCCTGAAGCGTCTGGCTTACCAGAGCTACATCCCCGCTGCCAAGATGCTGCTCGAAATGATCGAGGCTTCTGAGAAGCAGTTCAAGGTCGCCCTCTGCATCTCGGGTGTTGCCATGGAGCAGTTCGAGATGTACTGCCCTGAGTTCCTCGACTGCGTCCGCGAACTGGTTGCCACCGGTTGCTGCGAGCTCTGCTGCGAGACCTACTCTCACTGCCTCTCGAGCCTGATGGATGCTGAGGACTTCAAGATCCAGACCGAACTCCAGAAGAAGATCATCTACGAGACCTTCAAGTACGATGCCAAGACCTTCGTCAACACGGGTCTCATCTACAACGACGAGATCGGTGCCGAAATCGCTGCCATGGGCTTCAAGGGCATCATCACCGAGGGCACCAAGCACGTCCTCGGCTGGAAGTCGCCCAACTACGTCTACTCCACCGCTGCCAAGCGCGACGTGGGCCTGATGTTCCGCAACACCAAGTTCTCTGAGGACATCTGCCTCAACTTCCAGAATGGTCTCGACGCTGGCCAGTACATGAGCTGGATCGCCGACTCACCTGCTGACGAGAAGGTCTACTGCATCGCCATGAACTTCGACGTCATCGGTGGCATGAACCCCGAGTCGACCGGCATCTTCAACTTCTTCAAGGCTCTGCCTTACTTCGCTGCCCAGAAGGATATCCGCTTCGCTACTCCTGCCGAGTGCTGGGAGAACATCTCTCCCGTCGACGTTGCCAACGTCGGTCACCCCATCTCATGGGACGGCTTTGACAAGGACGTCAGCACCTGGATGGGCAACGACCTCCAGAACGAGGCTCTCCGCGCCATCTACTCCATCTCCGAGCGTCTGCACATGTCCAACAACGAGGTGCTCCGTCAAGACTTCGCTTACCTCCTCTCGGCCGACCACTTCAAGTTCATGTCGACCAAGATGGGCGCTTACGTTCCATTCTCTCCCTATGATTCCAGCTTCGATGCCTTCACCAACTACATGAACATCGTCAGCGACATCCAGATTCGCCTGAAGCAGGAATTCCCCGAGGAGGTCGAGAACGAGGAGCTCAACCCACTGCTCAAGCAGATTGAGCAGCAGGGCAAGGAGATCGAGCGTCTGCAGGCTGCCCTCGACAAGGCCGAGAAGAAGCTCGCTGCCGAGAAGAAGCCAGCTGAGAAGAAGGCCGCTGCCGAGAAGAAGCCAGCCGCCAAGAAGCCCGCTGCCAAGAAGGCCGCCAAGAAGGAGGAATAAGCCAAGTCCTACTCCCCTTTCTTAGTGCCTCCTGACACTGAATCTATAACCAAATGGGATGCGGCACTAGCCGTCATCCCATTTGGCGTATATTACTATCCTACTCCCTGACACACACAATACCACCAAACCTTGCACCGCACGTTATGACTAAAGCACTCGCCACACTATCCATCACCGCACTGATAGCACTCGGTGCGCTCACATCCTCACCGCTTCAAGCCAAGGTGAAGCTCCACAGCATCGGCGACTCCACCATGCAGACCTACGACGAATCATCGACCGACAAGCGCGGCTGGTGCCAAATGCTGCAGCAGTTCTTCGACTCAGACTTCATCCAGGTCAACAACCGCGGCAAGTCGGGTGCCTCCAGCAAGTCATTCTATCTCGAGAGCGCCTATTGGCCCACCATGGTCGCACAGACCTCCACCTCGACCACTATCGAAGAGGGCGACTACGTCATCATCCAATTTGCCCACAATGACGAGAAGAACGGCGGCGCCGACGGTGACACCGTCAAGGCATACTACAACTACATCGGCGATGCCGCCACCGCATCGACCACCGACTACCGCGGCACTACCGCCTATGGCACGTTCAAGGGCTTCATCCGCGCCTTCATCGACGAGACCAAGGCACGTGGCGGCAAGCCTATCATCGTCACCCCCATCTGCCGCAAGTACTTCAGCGGCACGTCTGCCATCCGCCGCAATGGCCGCCACGATCTCGGCGATTCATTCACCATCTGCGACGGGCAGACATTGACCACCGGGCACAGCGTCGCTGCCTCCGACCACACCTACGACTACACGCAGTCGCTCATCGACGTGGCTGCCGAATACGAGGACGTCCCCGTCATCGACCTCACCCAGCTTACCGCGGACATGTACGTCAGCTACGGCGAAGCCTTCTGCACGGCCAACCTCTTCTGCACCGACGACTCCACCCATCCTGCCAGCATGGGTGCCACACTCATCGCTCGTGCTTTTGCTCAAGCGGTCAAGAACGGCGACAACCAGATTACCAAGGCACAGAACTATGACGCCTCGCACAAGGCGCAGTCTGATGCCATCCTCACCGAACTTGCCGAACACGTCATCGTGTCGAACGAGATTTCGTTCAATCCCCAGTCCGGCGACCTGGGCCGTGCCTATAGCGGACAGACGTTGACCAAGGAGTTCAACGTCTCGGCTTTCGGACTGGCTCAGGAGAGCGGCACCGTCACTTTCCAGACCACCGGCGACTTCCTGGTGAGCACCGACAAGCAGCAATTCGCCACCACTGCCCAGGCCGACTACACCGGCTCCACACTCATCACCACCATCTACGTTCAGGCCACACTCAGCGGCACAGGCACCATCACCGGCACGCTCACAGCCAGCGACGGCGAACATCAGAAGACGCTCGACCTCTCCGCCGAAGTGATATCGCTCAGCGGAGACACTGAGGAGTGCAGCGTCCTCTGGGCAATGAACGGAGGCAATGCAGCCGTCACCGAGGGCGCCATCCAGGCGCTCGACCAGCGCTGGAGTGAGATGTATGCCAAGGACTACAACAACATCAACAAGGCTGCCATCTGGCCCGAGGAGAGCGGCTACGACGCCAGCCGCAAGACCCAGCGCAACTGCATCGTGGGCGATGCCTGGCCTGCAGGCGAGATTGACGAGGTCTCCACCCGCTACATCCAGCTCGGCGTCAAGGCACCCGAGCAGACCGTCATCAACGTCGATCGCATCTCGATGTACCTGGCAGGTGCCGGAGGCTCTGGCATGCGCTGCAAGGTTTACTATTCGCTCGATTCGCTCTTCTCCGCTCCCGTCCAGATTGCCGAGTTCACCTCCATGGCGGGCAACACCGCCTACCTCGTCAGCCAGGAGGTGGTCGAGAGCATCGAGGATGGCCAGGAACTATACCTCCGTATCTACCCTTGGTACAATGGCGCAGCCACTGGCAAGAGCATTGCCCTCGCCGATGTCTGCATCCATGGCTGGGCGTCCTCAGCCGACCAGAGCGTGACCATCGAGGGCAGCACCGTGACATGGCCCTTCCACAGCGGCACTGACGACCAAGAGCCCGAATACGACCCGTTCGAAGCTTCGGCCTACTTCACATCCCCTGCCATTGTCGTGGGCGAGAAGGTCGCCTTCCATGGCACCGCCACCTGGAGCGGCAGCACCGAGGAGGGGAATGTCGATCCTGCCAACGGCACCGTCATGACACAGGTAGGCAATCCCAGCACGACCGACTCATTCACGAGCGGCTACAGCGACGACCAGGGCATCATCCTCGAGACACACTTGACCAATGGCGGCGTCTTCATCCCTTCCGGCATCAGCCTCGATGCCGCCCGATTGGGCACCGATGGCGGCGCCTTCTCGGTCATCGTCTGCGCTGGCAACGACGAGCAGGAGATCATCTCCGGCCAGACACCCAACCGCAGCGGCAAGGGGCTCTTCCTCTCGCACTACGATGCCAACGTCAATGGCCTCGCTGCTGACGAAGACAATCCACTCCGCATCAAGATCCTGCTGGGCAATTCGCTCGGTAAGGGCAAGTACTACGCCTTCGCCAACATCCAGGTACAGGGCACCGTAATGGGCGCCGGTGACGACTCGAAACTCACCGTCCAGTCCATCTCGCCCGAGTCGGGTGTAGGCGTCTCACGCACGGGCAAGGTGGTGATCAACTACAGTGCACGCATTGCCCAGGGCGAGGGCGAGGTGACGCTCACCCATCAGACGACGAGCGTCGCCATTCCGTTGACTCCTGTCTGGAGCAATCGTGCCATCACTCTGCCCTATATCGGCCTTGACTACGGCACCACCTACCGGCTCCATGTCCCCGAGGGCTATGTCGTCGATGCTGCCACCGGGCAGAAGGCCGCGCCTGCCGTCGACTACGACCTCTCGGTCATCGAGCGTCCCGTGCCCACGGCACGCTCCTTCGATGCCATCGTCGACGGTTCGCTCACCCAACTCGAATATTTGGGCAAGATTGAGGCAACAGCCACAATGCCTGCCCAGTACCGTACCATCCAGGCGGCTATCGATGATGCGCCCGCCAGCAGCACGCAGCCTTACCTTATCTATATCAAGGAGGGCTACTACCGCGACCCGAACTTCTCGTTCAACTCCGGTTATGGCACGGCCTACGTCGACCGCACGCCTACGTCGACCGACACCGAGACCACACGCATCTCGGGTGCCATCAATGAGTATGACTCCTGCCGCATCATCTGCATCAACAAGCCCAACATCCACCTCATCGGTCAGGAGCGCGACAAGGTCATCATTGCCACCGACCGCTTCGATGGCGCTATGAACAATGCCAAGATGACCGATGACCCCTCGCATCACGACCACTCACGCGTCTGGTACCACATCTCGGCAGGCGCCACCGTCGAGGTGCAGGACAAGGGCACCGACTTCTACATGGAGGGCATCACCGTCGATAATGAGAACTGGACCCAGCTCCACCTCGAGGGTCCGCAGTCGCTCTGCTTCAACATCTCGGGCGACCGCGCCGTCCTTCACAACGTACGCACCCGTTCCTACCAGGACACCTACTACAACGGCGGCACCTACAACCGCACCTTCTGGTACGACTCGGAGATTGAAGGCTCGGTCGACTTCATCTATGGCGCTTCGGACGTCTTCTTCGAGGGCTGCACACTCAACATCAACCGTTCCAGCGGTGGCTACATAGTAGCCCCCAACCATCCCAAGGAGACCCGTTGGGGCTACGTCTTCAACAACACCCGCATCACGACCGACGACGTCGCCGACCCGTCACGCTACAGCATCTGGCTCGGCCGTCCCTGGCATGAATATCCCAAGACCGTCTTCCTCCACACGCAGATGGAACTCACCCCGATGGACTCGCTTTGGTATCAGACGATGGGCGGCCTGCCCGACCTATGGGCAGTCTATGACATGTGGAACGTCAAGGGCAACCCGCTCTCGACCGTGAGCCGCAAGTGCTACTACTACACCGACTCGGAGGGCAACAAGGTGTGGGGTGTTGCCAAGAACGAACTCTCCGATGAGGAGGCTGCTCAGTATACCATCACCAACGTTTTCAGTGGCGATGGTTCGACCAACGCCTCAGGCTACTGGAACCCGCAGGCATACGTTGACAAGCCCGCCGTGCCCGAACTCCATGCCGTTGGCACCGAAGTCACCTGGACTGCCGACCGCTATGCCATCTGCTACGTCGTCACGGTCAATGGCAAGCCCGTCGCGTTCCCGACCGAATGCAGCTACTCGGCAAGTGCTGGCGATGTGGTCACTGTGCAGTCAGTAGGCGAACATGGCACACTCTCAGATGCCTCTCTGGCAGTCACCATCTCGTCCGACGGCATCTCTACGCTCCAGGTCGATGACGTCGCTACACAGCGGACTTACGACCTCCTGGGCAGACCGATCTCCGGCACGTCATCCGTCCATGGACTTCTGCTCCAGAACGGTCGCAAGTTCCTCCGCTGATCATCACTCAACTCCTGATTCTGAACGGTTCAAACATCTCCCGTCCCATGTCGAAGAAAGCCACTCTTCCCCCTTATCTGCAGCGTTCCCTGCTGGTGCTCATCATCTTCCTGATGGGCATCAGCGTGGCGCGTCTGCTGGTCTCGATGCACCAGCAGCAGGAACGCATCGACATCCTCGAAGCGCAGGTCCAGCAGCTTCTCTCCGACTCCACCCGTCTTCAGATTCCAGCCCCTCAGTACGCCGACCACGGCTACTACACCGACCGTAGCTACTCCCGACCGCGATACGATGACCACTCGTATTCCCATTCTCGCCCGCATTACACCGACCGAAGCCATTCGCGTACCGGACACACCGAGCCCAGTCATCCCGACGCAGTGGCAGCCGACAGCACCCTGCCGGCTACCAGCTCCCTCTCTACAGAGAGGACGCGAGGAGAGTCTCGGACGGGGGGAGAGTCTCCCAAGTTCACCACGCCCCACCTCCTCGACCTCAATACCGTCGACAGCCTCACCCTCATCCGCATCCCCGGCATCGCCGGTCGCACCGCCTCGGTCATCCTCAAGTACCGTCAGCGTTATGGTGGCTTCACTTCGCCCCGTCAGCTCTCCGAATTCCTGACCTGGGAGGCGGCCCAGGATTACATGGACGAGTGGTGCACCGTCTGGTTCACCGTCGACACCTCCCGCCTGCGCCGCATCCCGCTCAACAGTGCCACCATCTCCGAACTGCAGCGTCATCCCTACATCTCGCACGAACAGGCCATCGAACTGGTACGCTATCGCACCCGCCATCGCCGCTTCAGCGATGCCGCCGAGCTCCAGCAGCTCACCACCTTCACCCCCTCCCAGCTCCAGCAGCTATTGCCTTATCTTTCCTTCGAATAACACACCCTCCGAATGCTATATAAAACCATCCATCGAATGCTTCTTCACCTATCACCTTGTCACAAGCGGCTCTGCTGTTACCTGGCGCTATTGAATATAGTACTGCTCAGCCTCACCTCCTGCCAAGGTCATCGCTACCGCATCGGCGTCTCGCAATGCTACCACAATGACTGGAACACACAGGTCAACCGTGACCTGGAGCGTGAAGCCGACTCCCATCCCGAAATCGAACTCATCTCCCGCCTCACCAATCAGGGCACGCAAGGACAGATAGCCGACCTGCAGGAACTCATCGACCAAGGGGTCGACCTCCTCATCTTCGCACCGGAAGAAGCGACAGCTCTTTCTCCCATCGTCGACCAGGCACATGCCAAGGGCATCCCCGTCATCCTCATCGACAGCGAGACCGATAGTCCCAACTACACCGCCCTCGTCCAGACCGACAACGTAGGCGTTGGCCTGCGAGGCGGCGAGTACCTTGCCCAGCAACTCCAGGGCGAAGGCAAGATCATCGACATCCTGGGCATTCACCATGCCACGGCTTCCCTCCACCGCCATCAAGGATTTTCCGAAGCCCTAGCCCCCTACCCCGACATCCAGATCATCGACTCCTGCTACACCTCCTGGGCCTACGAGTCTGCCTATCCGCTCATCGACAGCCTCCTCGCCCTGCATCCCGACGTCGACGCCATCGCTGCGCAGAACGACGCCTTGGCGCTTGCCGCCTACGACGCTTGCCAGCATCATCACCTCGACCCGATGCCCCTCATCATCGGCGTCGATGCACTGGCAGGTGCCGGCAATGGCATCCAGAACGTCGCCGAGGGCAAGATCTCTGCGTCGTGCACCAACCCCACCGGCGGCATGGAAGCCATCCATCTGGCGCTCGACATCCTCGAGGGCCGTCCTTACGAACGCCTCACACTGATGCCTACCCAGCTCATCGACCGCAACAACGTGCAAGTCATCCTCTCGCAGGAGGAGCGTATCGACATGCTCAATGCCCGTATCGAGGAGGTCAACGGACGCCTGGGCAACTACCTGCACCGCACCACGACGCTGCAACTGCTCATCGCAGCCGTCGTATTGTTGCTCCTCCTCAGCATCGCCTTCACCATCTACATCGTCCGCAGTGCCCTGCAGCGCCAGGCGCTGATCCGCAAGGTCGAAGAGGCGACGCAGACCAAGCTCTCGTTCTTCACCAACGTCAGCCACAGCTTCCGCACGCCACTCACCCTCATCGCCGACCCCATCCGCACCCTGCTCAAGGAGGGAGGGCTCAACGAACGTCAGCAGGAGATGCTCCAGCTGATGCAGACCCATACCAACGAACTCCATCAACTGGTCGACAAGGTGCTGGGCGTACTGCAGGACGACCTGCTGCACGACGGCGCCCACCTCGATGCCGTGGCGGAGCAGTCGGTCCATGCCTCCCAGTCAGCTGCCGTCTTCCGCAACCGGCAGGTCACGGTCAACCCCGAAGTCACCACCGAAGAGAGCCGTCCCACCATCCTCATCATCGACGACAATGCCGACGTGCGCCGCTATCTCACCATGATCCTCTCCCGACACCAGTACCTCGTGCTCACGGCGCCCAATGGCGAGGAGGGCCTGCAGGTGGCGCAGCAGGACATCCCCGACCTCATCATCAGCGATGTGATGATGCCGGTGATGGACGGATTGGAGTGTTGCCGCCTGCTCAAGGCAGGTCAGGCCACCAGTCACATCCCCGTGCTGCTGCTCACCGCCTACGGTCTGGACGACCAGCGCATCCAAGGCTATCAGTCGGGCGCCGATGCCTACGTCACCAAACCGTTCAACACCGAGGTGCTCTGCGCCCGCATCGACAGCCTCATCCAGAATCGTCGCCGCATCAATCCGGCGGGTGACCACCATCAGGAGATGGACCGCGCCGAATTCGGCGATGTGGACCGCACGTTGGTCAATCACTTCCACAGCTTCGTTGTCGAGCATCTCAGCGACCCCGACCTCGACATCCAACTGCTCAGCGACGAATTCCACATGAGCCGCGTCCAGATTTACCGCAAGTGCAAGTCACTCACCGGACAGTCGCCCGTCGAGCTCATCCGCACCATCCGTCTCAAGGCGGCGACGCAACTCCTCGAGACCTCCGACCACACCATCTCCGAGATCGCCTACGAGTGCGGTTTCTCCTCGCCCAGCTACTTCTCGAAGTGCTATCGTGACCAGTATCAAGTCTCGCCCACCGAGGTGCAGAGGCGACATATCAGCAAGAAGTAAGACCGTGTCTGTCTTGGCGAGATACCGTGCTGAATTCGTTTTGCAGTGGCTAACATCATTCCTTGAACAAATCCTGGAGCGTGACCACCGACTGGATGACGTCTGAATAGGCATTGCGCTTCAGGCCTTTGGTCGTAATCAGAATCGCTTGGATGGCCTTGTTGGTGCCAGTCTCTTCTCTCAGTCTCAGCATACGATTGCCAATCTTATCGGCCTCCTCTTCATCGAGCGAGACCTCTTCGGCATAGTATTTCATCTCGCAGACGTCAATAACATCGTCGTTGCGGTCGATGAGAAGGTCAATCTGGGCTCCACGTACAGAAGGATTGTCCTTCTTGTTCTGCGCTGAGAGCCAGGCCGCCTCGCTGCTCAGAACACCTCCTATACTCAAGGCGGACTTGATCTGGTCGATGTGAAGCAGACATACACGTTCGAAAGCCAATCCACACCAGGTGGAATGCATCGGTGTGCCCAGACTTTTTGACCAGAATTGCTTGTCCCCACGTTCATTGTTCAAAATAAAGCGGAAATAGAACAGCGTATAGAAGTCCGTCAATTGAAAAACCGCTCCTTTGACCTTCTTCCCGAATTGATTGTATCTCCTGATGAAACCACAGTACTCGAGGTCTTCCAGCACCTGCGTCAGTTTGCCATTGTCGATGATGTTGCCCTCTGACACGAGTTCTTCACGGGTCATACCCGTCCGTTTCTGCCCCAATGTCGTTACGACCTGAATGTAAGTCTCAGGTTCGCGGAACAGCGAGGAGTACAGTTCGTCATATTCTCCCTTTAGTGCCGCATCTTCATCGAAAAACATTTGGTCGATGTTCTGTGCCAAACTGAGTCTGCGGTTCAGGAACGACCAATAGAACGGGACCCCACCCATCACCATGTAGCATTCCAATATCTGACGAGGTGTCATTCCCAACTTGAGGCTTTCAGCATATTGGCAGCATTCATTGAGCGTGAACTGGCGGAGATGCACCTTGTACGTAACTCGGTTATGCAGACCGCCGTGATTCTTGATGACCTTGTTGATGATCCAACTGGTTGCACTGCCGCATATCACCAGCAGCACATCCTTGCGTCCACTGGCCCAACTGTTCCAGAAGTGCTCCAGAGCAGGAATGAACTCCGAACGCTTGGTGTCCATCCACGGCATCTCGTCGATGAAAACGACTTTCTTCGTTTCGGTTGACTGACGGATCAATTCCTTCAGCAAATCGAAAGCCTCCAGCCAGTCCTTGGGTGCAGCACTTACTTTTAGTCCGGCATCGGCCAACGATGACTTCCATGCCTCCAACTGTTTCCTCATATTGGATTTGGCCAATCCAGCATGCTGGAAGGTGAACTGGTAACCGAACGCTTCTCGGACGAGAAACGTTTTACCGACACGCCTTCTGCCATAGACGGCGACAAATTCCGAATACTCTGACTCGTAAGCGTCATGCAACTGTTCGAGTTCTTTCTTTCGACCGATTATCATATTCCAGGTTCAAATATTTACTGTTTAGTGGGTGCAAATATATGAAAAAATTGCGTATATTCAGCGGAATCTGTCTTTTTTTTTGAGATTCCGCTGAATATACGACAATTTTCGCTTCTGCAAGTGACAAAATCGAGAGGGAATCGGCATCTGGCTTGCATGGGCCATCGCAATCGGATAGTCAATAAATGCTATGCGATTCGAAGCAACTGCTGAATACCCGCAGATGAAATCCATAGATGGCAAAAAACGATACGAATGACCAAAGCATGTCTTCCATAGCCTACAAATTTTGGCTATTTTTTGCAGTCTATGATTTATTTTCGTAACTTTGCCACCACATTACACATTCGCGCAGCCAGACACTCGTATCAACATCGACATCATCTCATAATGAAAACACCCATCGCAATCATGACCTTATTGGCCATCGGCGCTGCCGCCTCGCAGGCGCAGACCATCTACAAGAATTCGGAGTACCAGTGGAAGGGCAATCAGTTCATCCAGGGCAAGTTCCGCGCCACTGCCAAGTCCGCCACCGACATCGTGAGCAACTACGTGGAGCCCGAATGGGGCACCTCCGCTCCCAACTACATGCCACAGATGGAGGACGGCATCAACCGCGAACACTGGCAGCTCAGCCGTGACATCACGCACCTGCCCCACTACACCTCCTCGCTACTCATCGACAATGCACTCTACAACATGAGCCTCGAGGAGAGCGAGCTCGCCATCGAGCCCGACTCGACCTACCGCACCGGCGTCTATTGGGGCGGCGTCTGGACGCGCGACGTCTCATACTCTATTCTTCACTCCCTCGCCCAGCTTTGCCCCGAAGTGTCGATGAAGTCGCTTCGAGCCAAGGTCAACCAGAACAACCGCATCATCCAGGATACCGGCACGGGCGGCGCCTGGCCCTGCTCCACTGACCGTACCACCTGGGTGCTCGCCGCCTGGGAGTGCTACCTGGTCACCGGCAGTAAGGAGTGGCTCGACTTCATCTTCCCCGTCATCAAGAACACCCTTGAGGATGACCGCATCGTCGCTTACGACCCTGCCACCCAGCTGATGCGCGGCGAGACATCGTGGCTCGACTGGCGCGAGCAGGAATATCCCCTCTGGGCTGAGCCGAAGGACATCTACCGCTCGGAGGCGATGGGCACCACCGCCGTCCATTTCCGCGCCACACAGATTCTCGCCGAGATCTGCCGCCTGGAGGGACAGTCCGTCCTCGCTGCCCGCTACGACGGCTGGGCCAAGCAGCTCCGTGATGGCATGAACCGTCAGCTCTGGAACGAAGAGATGGGCCTCTACGCCATCTACCTCTATGGCCGCAACCACCTCGTGCAGCATCCGCAGATGGAGATTCTCGGTGAATCTTTCGCCATCCTCTGGGACATCGCCGACGCTGACCGCCAGAAGGTGGTGAGCCAGCACATGGTCAGTGAGCCCTTCGGCACACCCGACTTCTACCCGAACCTCAAGGACCAATATCCCTACCACAACGATGCCATGTGGCCTTTCACCCAGGGCTATTGGCTCAAGGCGCAGGCCAAGGCTGGCAACGAGCAAGGCGTGCTGCACGGCATCGCCTCGATCTACCGCCTTGCAGCCTTGACCTTGACCAACCTCGAGAACATGGTCATCTACAGCGGCACCGAGAAGGGCCTGCCGATCAACTCGCCCCGCCAGCTCTGGGGCGTGGCTGCCGATGCCGCCATTGTGCCCAACATCTATTTCGGCATCCGTTATGAGCTCGACGGCATCCACTTCGCCCCCATGGTGCCTAAGGTACTCAAGGCCGAGCGTCATCTCTCGAACTTCAAATATCGTCAGGCCGTGCTCGACATGAAGATTACCGGCTTCGGCAATGAACTCAAGTCATTCAAGCTCGATGGCGTCGAAACCGCACCTTTCCTGCCTGCCGACATCAAGGGTGAGCACTCCATCGAGATGGTCCTGACCAACGTGCAGCCTGCCCAGATGCAGATGGTGATGCAGGGCAACCAGTACCAGCCTTTGACCCCCGAAGCCACTATTGCCGAGGGCAGACTCAGCTGGAAGGCTGTCGAGGGCGCGACCTCTTACGTGGTGCTCAAGGACGGCAAGGACGTGGCCCAACAGCAAGAGACGGCATTCGACCTGAAGGCTGACGGCGAATACGCCGTAGTGGCACTGAATGCCGAGGGCTGGCGCTCGTACATGAGCGAGCCCCTGAATTATTATAATAAGGTGAAGCTCTACGAGGTGGAGCAGTACGGTCTCCCCTTCGATCCTAACCGCAAGGCTGTGAAGGAGAGCGCTGGCGCCGGCGGCGGCAAGGCTGGCAAGACCGAGGCACGCGCCGAAGTGCCTACACTGCAGGGTGTCGACATCAGCGGCTGCCATGGCAATGTGGCTATGATCACCCGCAACGAAAACATCCTCATCACCATCCCCATCGAGGTCGACGAAAAGGGTGAATATGCCGTCGACTGGCGCTATGCCAACGGCAATGGCCCGATTAACACCGACAACAAGTGTGCCACCCGCGTGCTCAGCGTTGATGGCAAGACGGCTGGTGTCAGCGTCTTCCCTCACCGCGGCACGGACCAGTGGAACAACTGGGGCTGGAGCAATGCCTGCATCGTCTCGTTGACCAAGGGACGCCACACCGTCACCCTCGAGTTCTGCGATACGGTCGAGAACATGAACATCCACGTCAACCAGGCGCTGCTCGACCAGATGCGCGTCACCAAATTGTAAACCGAGATGAAGAAGACCTCCTACACCCTGGCCTCCCTTTTGCTGACATGCGGAGCCCTATCGGCCTGCACCAGCGGAGCAAAAGAGACGGCTATTGAACCGGAGCTCAGCTCCAACATCGCCTGGCAGGACCAACAGGCACGCTTCACCGTCATCACCGACGGCGTCATCCGCATGGAGTTCGACTCGCTGGGCCAGTTCACCGACAATCCGTCGTTCATCGCCACCATCCGCCAGTATCCCAAGACCGATTACAAGGTGACGGAGACCGACAGCATGGTCATCATCTCGACCTCGAAGATGACTCTCACCTATCGAAAGGGCTCCGGCCGTTTCACTGCCGACAATCTCTCCATCGAGAGTGATGCCTCTCTTACGAAACAATTCACCTGGCATCCGGGCGACGTGCAGCAACAGAACCTGGGCGGCACCTACCGTACCCTCGATGGCTACGATGGCTCAAAGTATTATTCGTGGGAGCACAACAAGCCAGGCCAGGGACAAGAGCTGCCCCTCGAAGCCGGTCTGTTGGCTCGCGACGGCTGGACGTTGCTCGACGACTCTGAAGGTCTGCTTTTCGACGGCGATGTCAACGACCTCTCGTCTCCCGAACTGCCTTGGGTCAAAGAGAGGACCTCACAACCTAATAACCTCAAAATCTCACAGGACCTCTACTTCATGGCTTACGGTCATGACTACAAGCAGGCGCTCCGTGACTACACCCTCTTCGCAGGCCGCATCCCGTTGCCCCCACGCTATGTCTTCGGCTACTGGTGGAGCCGCTACTGGAGCTACTCTGATGCCGAGATGCGTCAAGTGGTCGAGGACTTCAAGGCCTACGGCATCCCGCTCGACGTGCTCGTCGTCGACATGGACTGGCACTGGACCGAGCCGGGCAAGGGAGGCTGGACCGGCTACACCTGGAACGACCGCCTCTTCCCCTCGCCTGAGCGGTTCCTCGAGTACCTCAAGAGCCAGAATCTCCAGATCACCCTCAACCTGCATCCCGCCGACGGCGTGCCTGCTTACGAGGATAAATACAAGCAGTTGGCCGAATTCCTGGGCCGTGACCCCGAGAGTCAGGAGACCATCCCCTACGAGGGATCGAATCCCCGCTTCATGCGCGGCTGGCTCGACAAGATGCTCCTGCCCCTTCAGCAGCAGGGTGTCGACTTCTGGTGGCTCGACTGGCAGCAGCAGCTCCAGGATTCGAAGATTCCGGCATTGAGCAACACCTGGTGGCTCAACTACTGCGTCTTTGACAATCAGCGCCGCACGCAGCCCGACCATCGTCCCATGCTCTATCATCGCTGGGGCGGCATGGGCAACCATCGTTACCAGATCGGTTTCTCGGGCGACACCTACTCCACCTGGGCATCACTCGCCTATCAGCCCTACTTCAACGCCACCGCTTCGAACGTGGGCTATGGCTACTGGAGCCACGACCTGGGCGGCCACATGTTCGTCAAGAGCGACGAGCAGCTCGACCGCGAGCTCTACACCCGCTGGATGCAACTCGGCACCTACCTGCCCGTGATGCGCAGCCACTCCACCAAGAATGCCAACATGCAGAAGGAGCCCTGGCGCCTCGGCGCCGACTTCCAGCCTGCCGTCACCGCCGCCATCCTGCAGCGCTACCGTCTGGCTCCCTACATCTACACCGCCGCCCGCGAGGCTTACGAGACGGGCGTCTCGCTCTGTCGTCCCCTCTACTACGACTATCCCGAGGCCGACGAGGCTTATGCCGAGGAGTATCGCAATGAGTACATGTTCGGCTCGCAGATGCTCGTTGCTCCTATCACGGCCCCGATGGAACAGGGTGTGAGCACCGTCAATGTATGGCTGCCCGAAGGTCAATGGTTCGAGACCTCGACAGGAACGCTCCTCGAGGGCGGACAGGTGGTCACCCGCCGCTTCCTCATCGACGAATATCCTGTCTATGTCAAGGCTGGCAGCATCCTGCCCACCACGGGTGCTCCCGTCAGGAACCTCGCCTCTTGCAGCGACAAGATCTGCCTCGACATCTATCCTGGCGCCGCCGACGGCGAGTGCCTTTATTACGAGGACAATGGCAACGACCGCGACTATGCAAAGCATTATGCCGTCACCCGCTTCCAGGTTCATCGCGAAGGGCTGAAGCAGACCGTCACCCTCGGCCGCCGCGAAGGCCAGTACGAAGGCATGCCCGCCCGTCGCAGCTATGGCGTCAAGGTCTATGGAGTGGCAGCCCCCACCGAGGCTTTGCTCGATGGCAAGGCTGTAACCTGCACCTACATTCCTTCCGAGCTCTCCGTCGTCATCGACCTGGGCGAACCCGATCCGACTCAGGAGCATACGCTCGTCCTCACCTATCCCGAAGGCACGCCCGAACTCAACGACGGTCTGGTGGGCCAGTTCCGCCGCATGCGCAATGCGATGACCGAGATGAAGTTCCGCGACGCAGGCATCAACTACGTCGAGGGTCTGGGCGAGATGGGCTCCATCACCGAGGCGCTCCTCTACTTCCCCGACCAGTTCAATGCCCGCATCCAGCAGTTCCGCCAGAGCTACGCCGACCTCCCCGCCCTGCTCGACCGTCAGCACCTGAATGCCGACAACCAGGCATGGTTCCTCCGCGCTGTCGTCTATTGAATCCACGGGTCGCAATCGTACTCCAAGCTCCATCCAGAGCCAATGTCCCCCTGAGGAAACAGATTATCCCCTATTCTGCCCGCGAAAGCCTGATCTTTACCGAGACCAGGCTTTCCTTTTTGCAATAATTCTCAATCTTCAAGCGGAATAAGCGCTCCTTGACCGCGGCACTCCCATTTCGTGCAGCAAATCGGAGTGCCGCGGTCAAAGCACTCCCATTTCATGCAGCAAACCGGAGTGCCGCGGTCGAAGCACTCCCGTTTCGTGCAGCAAACCGGAGTGCTGCGGTCGATCCACTCCCGTTTCGTGCAGCAAATCGGAGTGCCGCGGTCGAACCACTCCCGTTTCGTGCAGCAAAACGGAGTGCCGCCGTCAAACCACTCCCATTTCGTGCAGCTAATCGGAGTGCCACGACCTGGAATAAAACAAAAGAGAAGAAAGCAAAAAACGAATCGCAAGCTACAAAATTCTGCAGCTTGCGATTCGTCATCTGGTAGCGCCTACGGGACTCGAACCCGTGTACCCGGCGTGAGAGGCCGGTATCCTAACCGCTAGATGAAAGCGCCAGGGAATTTACAATTGGACAATTTACAATGTACAATTGAGTGGGGTGGATAGTGGGGATCGAACCCACGACAAACAGAACCACAATCTGTCGCTCTA